>OLOY01000161.1_pt1 | contig 63808 bp, 59 predicted proteins | sample 1672771 | NCBI WGS metagenome assembly OLOY01 (sample SAMEA3136722, study PRJEB25190) | human gut metagenome
CCTGTTCCATCATCTGATCCAGACAGAAATCGCAGTGATCAAGATGTGACAGAAATTCAATGATTTCCTGTGTGTTCATATTTCCGTTGTCAAATTCTATTAAATCCTTCTTATCAATATGCATCTAATCACCCCTTTCAAGCATCTTTTTCAGCATTGCCCTTGCGCGATAGAGCTGTGTCTGAATTGTTTTCGGATTTTTTCCTGTCTGTTGTGCAATCTCAGGTACTGACAGTTCCCTGCAGAAATGTGCGTAAGCGACTTCTTTGTAGGGACTTTTCAATTGCATACACAATGCTTCTACGTGAGTATTGGATGCAGCTTTCATGTATTCATCCTCGGGAGAGGATTGTCGGTCCGGAATCTGGGAAAAGTAGGTGTCTTCTGTTGGAATACTTCGCCGCCCGGCTGCTTTCAGATAGTCCAGGCATTTTCGGACAGCAATCTTGCTTAGCCAGGCTTTTTCATAAGTGCCGTCAAAACGGGACAGGTTTTTATAGGCAGACAGAAATACTTCCTGAGTAAGATCTTCGGCATCAAATGGATTGCCGACGGATTTCAGGCAGATCGAATATATTAAGTTCTGGTATTGCTTAATCAGATATTCCAGATATTGTTTTTCTGTGATCATTGCTGTCTCCTTTTCCCTGTTCATTTAATTATAACGCAGGAGGTGGGGGAATGGATTCAGATATTGGGGAATATAAAAAATTTTTCTGCGCTGGTGATTGGCTGCTTTAATCAATGGATTTTTATAAAAAATATCGCTAAGGGATAGTCTTGCGAAGCCTTGTGATTTGGTCTATACTGGATTGCAATGAAATAAAATATGGCATTTATATTTATGTGGAAGATAATGCGGGGTAATATGACAGATTAACAAGGAGAGACAGATTATGACAGAAACAAGACGTTTATATTATGAGGATGTGTATAAAAAAGAATTTACCGCGACAGTTCTGGAGTGCAGGGAGCGTAAGAAAGGTTTCGCTGTGATTCTGGATGAGAGTGCTTTTTATCCGGAGGGTGGTGGTCAGCCGAGTGATGTGGGAACTTTGGGTGATGCACAGGTGATGGAAGTTCATGAGAAAGATGGAGAGCTGCTTCATTATATAGATAAAGCATTGGAAGTGGGAACCAGGGTTGAAGGAAAGATTGACTGGGCGCGTCGTTTTGATTTGATGCAGCAGCATTCCGGTGAGCATATGGTCAGTGGTATTATTCATGAGAAGTATGGTTATGATAATGTAGGTTTCCATATGGGAAGCGATGTGATTACTGTAGATTTGAATGGTATGCTGGATGATGCGCAGCTTGCAGAAATTGAGCGGGAAGTGAATGAGAGAGTTTGGGAGGATAAGGAAGTACTGATTACTTATCCCACAGCAGATGAATTAGAGGTTTTGGATTACAGAAGTAAGAAGGAACTGACAGGACAGGTTCGTATTGTGACATTCCCGGGAGTAGACGTATGTGCCTGCTGTGGTACTCACGTAACTCATACAGGCGAGATCGGAATGGTGAAGCTTCTCTCTGTAGTGAAATTTCACGATGGCATCCGTATGGAGATGATCTGCGGTAAACGTGTGCTGGATTATCTGAATATGGTGAATGAGCAGAATCATCAGATTTCCATGAAGCTTTCTGCAAAAATGGACAGAACAGCGGAGGCAGTACAGCGTCTGCAGGACGAGAATTTCCGTATGAAGGGCCTGGTTGCACGTATGGAGGAAGAGATGTTCCGGGCAGAGGCAAAGAAGTGGGAAGGTGCCGGAAGCGTACTGATTTTTAAAGAAGGGCTGGAGGCAGACTCTGTGCGTAAACTTGCGGATGCAGTGATGAATACCTGTGAGGGCTGCTGTGCAGTATTTTCCAGAAATGCAGATGGCAGCTATAAATATGCCATGGGTGAGCTGAATGGTGATCTGAGACAGTATACAAAGGAAATGAATGCAGCATTAAATGGCAGAGGTGGTGGAAAACCATTCTTTGTCCAGGGGTCTGTGCAGGCAACAGAAGGCGAAATCCGAAATTTTTTTGAAAAATAAAAAATTGTAGATAAAAGATTAAGTAAAACTGCGGAGCGGTTATTGAGCATAGAGTTGCATAGCGAAGCGGATGAGTTTATCCGTCTGACTCTATGGTTCGAGTTAAGAAAGTAGCAGGGAAGAGGAAGAGAAACGGGAAATGTTTGGAGAATGTCATGCGCATATCATTATGGATGGCGTGAATTACCGCCATGCAGTTGATATGCAAAAAAATGGACCGGACGATAAGATCATAAGAGAACATCTGGAAGCTTATCAAAAGCGTGGTATTACTTTTGTGCGTGACGGAGGGGATGGACTGGGAGTTTCCAGGCGGGCAAAGGAGCTGGCACCGGAGTATGGAATTGATTACAGGACACCTGTATTTGCCATACATAAGGAAGGATATTATGGCGCTATTGTGGGAAAGAGTTTTGATACCATGGGAAAATTCCATCGGAGAGTTCTGGAGGCAAAAGCACAGGGAGCTGATTTTATCAAAATCATGACTACCGGAATCCTGGATTTTAATAATCATGGATCCATTACAGGAATGTCTCTGGAAGAGGATGAAGTGAGAGAGATGGTTCATATTGCCCATGAAGAGGGCATGAAGGTGATGTCTCATGCCAATGGGGTATATGGAGTCAGGGCTGCTTTGAAAGCAGGGGTAGACAGTCTGGAGCATGGTAACTATATGGACGGGGAAACGCTGGAAATGCTGGCGGAAAGCAGTACTGTTTGGGTGCCTACCCTTGTGACAGTGATAAATTTGCTGGGTTCAGAACGATATGAGGATGCTGCTTTATTTCCTATTATCCAGAGTGCCAGTGAAAATGTCCGTAAAGCCTTTCAAATGGGAATTCATGTGGCAGCCGGAAGTGATGCGGGGGCATATAGAGTGTACCATGGGCAGGGAATACAGGATGAGATCCATGCCTTCGAAGAGATTTTGGGATGCAGTGATAAAGTGTATACCTGGCTGAAGGAAGGAGAAGAGAACATAAAAAAGAAATTTCACAGTTGAAAATACAGCAGGTATTTTCATCGAATACGGATTAGTCAAGCGGATATTCGCAATCCGCTTCGCTACTTGCTTGATTCGGTTAATATCCGGGTGACAGGAAGTTCTGTCTGGAAATAGATGAAAAATACCTGCTGTATTTTTATATTATATATAAGATATTTTACGTGTTCTGTATCTGTACAGCAGTATAGATATTGGAAGCTTTAGATTTGGAGGGATGAAAGGTTACCTGGACATAATCTCCGTATTCCAGACTGGCTTCAGAGCTGTTCCGAAGTTCTTCTGTGCGGAAAGTATCTACAGCACCATCATCTGTCTGTACAGTGATGGTATTGGCAGTACTGCCGGTAATGACGCCTGTAACTGTAAAAGAAATATGTTTGTCATCAATGGTGTCAGGATCTTCTCCTGTAACTGCCAGGATCTGGATCCCTTCCAGGGTATCCGGCTGCAGGACACCCTTATAGGTGACATTTACATGGGAGCCGGGAGCAATACCGCCCTTGAAATAAACGGGAATGGAGGACATATCCAGATTTTGGACTGTGCTGCTTCCGGCAGGGAGAATCTGCAGGGTGTTCAGGTTAACCCCCTGTATAGTTGCCAGAAACTGCTGTTCTTTACCGGCAGCCTCCTCGGGAGTTTCCTCCGGATTCGGCGGTGGTGTGGGAGTTGGATCCGGGATAACGATTGTTTCCAGATCAGAAATACTCAATACCTTTAAGTGGCTGGCATTGAGAGAAGCGGAAGAGTCCTGGGAGGTATCGGGGAATTTTCCTTTAAAACGCAGATATACCCAGTCCCCCTCTTTGATTCCGTTCTGATAATATTGTTCTGTGCCGGTGATCGGATAGGTAGCAGTTTTTCCTTTTTTGGATTTCAGGGTTATGGTATTGGCAGTGAGGGAAAGGACCTGCCCATGGGCCGTGCGCTTTTTCAATTTGCTTTTACGATGAAATTCATCTACTACTTTCAGAGTCTGTACGGTACTGGTGTCCGTACCGGAAAGCTGTCCTTCATAGATTACGCTGATCTCATCGCCTGTGATCATACCATCCTTACATTCCAAAGTGGCACCAGAAAGATTGAACACATAGGAAGCTTCTCCTTTATTCAGAATCAACTGGCTTCCGGAAAAATCCTGAAGAGTACCTGATATTTCATCCATATAGACTCTGCTTTTGGGTTCAGTTGTGGCAGATTCCGGAGAGGATGGCTCTTCCACGGAAATATCCCCGGTTGATGTGATTTGTTCCAATACAGTTCCAAGAGAGCATCCGCTCAGAGATAAACTAAGAACGGTGCAGGCACAGACAGCGAGCAGTTTTTTCATGATAATTGCAGATCCTCCAGAAAAGTCATTTATGCAATTATCATAACATATATTGTAAGGGTTTTGAGATTTATTTTTCTTTTTTTACTCATTTTTTCCTTTGATATTTCCATAGGGGGGTTTTTGAAAAATTTTGATAAAATAATAACAATTAGATATTGCATTTTTGATAGTTTATGATATACTTTTCTCAAGTAAATAATAGCGAAGTAGGATTTTATGCGTTAAGTGTTCATAGGCTGGGGAGTCGCCGTGAAACGAAAAGCAGAGTGACAAGCTGCTTACGATATGATTTCCGCACCCGTTGCTACATATGAGGACATCTCATAATGTGGAGGGATTATTATTTATGGTAACTACTCTATTTTATAAACACATTATGGAGGTGTTTTTATTATGCAGAAAAAACAAACATGGAACGTAAAAACATTGGTATTTATGGCACTTCTGATCGCTATGCATCTGGTACTGACACGAGTTCTGGTCATTGACCTTGGGGCATATCGTATTTCTGTAGGAAGTGTAACTACAATTCTGGCCGGTCTTTGGCTGGGACCTATAGCGGGCGGAGTCTGTGGATTATGTGCAGATATTATCGGATGCTTTATGAAAGGATATGCTGTAAACCCATTTATTACAGTTGCAGCCATTCTCTGGGGAGTTCTTCCGGCACTGGCAAGACCACTGTTCGCAAACAAAAAGAAAACAGGAAAAACAGTTGTTATCTGTATTTCTATTGTGATAACTGCAATTCTCAGTTCTCTGGTATTAACAACAGCAGGACTGGTAATTATGCTTGGATATAATTTTTATGCAATCATGCCTGGAAGACTGGTGCAGTTTGTAATTATGATCCCTATTTACTGTGTGCTTACCTGTCTGCTGTATTTCAGTCCTCTGACTGCTATGGTTGCAGGTAATGTGACACCGGCAGTACTGAATAAGAAAACAGTGTAACAAAACGATTATGAAAATATACATTCATTGATTCCCCAAAAAGAAAAAGTAAACTGAAAAGAAGTGTGTTCTGTAAGAGGAAAAAAATTACAGAACGCACTTCTTTTTTTATAGATAATCGGTAAATTATTTTTCAGGTGGAAAATTACCATTTTCGTCCGGCTGTACCCGAAACCAATAGGTATAGAGCTGCTGGAATCCAAGGGATCTGTACAGTGCCCGGGCATTGTTATTTCCCTCTACAACCTGCAGGTAAGCATTTTGGGCACCCTTTTTTATGCCTTCTTTCAGAAGTCCGGTACAAATCTGACGGGCATATCCCTGTCTGCGGTATTCTTTTTTTACATGGATGGCATAGAGACCGATGTAATCTCTGTCCAATATTCCCAGACCGGTTGCAATAATCTGACCGTCTATACTGACAGAGGCACAGATGGTTTCCTTGAGGATTGACTGATACATGGATGGAACTACTTTCCGGTGAATCGGATTGGTGGTATTTTTCAGACGGAACAGACTTTCAATCCATTCAAGAGGGATATTTTCACAGAAAGAGACATTAGGGTAAGGGCAATCTATCCGGGCAGTTTTCAGGCTCATTGCCATAACATTGGTAGTGTGCTGTATGGCATATCCACGGTTTTCCAGGACATAATCAAAGTCAGGAGAGACCAGGGGACTGATCTTGAAGACAGCCGGACTTCCAAGGCGTTTATACTCACTTTCGCAAAAGGGGATTTTTTCTCTCCATGTGAGAGTGGAATTACCAAACTGTTCTACGCTGTTGGTTCTGTGTGTATAAAAATAAGAAAATCTCAGAATCCAGCCGTCATACAGCTCCATTTTGTGGGATGGCCAGGCGTTCAGAGACATATCTTCAATTTGTTTAACAGTGGTTTCCATAGGTAAGGAAAACTCCTTTCGGATTAATTTATATCCAGATTATACAGAAATGGACAGTGATATGCAAGAAAACATTATGGTTTCTTCTGCCCTTAAACGTTCAGCAAAGGATACAGACGTTTAGCTAACAGGCTGTGACCCAGGGCAGTGAGATGGATACCGTCTGTGGTAACAGCAGGAAAACCTTTTACAGAAGCTTCTTGATTCAGATAATCCTGTAAAGGCAGGAAAGGAAGTGAAAACTGGAAGGAAAGACTGCGGATCTTTTGAGACATGGCATGGACATAGGGAATCCAGTTTTGATATTCAGCCGGACAAGGGAAGATAAACGGTTCCATGAGAATCACCTGTTGTGCATCTGCAATGAGCAGTTTCAGTAATTCTTTATAATGAACAGTAAAGTCCTTCAGCATTTGTTGTTTTTGTTCCTCTGTGCGGTGTGTGTTCATGATTAATCCGATATCGTTGATACCGACCAGCAGAGTGATAATCGGATTGCGATGAAGGGAAATACGGTGAGTTTGAATGTTTTCGAGAATACGTGATACTGTGAATCCGTCTATTCCGTGATTTTTGATCTGTACGTTGTATGGGAGCTTTTCTGCGAGAAGCTGTACATAACCGTTTCCAAGGGGAAAATCTTCAAATAAATGATTGCAGTCGGTAATGCTGTCGCCCAGACATAGAATATGCATAAAATAATCCTTTCCGAGTATAAAGAAATTGGTATGACCTGTTTGAAAATTGGTATGTTTTGCAATATAAATTTTATATAAAAAATATATAAAATAATATCATCGGGTGACAGTTGGGTCAATAAAAATGCACCGATTTTTGTTAAAGTGCATGATAAAAAGTATGATTTTGACGAAGTAATAAAAAATCATTGTGCAAAATACATAAAAAAAAATGATTATTTTGTTTATAATAGTCGGAATAGTTGTTGACTTTTTAACGATTTTGAATATAATAAACTCAAAATCCTGAATCTCAGGGAGATAGCTTTCCGGAGATCCGGTAAAAAAAGGAGGGAAAAGAGACGGGTAATTTAGCAAGCACGTTAATGGAAGAACTTCAATGTAAGACAGTTTTTACCATACCGGTGTTTGGTGGAATACCAATTGCAGAATCAGTAGCAGTGACATGGATCATCATGGCAGTGCTTTTAATTTTGTCATTGGTGCTTGTGCGAAATCTAAGTGTGGAAAACCCTGGTAAGAAACAGCTTTTATTGGAATCGGGAGTTGGTTTTCTCCATAACTTCTTTAAGGATATTCTTGGAGAAGAGGGAAAAATATATATTCCCTATCTGATGACAGTTGTCATTTACATTGGAATTGCAAACATTTTCGGTGTGTTTGGATTTGTACCGCCTACAAAGGATTTAAACTGTACGATTGGTCTTGCGCTTACAAGTATTTTTCTGATCGAGTATGCAGGATTTCATAAGAAAGGTCTGAAAGGATTTATTAAAAGCTTTGCAGAGCCTTCACCGGTTATGCTGCCGATCAATATTCTGGAGATCGCCATTCGTCCTACATCACTTTGTATGCGACTTTTTGGTAATGTATTAGGAAGCTATGTGGTTATGAAACTTCTTGAGTTTATATGCCCGGCAATTCTTCCTATTCCATTCAGCCTGTATTTTGATTTCTTTGACGGATTCATTCAGGCCTATGTATTTGTATTCTTAACTTCTTTATTTATCAAAGAAGCTATTGAATAAAAGCTTACTGTTCATACAGGATTATGACATCACATACGGGACATAAGATACGAGACATAAAGTATGAGACAGCAGTTATGAGCAGTACCCCCAAAAAAGCTGTCCGGATATCGGCAGGATAGCACATTACGAAGAAAGATCTGTAATATCAGGTTACGGGCAATATTTTGTCCCTGACATCATTCATTCAATTTATTGAAACAACAGGAGGAAAAAAGTTATGTTAGTAGCTATTGGAGCAGCAATCGCAGTTATGACAGGTATCGGAGCAGGTATTGGTATTGGTATGGCAACATCCAAAGCAGTAGAAGCAATCGCAAGACAGCCAGAAGCAGAAAGCAAGATCAGTAAAGCACTTCTTTTAGGATGCGCCCTTGCCGAAGCAACAGCTATTTACGGTTTCGTTATCGGTCTTCTGATCGTTATCATGCTTGGCTAATTGATGGATAAAGAATAAGTAGAAAGGCAGGTGGGACCGGTGATTGAAATTAATATCAACGTGGTCTTTACAATTATCAACCTGATTGTTCTTTATCTTTTAATGAAAAAGTTCTTATTTGGTCCGATCCTCAATGTGATGGAGCAGAGAAAAAACATGATCGACCAGCAGTTCGCAAGTGCCAAAGATACAGAAGAACAGGCATATGAACTGAAAGGTAAATATGAAGATGCACTGAAATCTGCGAAAGACGAATCCATGCGTATTGTAAATGCGGCAAAGGATGAGGCAAAAGTACAGGCTGACCGTATTGTAAAAGATGCAAATACACAGGCCGGCGCAATGCTTGATAAAGCAAAGGCAGATATCAGGACAGAGCAGGAAAATGCTATGAAGGCTATGGAAAGCAGAGTGGCAGAGATCGCGCTGGATGCAGCCTCTAAGATCATGGGAGAGAAAAACAGCAGTCAGCAGGATTTGTCCCTTTATGACCAGTTTATAAAAGAGGCAGGTGATTCCAATGACGGAAACAAGCATTAATTATGCAAAAGCATTATATGAGCTTTCTGTCCCGGAAGAAGCTGTTTCAGAGACAGAAAAGATTTTCAGGAGTGCCCCGCAGTTAAAGGGTGCTCTTGAGAATCCGCTGGTTTCTTTAAAAGAAAAAGAACATGTAATTGACAGGGTATTTCCACAGGAGATGAAAAATTTCCTGAAGGTAACCTGCAAATATCAGAAAATCAGCAGCATTTATGATATCCTGGAAGCATACGGTGATTATAGCCGCAAGCAGAAAGGTATCCTGAAAGCTGTTCTCACATATGTAACAAAACCGGAAGAAGCCCAGAAAGAGAAGATGGAAGATTTCCTTCGCAGGGAATTCGGAGCAAAGGAAGTAATCCTTACTCTCAGAGAAGACAAATCTTTGATCGGAGGCTTCATTCTTTCTGCCGGAGACAAAGAGTTCGACTGGAGTCTCCGCGGACGTTACAACAATTTAAGACAGAAATTGACACGGAGGTGAATAAAAGTTGGCTGCAATGAATCCAGATGAAATCATTTCGATTCTGAAAGAAGAAATTAAGAATTATGACGAAATCAGCAAGGACCAGGAAGTAGGAACAGTCATCTCCGTTGGAGATGGTATCGCCACGGTACACGGTATCGATCATGCTATGTACGGCGAGGTTGTAACCTTTGAGAATGGTCTGAAAGGTATGGTTCAGGATATCCGTGCAAACAGCATCGGATGTATCCTGTTCGGTAAAGATACAGGAATCAAAGAAGGAACAAAGGTGGCAAGAACCCAGAAACAGGCAGGTGTGCCTGTAGGTGACGCTTTTATCGGAAGGATTGTAAATGCTCTGGGAGCACCGATCGATGGTAAAGGCGAGATTAAGGCAGACGGGTATCGTCCGGTAGAGAATCCGGCACCTGGGATCATTGAGAGAAAATCTGTAACAGTTCCGCTGGAAACAGGTATTCTTTCCATTGACTCCATGTTCCCCATCGGCCGTGGCCAGCGTGAGCTGATCATCGGTGACAGACAGACAGGTAAGACTTCCGTTGCACTGGATACCATTCTTAACCAGAAAGGTAAAGATGTAATCTGTATCTATGTTGCAATCGGACAGAAAGCTTCCACAGTAGCTAAAATTGTATCTACTCTGGAGAAACATGGTGCTATGGACTATACAACAGTATTCTCCTCCACAGCCAGTGACTGTGCACCACTTCAGTATATTGTTCCTTATGCAGGTACTGCACTTGCTGAGTACTTCATGTACAAGGGAAAAGATGTATTAATGGTTTATGATGATTTATCCAAGCATGCAGTTGCATATCGTGCACTGTCATTGCTTCTGGAACGTTCACCGGGACGTGAGGCTTATCCTGGAGATGTATTCTATCTCCATTCCAGATTACTGGAGCGTTCCAGCCGTCTGAATGAAAAGGCCGGCGGTGGTTCTATCACTGCACTTCCTATCATTGAGACACAGGCAGGTGACCTTTCCGCATATATCCCGACAAACGTTATTTCCATCACAGATGGTCAGATCTTCCTGGAGAGTGACCTGTTTAACTCCGGTATGCGTCCGGCGGTTAACGTAGGTCTTTCCGTATCCCGAGTTGGTGGTGCTGCACAGGCAAAAGCCATGAAGAAAGCAGCAGGAAGTGTCCGTATCGATCTGGCTCAGTATCGTGAGATGGAAATCTTTACACAGTTCAGTTCTGATCTGGACGAGGCTACCACTCAGCAGCTGAAATACGGAAGCGGACTTATGGAACTTCTGAAACAGCCGCTTTCAAGTCCGTTAAGTCTTCATGAGCAGGTCATCACTCTTTGTGCGGCAACACACAAGGCACTGATGCACGTGGAAACTAAGAAGATGAAGAAGTATCAGAGAGACATGCTGGACTACTTTGACAGTGCTTATCCGGAAATCGGAAGAGAGATCGAGGAGAAGAGACAGCTTCCGGATGAACTGGCAGAAAAGATCGTGAAAGTGGCAGAAGAATTTGCAGATAAGAGCAGGTAGGTGTTGATATGGGCAGTACGAAAGAGATTCAGACTCGAATGAAAAGCATTCAGGACACCATGAAGATCACCAATGCCATGTATATGATTTCTTCATCCAAGATGCAGAAGGCCAAGAGAATCCTGTCCGATACAGAGCCGTATTACTATAATATGCAGGCAGCAATTTCCCGAATCCTGCGTCATATGCCGGATACAGAGCATCCTTTTTTCAGTATCCGTCATAAGATCGCAGAGGAAGACCGTAAGATCGGCTGTATCGTAGTTACCGGTGATAAAGGTATGGCAGGTGCCTATAACCATAATATCCAGAAAATGACAGAGCAGTTTATGGCACAGCATGAGCATTGTAAGCTCTATGTTCTGGGTATGGTAGGCCGTCAGTATTTCACGAAGAAACATATGGATATCGCAGAGAACTTTCCATATACAGTACAGAAACCGACCATGCACAGAGCGCGTCTGATCTCAGAGGAGATTGTCAGAGCGTTCCTGGACAGAGAACTGGACGAAGTCCGTATTTTCTATACGGAGATGCAGAGTGCAGTTGCAATGGAGCCGGTGAATATGCAGCTTCTTCCATTGAAGAAGGCAGAGTTCCTGCCAAATCAGGCAATGCTTGCGGACATGCCGCAGGAGGAAATTGTGCTGTCACCATCAGCCGATGTACTTCTGAATACCATGATCCCCAATTACCTGACCGGTCTGATCTATGGATGTCTTGTAGAAGCGTATGCCAGTGAAAATAATGCCAGAATGATGGCAATGCAGTCCTCTACGGACAGTGCAAAGAAGATGCTCAGGGAATTATCCATTGAGTACAACCGTGCGCGTCAGGCTGCCATCACACAGGAAATCACTGAGATTGTCAGCGGTGCAAAAGCACAAAAAAGGAAGTGACGACGATGAACAAAGGTAAAATTGTACAGGTTATGGGACCTGTTGTAGACGTTGTTTTTGAAGATGGAAATCTTCCTGAGATCAAGGATGCCCTTGAGGTAGAGAACAACGGTAAAAGATGTGTAATGGAAGTTTCCCATCATCTGGGAAACAATATGGTACGCTGCATTATGCTGAGCGCAAGCGAAGGCTTACAGCGAGACAGAGAAGTCATCGCCACAGGAAGCGGCATTAAGGTTCCTGTAGGTGATAAGACACTGGGACGTTTATTTAACGTACTTGGTGATACAGTAGATGACGGTCCTTCTCTTGAGGGAGAACAGAAATGGGTCATCCACAGAGATCCGCCGGATTTCGAACATCAGAAACCGGCTGTAGAAATCCTGGAAACAGGTATTAAGGTTATCGACCTTCTTGCACCATATGCCAAAGGTGGTAAGATCGGTCTGTTCGGTGGTGCCGGTGTTGGTAAGACAGTCCTGATCCAGGAGCTGATCCAGAACATTGCTACAGAGCATGGCGGATATTCCATTTTCACAGGTGTTGGAGAGCGTTCCCGTGAAGGTAACGATTTATGGTCAGAAATGAAAGAGTCCGGCGTTCTTGAAAAAACAGCCTTAGTGTTCGGACAGATGAACGAGCCGCCGGGATCCCGTATGCGTGTTGCTGAAACTGGACTGACAATGGCTGAGTACTTCAGAGATGAGGAACACAGAGATGTGCTTCTTTTCATTGATAATATCTTCCGTTTCGTACAGGCTGGTTCCGAGGTTTCCGCCCTTCTTGGACGTATGCCTTCAGCCGTAGGTTATCAGCCAACACTGGCTACTGAGATGGGTGAACTTCAGGAACGTATCGCTTCTACTAAGGATGGTTCTGTAACATCTGTGCAGGCTGTCTATGTACCTGCCGATGACCTGACTGACCCGGCTCCTGCAACTACATTCGCTCATCTGGATGCAACAACCGTTCTTTCCAGAAAGATCGTAGAGCAGGGTATTTATCCGGCCGTTGACCCACTGGAATCTACTTCCCGTATCCTGGAGCCGGATGTTGTAGGTGAAGAACATTATGAAGTAGCACGTAAAGTACAGGAAATCCTTCAGAAGTATAAAGAACTTCAGGACATCATCGCTATTCTTGGTATGGAAGAGCTTTCTGAAGAAGATAAGAGCACTGTATTCCGTGCAAGAAAGATCCAGAAGTTCCTTTCCCAGCCATTCCATGTAGCTGAGAACTTCACAGGTATCAAGGGTAAATATGTTCCTCTGAAAGAAACCATCCGTGGATTCAAGGCAATCGTTAATGGTGAGATGGATCAGTATCCGGAAAATGCTTTCTTCAATGTTGGTACAATTGAGGATGTCATCGAGAAAGCAAAGACTGAGATGGGTCAGGAATAAGGAGCGGATTTTATGGCAGATACATTTGGTCTTGAGATTTATGCCAGTAATAAGCTGGCGTTTGCAGGACGTGCCAAAACCCTGACAATTCCGGCTGTTGACGGTGAGCAGGCTTTCTTGGCACAGCACGAGAATATTGTTGCTGCTATCATTCCGGGCGAAATGCGTTTCGAGGAAGCAGATGGTACAAAGCATATTCTGGCTGTGAGCAGTGGGTTTGTGGAGATGATCAATAACCGTGTGAAGTTGTTCTGCCTGACAGCAGAGAGTCCTGAGGAGATTGATATCCGCAGGGCACAGGAAGCGAAGGAAAGAGCAGAAGAGCAGATGAGACAGAAGCAGAGTATTCAGGAGTATCATATGAATCAGCTGGCTCTGTCCAGAGCTATGGCACGACTTAGGGTTACGAGTCATAAAGAGATATGAGTACATTTGGATAAATGTAGGAAAATCCCAAAGGGGACGCTTGAGCAGCGTCCCCTCTGGACACCCCTTGCGCTTTTTTTGGGGAGCGCAAGGTTTTTTTATGGGGAAAGTTGTTAACTTGACTGATTTGCTGGGTTGGGTCAAAAAAGTCACCGCGTTTTGGCGGTGGCTTTTTTTCGGTAGTGGGGAGTTTGGGGGATGGGGATACACTTTGAAATACAGATGGATCAGATTTCGATATTTGTCTATCTACATAGATTTCTTCAGGGTGTGGAAATCTTTGATTGCCTGGTAGCCGATTTTGGTGATTTTTTTTAGGTTGAGGGAGTTGGTTCCGGCTTGGCGGGGTTTGAAGGTGATGGGGAGGAAGGTTGTTTTTTCTTTGTAGTATACGAAGTAGGTGGTGAGCATGATGTTGGGGAGGTTGTAGTTTTTGGGGAGGCGATGGATGTATTTGTTTACCAGGTCTGTGCGCATCAGGCGGAAGGGGGCGTTGGCATCCGGGATTTTTACTCCGAAGATCAGGCGGAGGAGAAGGCAGACTGTGTTTTCTACGAATTTTCTGGATTTTCCGTCACCGCGGACTTTGCGGTTTCCGATGATGGCATCGTAGGTGTTTCTTTTTTTCCAGAAGGCTTCAAATTCGTCGGGGTTGGTCTGACCGTCGGAATCGGTCTGGAAGATATAGTCAGCTCTGTGTTCAATGGCGTAGCGGTAACCGTAGAGAACGGTGGAACCGTGGCCGCCGTTTGGCTTGGTCAGGGGGATTAGGAGAGGGCGGGCCTGTGCCAGTTTGCAAATTAGCTCATAAGTATTATCTTTGCTTCCATCGTTAATGATAACCAGACGGGATTGTCCCTCTTTGTTGTGGGACTCTACGATGGGATACCATTCACTGACTGTGCGTTCTATGTTTTCTGCCTCGTTGTATGCGGGAATTATGATAAATAATGAAGACATGTATGATTTCTCCTTGTTTCTGTTTCCATGTATCTGAGTGATTGTTGCATTTCTTTTATTATACCTTGATAGTTCTTTGCTGGCAACCGATATATAAATTTACTCTAGCTATTCTATGGCACAGTGTATTATACTTAACCCAAAGGATGGGAGGTTTTTTATGGTTACGATAAAAGAGATTGCCAGACAGGCAGGGGTAAGCACGACTACAGTTTCCAATGTTCTGCACAAGAAAAATGCCAGGGTTTCAGCTGAAACTATAGAGAAGGTGGAAAGGCTGCTGGCAGAAAATAATTATATCCCAAGACTGGGGCTGAATGCATTGACCAACCGGAGTTCCAGAATTATCTGTATTCTTATTACAACGCCGAAGTTTGCCAGAGGCTCTGCTTATGAGACACCATTTTATGGGAATATACTGGGACACCTGGAGAGGCTTCTGAGAGAAAAGGGATATTATATTATGATTTTCTCGGATAAGAATGTAGAGGAAATTGAGAAGATGACAGTTGGCTGGAATGTAGATGGGATCATTACGATTTCTATGCCCTACAGACATCTGAAAAAAATAGCCGGGTTATCTGAAATACCCATAGTGTCCATTGATATGGATGAAATGCCGGAAGGGAATGAGGAGTATTATCAGGTTACGTCTGAAGATAAAAAGGGCGGCAGAGAGATGGCAGAATATTTGATCAGACAGGGTATGAAAAGAATTGTGTATCTGGCAAATGAAAATCATGGTGCGGATCATCTGCGTTTTCTGGGGGTAATGGAGGCAGTGCGTGATGCAGATAGAGATGTTCTTCTGGAAGAGAAACGTCTGCCTGGAAATGATGCAGAACGAGAGAAATGTTATCAGGATTTTCTGAAATATGTGGGAACAGAGACGGCTCTGTTCTTTTCTGCAGATATTAATGCAGCAGAGATGATCTCTTTTCTACACAGGAATAAGGTGAAGATTCCTGAGAAAATTTCTGTGGCAGGTATGGATGATGATGTATTTGCCACCATTGTTTATCCCCGTCTGACTACAATCCGTGTAGATGTAGGAGAAAAAGCGGAAACTGCAGTGAATGTGCTGATGAAACTTATACACGGGGAAAAGTGTGAAAAGAATGTATATATGACAGGAGTACAGCTGGTGGAAAGGGAAAGTGTAAAAATTAAGCCATAAAAGAGGCTCCGGAGTACTGGGATTGGCAAAGTGACGAAAGCAAAAATTGTATATTTTTAACAAGCTAAAGTGGAGAAATAAGTAAAGATTACGAGAAAATTTAGATAAGATTCACAAAAACAGGTTAATTTGACTTTTCATAGATTATGTAGAAAACCTATAAAAATATACACAATAGAAGACGAAAATATGTTGACAATTCACATAAAGCGAAGTATATTAAATACATAAGACAAACGAACGTTGCTGTTTGAGGCATAAACAGCAGCAAAAGTTGCAATCACTGAATAGAGGAGGACAGACAGATATGAAGAGAAAGAAAAAAGAATATCTGGAATGTGCGGCTTTTACAGTTCCGTCATTGTTTCTTGTAATGTTGGTATTTTACATTCCCTTTGTAATGAGCCTTTACTACTCACTTACAGAGTGGAACGGAATTTCCAAATCACCGAAATTTATCGGACTGGAGAACTTTAAGAAATTGTTCAGTGGTTCTTCAGATTTCCTGCAGAGCCTGATCTTTACCGGCAAGTATACCATTGTTTTCATGATCTTGGTAAATATCCTTGCACTGGCAATCGCAGTAGCTCTTGTACAGAAGATTCCGGCTGCGAATGTAATGAGGAGTATGTTCTTCATTCCGTATATCATGAGTATGACAATCGTAGGTTTCATCTGGAAATTCATTTTTTCACAGGGATTTGCAGCACTTTTTGAAAAAACACACCTGGGATTCTTAAATCTCAGCTGGCTGGGTGACAGTCATCTCGCATTCTATGCAGTGGCCTTTGTAGGTATCTGGCAGGCACTTGGCTTCTATATTGTTTTATATATTGCAGGACTTCAGGCAGTTCCTACAGATGTGCTTGAGGCAGCAGAAGTAGATGGGGCTACTTCCTGGAAGAAATTTTTCAAAGTTACACTTCCTCTTCTGGGACCGTCCATTACAACCTGTGTATTTATGTCCCTGACAAATGCCGTTAAGGTATTTGATAGCATCCTGGCACTTACCAAAGGTGGACCGGGAGGATCTACATACAGTGTAACACTTGATATTTACAGAGAAGCTTTCCAGAATAATAATTATGGTCTTGGATCTGCCAAGGCACTGGTATTCTTTGTGATCATCCTGGTTATCACACAGCTGGTATTAAAAGCTATGCATAGCAGGGAGGTAGATTTATAATGACAATGGCCCAGAGAAAGAAAACGAAAAAGATAGTACTGACAATTATAATGCTTATCCTGGCGTTGATTTATATTTACCCTGTATTTCTGATGGTGATCAACTCAGTGAAGCCCTTTGGCGAAGTTATTATGGATGTAATCGCACTTCCCAGTAAGATTGAATGGAGCAATTACACCTATGTAATGGACAAAATGAAGTATGGCAAGCTGTTCCTTAACAACGTAATCATTACCGTGATCGGTATTGTGGGAATCATCATATTTTCTTCTATGTCTGCTTATATCATCAGCAGAAAGAAAAACAAATATACCAGATTTGCACAGTTTATGATCACAACGCCTATGCTGATCCCGTTCCAAACGATTATGATCACACTTCTGAAAGTTATGAACGTAGTAAATCTTTCCGGAAGCAAGGTAGGACTTGGAATACAGTACTGGGGCTTCGGTATTCCCATGGCAGCATTTATTTATGGGAATTTTATGTCAACAATTCCCAAGGAGCTGGATGAAAGTGCATTTATCGATGGTGCAGGAACCTTCCGTACCTATCGTTCTATTATTTTCCCGCTCCTGAAATCTGTAACCTTTACAGTCATCGTAATCGATGTAATGTGGATCTGGAATGACTTCCTTCTTCCACTGCTTATGGTCAACAGTTCAAATGAGACCAAGACGCTGGTGCTTTCCGCTTATACATTCGTAGGTCAGTTCAATACACAGTGGCATTACGCAATGGCAGCTATGGTGCTGGCAGTACTTCCATCCATCATTATCTTTATTTTCCTGCAGAAGTATATTGTAGAGGGTGTTGTTGCAGGTGCAGTAAAAGGTTGATGATCTGAAATTTATAATATGTAAATGACCGGTTGGTTTCATGCCGGACAGAATAAAACAATGAAATCAAAATCAAAAGGAGGATTTTAAGATGAAGAAAAAACTGATCAGTGTACTGCTTTGTGCAGCAATGGCAACTACTATGTTCTCAAGCGTAGCAGTTCATGCAGAAGGTGATGACGAAGGCGAAATCTATATGTTTATCTCCCAGCCGGAGTATGCAGATGCCATCACAACTCTTATTGATGAGTACAAAAATGTAGAGCCAGGTGTTACTATCAACTACGAGACAACACAGAACGACTATCCTACACTTTTAAAAGCAAAACTTAACTCAGGTGAGTGCCCGGATATCTTCTCCTCCACATCAGGAAAAGAAATCGAAACATATAAAGAATATTCTCTTGATCTTACAGGACAGCCATTGGTTGATGCTATGGACGACAATGTAGCAGCAGCTATGAAAGATGCCAACGGAGAAGGCTGTTATGGTATGGCAATCAAAGGAAACTATTTCGGACTGATCTACAACCAGGATCTTCTGGATAAGGCAGGCGTTGAAAAAGTTCCGGAAACTATGACAGAATTAAAAGATTGTGTAGAGAAATTAAAAGCAGCAGATATTACACCATTTACAAGTGGATATGCTGAATGGTGGGTATTTAAACATGTATTCCAGCACTTTGCAGATGCAGCATCTGATGATGTGCAAAAAATGGTAGCAGGATTTGAAGATGGATCCGATTCTCTGGAAAATTATCCGATCCTGACAGACAACTTCTTTGACTTTATTGATCTGGTAAAGGATAACGGAGATCAGAAACCTCTGGAAACAGATTTAAGTGGTGAAGAAGCAGCACTTGCAGCCGGAAAAGCAGCTATTATGATTGGACAGGGTGCATGGGTTGAAAGTGATCTGATGAAGATCAATCCAGATCTTAAGATCACATTTGCAGGATATCCGGTAGATGAAGATGCTTCTCATTGCCAGGTTATCACAGGATCTGACCAGGCACTTCGTGTAAGCAAAGATTCCGAAAATCAGGAGATCGTTCTGAACTTCCTGAACTGGTGGTATACCTCTGACTATGGTAAAGCATGGTTCACAGATGTTGCAGGTGTAGTTCCGCCAATTAAGGGTGACTTTGATACAGAGTATGAAGTAATCAAACAGGGTTCTGCTTCCGTTGAAGAAAAAGGTGCGGCTCCTCTTGAAATAATTTACTCTACAGACAGCTTCCATCAGGCATTTGGTGAAGCTATGCAGGCATATGTAGAAGGCAGCGCTTCCAAAGAAGATACAATCAGCACAATTGAACAGAAATATCAGGAAATTGACGGGGCTTCAAACTAAGACTAGCAGACAAAGATGATAACTGGGGAAGAAGCTATGCTTCTTCCCCTTATTTTATGTCACTGAAGCGACCCGTCGCAGGCGGAGAATCCTGCAAGCAGGATTCTTTGTTGTACCGTGACTTGCATAACAGAGAATAAAAAAGAATTGTTTTATAGAAAAGGAGATCAGAAATCAGATGAAATTTACAGAAGGATATTGGGAAAAAAATGAAAGAGCCAATGCGTCCTATGCATCTCAGGCATTTACAGCTGAAGCAATTCCGGGAGGAATGAGAATTGTTTCTCCATTCCGGCAGATCACAGACAGAGGCGGTGCTCTGGATGTAGGAACTATCACTACAGAATTTACTTCTGCACGTAAAGACATTATCAGTGTAAGAAGCTATCATTATGAAGGCTATGTAAAGGGTGAGCCCAGATATGAGCTGAATGAGGATCCGCAGGAAACAGAGGTTGAGATCACAGAAGAGGAAGCTGTGATGAAAGCCGGAAGAATGACAGTAAGAGTAGATTTAAAAGACTTCAAGATCACATATGAAGCAGACGGAAAAGTTCTTACAAATATCGGATTCCGTAACCTTGGATATATGCAGTATGACAGAGCGGTACTGACCAAGTTCCCGGAACCAAACTATATGGTAGCTCAGTATCAGCCATATATGGTAACAGAACTTTCTCTTGACCCAGGTGAATGCGTATATGGGCTTGGTGAGAGATTTACAGCATTCGTAAAGAACGGACAGGTAGTGGATATATGGAATGAGGATGGCGGTACAGCTTCCCAGATTTCCTATAAAAACATTCCCTTCTATGTAACCAGTAAACATTACGGTGTATTCGTTGACCACAGCGATAATGTATCCTTTGAAGTTGCCAGCGAGAAAGTTGAGAATGTAGGATTTTCTGTAAAAGGGGAAGAAATCCGTTATCATGTGATCTATGGTGATGACATCAAAGGTGTAATGGAAACATATACAGATCTGACAGGTAAACCTGCACTGCCGCCTTCATGGTCCTTTGGATTATGGCTGTCCACATCCTTCACAACCAACTATGATGAAGAGACTACCAATTCCTTTATTCAGGGAATGGCAGACAGAGATATTCCGTTGAGTGTATTTCATTTCGACTGCTTCTGGATGAAAGAATTCCACTGGTGCGATTTTGAATGGGATTCCAGAATTTTCCCGGATGTACCTGCGATGCTGAAACGTTATAAAGAAAAAGGTCTGAAGGTTTGCGTATGGATCAATCCATATATTGCACAGGGAACCGCATTCTTCAAAGAAGGAATGGAAAAAGGATATCTGTTACAGCGTGCAGACGGAATGGGCGTTAAACAGATCGATAACTGGCAGCCGGGAATGGGACTTGTAGATTTTACAAATCCGGGCGCAGTAAAATGGTATCAGAATAAGCTGAAAGGTCTGCTTGATATGGGTGTTGACTGCTTCAAGACAGACTTTGGTGAGAGAATCCCTGTAGATGTGAAATATTATGATGGATCTGACCCTGTTTCCATGCATAACTATTATACATACCTTTATAATAAAACTGTATTCAGCCTTCTGAAAGAAGTAAAAGGAGAAGGAGAAGCTATTCTTTTTGCAAGAAGTGCAACAGCAGGCGGACAGCAGTTCCCGGTTCACTGGGGCGGTGACTGCTCTGCAACCTATGCTTCCATGGCTGAGAGCTTAAGAGGCGGTTTGTCCTTTACCTTATCAGGATTTTCTTTCTGGAGTCATGATATGGGCGGATTTGAAATGACAGCGGCCCCGGATGTGTACAAACGTTGGCTGCAGTTTGGTCTCCTTTCCACACACAGCCGTCTCCACGGATCCAAGAGCTATCGTGTTCCGTGGCTGTTTGATGAGGAAGCGGTAGATGTTTGCCGTAAGTTTACCAAACTGAAATTAAGATTACTTCCATATCTGTATTCTATGGCTGTGAAATCACACAGAACCGGTATTCCGTCCATGAGAGCAATGATCATGGAGTTCACAGATGATCCTGCTGTGAAATATCTGGATATGCAGTATATGTTAGGTGACAGTATTCTGGTAGCTCCGATCTTCAATAAAGAGAGCCATGTAGAATATTATCTGCCCAAGGGAAAATGGACGCATCTGTTAAGCGGAGAAGTAAAGGAAGGAGGCAGATGGTATGAAGAAACTTATGACTTCTTCTCACTGCCTGTATTCGTAAGAGAGAACACTCTGCTTTCTATAGGTGCAGTAGACACTACTGTTGATTATGAACTGGAAAAAGATGTACAGATCCAGGTTTACGAACTGAACGGAACTGGTTCCTGTGAAGTAGTAACAAATAAAGGTGAGACAGCATTTGTGGTAAATGCAGCAAGAGAAGGAAACAAGCTGATTTTGGAAACAACCAAAGAGAATCCGGGAATGACATATCTTCTCAGAAATATTCATGAAGTTTCCGCAGTTACAGGCGGCAGTGTAGTGAAAGACACAGAAGATGGAATGATTCTGGCACCAGAAGGATGTAAGATGGAGGTTACAATCTAGGCATGAATAAAAACAGATTGCTTCAGAAGGAGGAGTGCGTAATTCGCAACTCCTTCTGGAACCGTTATATTGATCTGGTAAAAAATATGGTAATTCCCTATCAGTGGGATATCTTAAATGACCGAAGAGAGGATGCTGAGCCCAGCCATGCCATTGACAATCTGAGAATTGCCGGCGGCAAAATGAAAGGGCATTTTTATGGACAGGTATTTCAGGACAGTGATGTATATAAATGGCTGGAAGCAGTAGGCAATATCCTGATGCTGGAGAGGGATCCTGAGCTGGAGGAGAAAGCAGACGCTGTCATTGATCTGATTGCGGAAGCCCAGGAAGAGGATGGTTATTTGGATACTTATTTTTCCATTGAGGAACCGGATAAAAAATGGACGAATGTACTGGAATGCCATGAGCTCTATTGTGCCGGACATTTTATTGAAAGTGCAGTATCCTATTACAGGGCAACAGGAAAGGAGAAAATCCTTCAGATTGCCTATAAACTGGCGGATTATCTGGACAGAGTTTTTGGCCCTGAGGAAGGTAAGCTTCATGGCTATCCGGGACATCAGGAAATAGAGATTGCCTTGTTAAAGCTCTATGATCTGTCCGGGAATGAGAAATATTTAAATCTGGCAGGATATTTTATCAATACCAGAGGAACCAATCACTTCTTTGAGGAAGAATTTGAAAAGAGAGACCATGTCAGCTTCTGGGAGAAAGCCAGAACACCGGAACCAAACAGGTATTATAATCAGTATCCGTATAATTATTACAATCAGTTCCAGAGTCCGGTACGTCTGCAGAAAAAGGCAGTGGGACATGCAGTACGCGCTGTTTATATGTATACTGCCATGGCAGATCTGGCCGGAAAGACAGGAGATAAAGAACTGTTTGCAGCCTGCCGGACAATCTGGGATAATATTGTGAAAAAGCAGATGTATATCACTGGAGGAATTGGTGCCACTAATTCAGGGGAAGCTTTTACCAATGATTATGATCTTCCTAATGATACTAATTATTCAGAAACCTGTGCTTCTATTGGCCTGATCTTTTTTGCTCAGAAAATGCTGATGTCAGAGACTGACTCTGTTTATGGAGATGTGATAGAACAGGCACTTTACAATACAGTGCTTGGGGGAATGAATTATGAGGGCAATCGTTTCTTTTATGTAAATCCGCTGGAATCTGTGCCGGAGGTATGCAGAGACAATACCCAACGCCATCATGTGAAGCCGGAACGGCAGAAATGGTTTGCATGTGCATGCTGTCCTCCTAATATTGCACGCCTTATCGGAGGATTATGGGATTATATTTATACAGCTTCAGAAGATCGGGTGAATGTACATCTTTATATAGCAGGAGATGGGAAAATCCAGGTTGGCGAAAGTATACTGAACATTACTCAGAATACTTCTTATCCGGAAAACGGAAAGATCAATTTCACAGTACAAAGTGACTCAGACCGTGAAATCGGACTGGCATTCCGTATTCCGGGATGGGCAGAACATTATACTTTGCGGCTGGATGGCAAAGAGATTACTCCGGATCAGGTGGAAAATGGGTATGCATTGATTTCACGCTGCTGGAAAAAAGCTGCTTATATTGAATTGGAATTTGACATGCAGCCACGTTTCATCTGTGCAAACAGAAGAATTCATTATGATCTGGGCAGAGCTGCGATCATGCGGGGACCTTTAGTCTATTGTCTGGAAGAGGCAGACAACGGAAAATATCTGGCAGAGCTGACAGTGGATACAGACGCAGGACTTACAGAAGAGAAAAAATCTGAGTTGGGAGGCTATGTGGCATTGAAGGCCAGAGGCAGCAGAACACAGGTGCCTGATACGGATAAGCTTTACACTACCTACTGTGCTTCCAGAGAAAGTACAGAGCTTGTTGCAGTGCCTTATTATCTCTGGAATAACAGAGGAATAGGGGAGATGCAGGTCTGGATAAAAACAGGTTTATAATTTTTTAATTATTTTTATGAAAAAAGGGCTGGACAAATCAAAAGTCCGGCCCTATAATAAAACTCACCAGAGATCTTCTGGTAATCATATCCGCCGGTTCGGCGGGAAATTCCTATTTTTAATTTAAAATACAAAAGAGAAAACGGGCATAGATTATATTATGTCTTTAAAGGGAAAATAGCGCATATTTACAGGATATGTGAAAAAGCGAGGTGATGCTGAATGATTTTAGTTACCTTTTTCCCGTAGTGATTGCCGGTACCGCAATGACCATGGATTTTCGGACGGCAAAGGTTGATAACGGATGGATCCTGTTCTCTATGTTTGTGGGATTTGTTCTTTGCATCCGGGAAAGAGGAGTTTCGGGAATCCGTTTTTTCCTTATGGGAAGCGGAGCTCCGTTGTTTCTGGCCTTTCTGTTTGTTTTTGGAATGCTGGGAGCTGGTGATATCAAACTTTTCTGTGCGCTGGGAAGCGTTATGGGTTTTTCTGAAATTCTGAAGTGTATCTGTATTTCTTTTATGATCGGAGCCTGCATTTCATTGGCTATTCTGATTTCTGAGCACAATTTCTGTGAAAGAATCCGATATTTTATGAGCTATCTTGAGAATACTGTAAAAAATAAGCAAATTCTTTCCTATGGAAAAAAAGATGTTTCACTTCCTGAAAATTTCCATTTTACGGTTCCCATATTTTTAAGTGTTTTGTTGTATGCAGGAGGAATCTATTGAAGAAGAATATATTCGCAGTCTGTGACCTGGAGGTAGACTATGCCTTGAATTTCATGGACTATCTGAATCAGAAGAAGAATATTCCTTTTGAGATTCAGGCTTTTACAGCAGTAGAGAACCTGATCTCCTATGGAAAAAAAACACATATAGAGTTGCTGTTGATTTCCGGACGGGCTATGTGCCGGGAGGTTCGGGAATTAGATATCGGGAAAATCATTATACTTTCGGAGGGAGTACATCCTCCGGAGCTTGATCAATATCCCAGTGTATATAAATATCAGTCTTCTTCAGATGTGATACGTGAAGTGATGGAATGCTATGGAGCAGAAAAGAAAACAACACCTCAGTATACGGTTTTAAAAAAGACCACAGAAATACTGGGAGTGTTTTCTCCTCTGGGACGCTGCCTGAAAACCTCCTTTGCACTGACACTTGGACAGATACTGGCAAAAGATAAGGCAGTTCTATACCTGAATATGGAAGAATATTCAGGGTTTGAAGAACTGCTGGGAAAAGGATTTGCTCATAATCTGAGCGATCTTCTTTATTATGTCAGACAGGATAATCAGAATCTGCTTCACAAGATGAACAGTATGGTACAGACCATAGGCAATCTGGATTACATTCCCCCTGTGCAGATGCCGGCAGACATCAGGGGAACAGCCTGGCAGGACTGGGAGCAGCTGATTCGGATGATCACCACGGAAAGCTCTTATGAGGTGGTCGTACTGGATATGGGAAGTGGAATTGATGATAATTTTCAGCTTCTTGACCTGTGTAGAAGGATTTATATGCCTGTACTGTCTGATGCTGTCTCAATGTGCAAGATCGCGCAGTTTGAGAATCTGGTACGTATCTGGGACTTTCCGCAGATCCTGGAAAAGACAGTGAAAATAAAACCGCCCTTTCATATGGCTACAGCACCCTCTCCCAACTATATGGAACAGCTGATGTGGAGTGAGCTGGGAGATTATGTCAGGGAGATATTGAGAAAGGAAAGAGAATGAGCAGAGAAATATTTGGAAGGCTGCGGCAGATGCTGATGGAGCAGCTGGATCTTTCCAGAGAACTGTCAGATAAGGAAATCCTGGATGTGATCGATGAACTGATCCTGAATCAGACAGAAGGCATGAGGCTTGCATTAAAGGAGAAGGTGCGGCTGCGGCAGGAGCTGTTTTATTCTGTCCGCAAGCTGGATGTATTGCAGGAACTGGTGGACGATGAAACTGTGACAGAGATTATGGTAAACGGCCCGGATACGATTTTTGTGGAGCGGGCGGGAAAACTGATGAAATGGCACAAAAGTTTTACCTCCAGAGAAAAACTGGAGGATGTAATCCAACAGATTGTTGGCAAGTGTAACAGAGTAGTAAATGAATCTATGCCTATTGTGGATGCCAGACTGGAGAATGGTTCCAGAGTTAACGCAGTCATCTATCCGGTGGCATTAAACGGACCAATCCTGACGATCCGGCGTTTTCCGGAGCATCCTATTACCATGGAGAAGCTGACCAGTCTGGGCAGTATTACTCCGGAATGTGCCGGATTTTTGCAAAAGCTGGTGCAGGCAAGATATTCCATGGTTATAGGCGGAGGAACAGGAAGCGGTAAAACTACTTTCCTGGCAGCTTTGTCGGAATATATTCCCCGGGATGAAAGAATCATTACTATAGAAGATAACGCAGAGCTTCGTATCAGGGGAATTGACAATCTGGTGCGGCTGGAAGCCAAAATGGCCAATATGGCAGGGGCAGCATCCGTAACTATCCGTGATCTGATCCGGTCGGCATTGAGAATGCGCCCGGACAGGATCATTGTGGGTGAGGTGAGGGGAGGAGAGGCAATGGATATGCTTCAGGCACTGAATACAGGGCATGAGGGCTCCCTTTCCACTGCCCATGCCAATAGCAGCCGTGACATGCTTTCACGATTGGAGACAATGGTTCTGATGGGTGTGGATCTTCCTCTGGAGGCAATCCGCAGACAGATTGCCTCAGGGGTAGATATCCTTGTACATCTGGGAAGAATGCGGGACAGATCGAGAAAGCTACTGGAAGTAACAGAGGTCTGCGGTTTTGAAAAAGGAGAAATCCAGACAAGGCCGCTGTACCAGTGGCAGGAGGGAAAAGGGCTGGTAAAAACAGCAGATCTTCTGCATATGGAAAAATTGGAAAGAGCGGGGATTGAACTATGAAAGGGAAAAGAAAAGAACAAAGCTATGCAAAGAAGGATTATGATCATTACCATTTTTCATTAAAAGAGAGTGTGAAATATCTGGGACAGGCAGCTGCCTTATGTATGGCAGTAGATTATCTGTTTTACAGAAATGTATGGTTGCTTGTACTTATGGTACCAGTGAGTCTGTTTTATCTGAAATGGCAGCAGAGCCGACTGATCCGGGAGAGACGGAAAAGGTTGAATTATCAGTTTAAAGATGCATTGACATCTTTAAGTGTGGCAGTTCATGCCGGATATTCTGTGGAAAGTGCAGTGAAAGCCTGTACCCGGGATCTGGAACGGCTTTATGGAAGGGGTGCAGATGTGGTAGAAGAGTTTCGCTATATTGAAAGTCAGCAGCATGTCAGTGTACCTCTGGAGGAGCTGTTTCTGGATTTTGGAGAGCGGAGCCAGGTAGAAGATATTGAGAATTTTGCATCTGTTTTTTACACAGCCAAGCGCACAGGCGGAGATATGAATCAGGTACTGCAAAAGGTGTCCAGGATGCTGGGAGATAAGATTGATGTAAAAAAAGAGATAGAAGCTACTCTGGCTGCAAAGAAATCGGAACAGATGATCATGAGCCTGATGCCTGCGGGAATCATTGTATATCTTCAGATGACTTCCCCTGGCTTTTTAAGCGTTCTTTATGGAAATCCCTTTGGAATTGCCGCTATGAGTATCTGCCTGGTTATTTATGCTGCTGCATACTGGATGGGCAGAAAAATCGTGGATATTGAGGTGTAATGACAAAGATGTGGGTACATATTGTTATATTTGTTATTATTCTGCTTCTGCTGCTGGGGTGGAGAATGAAGTGGATCCCTTCTTCCGGAATTGGCGGAAAAGAAGGAATCAGGTTATTCACAATGGTAGCTGTTGCAGGCAATCTTCTGGGGATGATGCTTACAGCCGGAAGCGGTGAACAGGTGTATTCACGGGGATATCGACTGGAAAAGGAGGATACGGGATCATATGAGAAGAAGTTTGTGGTATCCGTGGATGGAGAAAAGACAGGCACCCTGTATGTACAGATACCGGAGAAAGAGGTACAGGAACAGGAAGAACAGGAACAGACTCAGAAGCTGACGGCAAAGGAGCAGGAACAGAAGGACATCATGGAAGAAATTGCCCGTTACAATGAAGAAAAGGGAGATCCTGATTATTATTACCTGCCAGAGCAGTGGAATGGGAAAAAGCTTCAGTGGATAAGCCCTGCTGATACGTCCGGTAAAATGCTGACAGGAATATTTCTGATCGCTGCTATGATAGTGCTTGTAATGAAAGGCAGAGAAGAACAGGTTCAGCTCCAGAAAAGACAGGAAGAACTTCTGATGGATTATCCGGGGCTGATCATGAAATTTACATTGCTGGTACAGGCGGGAATGACAGTCAGAAAAGCATTTCAGAAAATCGCCCTGGATTACGGAAGAAAGAAAAAATCTATAAAAAGGGCAGCTTATGAGGAAATCCGTGTAGTCTGTTATGAGATGGAAAGCGGTGTCTCCGAAGGAGAAGCTTATCGAAGATTTGGAGAAAGATGTGGACAGGTAAAATATAAAACTCTGGCTACGCTGCTGATCCAGAATCTGCAGAAAGGAAGCCGTCAGATGGCAGATATGCTGGAACGGGAGTCTGTGGAAGCCTGGGAGGAACGTAAACGAAAGGCCAGGGTGCTGGGAGAGGCGGCTGCAACTAAGCTGTTGTTTCCTATGATGCTGATGTTGATTGTAGTAATGGCAATTGTGATGATTCCGGCATTTCTTTCTTTTTATGGAGGTGCGTAGGAATCAGAGGATGATGCCTGCAGAAAGACGGAGGAAGAGTAGAGAAATGAAGAAACTGAAAGAATGGGTATGGGATTTTGTTAAGGAAGAGGATGCTGTGGGTGTAGTAGAGATTATACTCATACTGGTGGTGCTGATCGGACTTGTAATTATATTTAAAGAGCAGATCACAAATCTGGTAAACAGTCTTCTTTCCAAGATTGCGAAACAAAGTAATTCCATCTGATGTACAGCAAGGAGGAGGTGTATTTTCTGTATGAGAAAAAAAGGAAGCGTTACCGTTTTTCTGACATTGATCCTCAGTCTGTTGTTGTCACTGATATGTGCAAGTATTGAGTCAGTACGCATGGCATCAGCCAGAACCCAGATCCTTAATGGTATGGATATTGGATTATATTCGTTGTTTGGACAATATGATAAAGAGCTGCTGGCAGATTATGATCTGTTTGCCCTGGATGGTTCCAGAGGAGGCGGGCAGCTGGATCTGGCTGCTGTCTGCGATGAGCTGGAAGCTTATATGAATCCTGTCTTGAAGCAGAACAGTCAGAAGCTTACGCTATGTCAAAGCGGATTGACAGGATATCGGTTACTGACAGATCAGAACGGAGAAGCATTTTATCAGCAAATTGTAGGGTATATGCAGGAAACACTGGGAAGTCAGGGGATACAGCTCCTCCTTGGCAGAATGTCAGAAAGACAGGAAAAAACAGCTCAGGCAGATCAGTCTGCAAATCAGGCACAATCAAAAGGGTCTATTGATCGATATGATTCAGAGATGAATCAGGCATCTGAAAAAAGTCAGCAGGCGGCTGAAGAAGCAGCCAGAAATCAGGAGCAGGGAGGAGAAGAGTTTGGAAGCGGAGATACACAGGTTGCTCCACAGGCTCCACCTGCAAAAAATCCCATCACTATTATGAAAAGAATTATGAAAAGGGGAGTCCTGGAATTAGTACTGCCAGGTGGAAATGGGCTGTCAACAAAGGAGATTGAGAAAGGAACTCTTGTTTCCGGGCGAGGTTTGCAGCAGGGTATGGAGATGCCGGATGGAATGACGGTTGAAAACAGTTATACTTCAGAAGTCCTTTTTCAGCAGTATCTTATGGAGCATCTGGGAAGCTATGCAGAGCCTTCTTCGGCCGGACTGGCATATCAGATGGAATATGTTTTCGGAGGAAAAAATAGTGACGAGGACAATCTGAAAGCAGTAGCATCTAAATTATTATTTATCCGGGAGGGAGTGAATTTTGCATGTTTAATGGCAGATAATGTGAAAAGGTCAGAAGCTCAGGCGCTGGCAACCGCCATTGCGTCAGGATTTCTGGTTCCGCCGGCAGCTGTAATTATTGAGGCAGCCCTGATTCTGTGCTGGGCCTTTGCAGAAAGTGTGCTGGACGTCAGGGAATTGTTTGCAGGGGGAAGGATTCCGCTGGTAAAATCCTCTGGGGACTGGCAGATTTCATTGGGAAATCTTCCGGATCTTATGGAAGGACTGGATTCTATGCGAAGAAATGACGAAAAGGGAATGTCTTATAAAGATTATCTGCAGGTGCTGGTTTTGACAGTATCCAAAGAAAAAAAGGCAATGCGTGCTATGGATATGATCGAGAATACAATCCGGGAGAAGGGAAGAAAGAATTTCTGTATGGATTCCTGTATTGTGGCACTGGAAGCGTTTGCTGATGTGAAAGCAAATAAAAAGAAAGATTTTCAGGTGATACGTCAATATTGTTATGAATAGTGAAAAGAGGTGCAAAAAGGTGCTTTTACAGAAAGAAAAGAAGAAAAGAAGAAATAAACTAAGTATAAGAAATGTTCTGAAAAAGGAAATAATCTATGAAAGGAGAAACCGCTCTCTAAGTTTTCGTACAAATCTGTTCTTTTTCCCCCCGAAAAAAAGATGTGAGCTTTCTGTAAAGGCATCTTTTTGCATCTCTGGCTGGCGGAGAGCCAGTCTGGCAGTTGAGACTGCATTTGTATTACCGTTGTTTTTTATGGGAATATTGACCATGATCTGCTTTATGGATATTTATAAGGTACAGACGGAGCATCTTAGTCAGTTATGTACAAAGGCGAAACAGGCCGGAATGTATGTGTACCTTACAGGAGAAAGCAGCGCGGAGGATATTACTCTGCCGGATATTTACAGCTATGAGCCCTTTGGCGGTCTGGTTCCCCTGCCCAAAGTTGTGATTTACAATCATGTAAAAGTGCATGCCTGGACAGGAAGAATTTTTGAAGGGGACAGTGGAAATGAAAGTACACCGGAAAAAATGGTTTATATTACAGAATCCGGAAGTGTATATCATAAGGATCCCGGTTGCAGTTATTTGAATGTTTCGTTAAAACAGATTCCCGGTACTTCTGTTTTGGCTGCAAATAATCAGTATGGAGAACACTATACTGCCTGTGAGACCTGCAGTAGGAATCAAAAGCCTGCAGGTGTGGTCTTTGTTACAGAGCAGGGAAACCGTTATCATAACCTGGAGACCTGCAGTGGCTTAAAGCGTACAGTCCGGATGGTGAAGGAAACGGAAACTTCAGGGATGAAATGCTGCAGCAGATGTGGCTGAAACTAACAGACTGCAGAGACAGAGTTGAGAAGACGTAAGTCATATCTGAGAGAATAGTTATAAATGATGGGAGATGAGGCGGAATTATGAGAGAGTTTTGCGTGCTGGTCTTTTTGGGCCTGAATTCCTGGATAGATATTAAAAAAAGAGAAATATCACTGGTACTGGCTACTATGCTGGCGGCAGCAGGAATGATCTGGACTGTATACAGGGGAACCGTTTCTATAGAACGGCTTCTGCCCATAATGACAGGTGTTTTTTTTCTTGGAATAAGTGTTATCACCAGAGGAGCTATGGGAATGGGAGACGGATGGATCTTGCTTGCTCTGGGCACAGTCCTGATGCCTGAAGAATTTTTTTCCATGCTGTTTGCAGCTATGCTGATCAGCGCGGCATGGGCAGGCGTTCTGTTATGGTTGTTTCGTAAAAAAGGAAATACAGAAATTCCGTTTGTACCCTTTCTGATGCTGGGATATCTGGGAAAATTGTTTTTGTGGAGGTAGGAATATGGTGGAAAAGATAAAAAAGGGAAGTTTTACAGTGGAAGCTGCATGCGTTATGCCCTTAATTCTGCTGGTACTTTTTGGCACGATTTATCTGAGTTTTTTTGTCCATAACAGAGCATGGCTTACAGCGGCTGCCTATGAATCTGCATTGAGCGGGAGCATGGAAGGAAATAAGAAAAACGGACAGGTATATGAGACTGCCAGAATGTGTAGCGAGAAATTGGGAAGTACCGGATTTTTCGGAGCGGAAGACCTGACAACTCAGACCAATGTGGGAAAGGAAGTACAGGTTACTTATGATCTGGATACAATATCTGTTTATGGAGGGCTGAACTGGCATATGAGAACAGAGGGCAAAGCCAAAATCATAGATCCTGTAAGTCATATCCGCAAGATCAGAGCTGCAAAAGCAGTGCTTGAAGGAACGGGGGAGTAGGGTGAAAGCAGAATATAAAAGAGATATGAATCATAACTATCTGATTCTATATGGCGAGAAAGATATTAATACGGATTCTTATCAGGTTCGTATGCTGGTAGGAAATATTATACCTTCTCTTCTGAAATGCAGGATTCAGGGTGTGGATGGAAAATTTATGATGTATTTTGATATCACCTCAAAACAGGCGGTCAGCACCTTATATGAAGAGAAAAAACTGGGAAATGAAGATCTTCGGCTGATTTTTGGAGGATTTGTCAGAGTTATGGAGGAAGCAGCAGAATACCTTATCAATCCTGCACAGCTGGTTCTGAAGCCACAGTATATTTTTGCAGACTGTGAGAAAAAAGAGCTTTTTTTCTGTCTGATGCCGGGATACGACAAAGATATTAAGGAACAGTTTCAGCTGTTGACGGAGTATATACTGCCGAAGATTGACCATGAAGACAGTGAGGCGGTGATCCTTGGGTATGGTGTTTACAGAAGAACTATGGAAAACAGCTTTCATTTGGAGCACATTAAAGAAGAATTATATCGTAAACAGAATAATAAAGAAGAAATAAAGACAGAAACAGAAAAGGATTCCCGGGAAATATCTGTACAGGAAACCGGGGAAGAAAGCCTTATGCAGTCATCTGGAATGTCGGAAAATTTCTGGCGGGAAGAGAAGACAGAAAAAACAGACAGCCATAAATTATTTGGAAAAAAAGTGGCAGTATTTGTTTTGATATTGCTGGCCTTGGCAGGTGTTACCATGGCGATTTCCGGAGGATATCTTCCTCATCAGGATATAAGCGTTCTTTTGGGTGTTGTACTGGCAGGAATGGGTGGGATTATGTTGGCTGTACTGATCATCCGAAAGGCAAAAGATGTTTATAAACAACCACAGAGGGAGAGCAGGGAAAAGCCGCAGTTATCGGAAAAGTTTGTCCGGCCGCCGGTAAACGAAATACTGCAGGAGGGTTCAGATGATTCCATAAAAACGATGATGGAGAAAAAAAGTCTACACAGGGAAAGGGAGGAGGATTTTGGCGAGACGGTGGTACTTTCTGCAGGAGTTGTTTCGGGACCGGCAAGTCTGGTGAGCAGAGAACCTGGGGAACTGGCTCCTATTTATCTGCAGGAGGAACTGACAGTGATAGGAAAACTGGAAAACGCCTGTGATGCAGTGATCGATCTGCCTACAGTAAGCCGGATTCATGCCAAAATAAGGAAAAGAGAGGAAGAATATTATTTATCTGACATGAACTCCAGAAACGGGACGATTGTGAACGGAAGACTTCTGCTCCCTGAGGAAGAATATCGTCTGCAGGAAGAGGATGAGGTAGATTTTGCCCAGGCAAGATATATATTTTTGAAATAAGATTGAAAAATCAGGATTTTTTGATACAATTTATATGATGAGGGAAGGGATGTAAGGTATCTGCTCCCTGATCTGATATTTATGAATTGCTGTGACAGCAGGATAAAACAGGATGAAAAGAGGTCTGGTGTGGAAGAATTAAAAAAAGAACCGGTGACAGTATTTCTGATCCTTGTTAATGTACTGGTTTTTCTGGTTGTAGAATTTACCGGTGGAACAGAAAACACCGGACATATGCTTCAGTGTGGGGCTGCGTATACGCCTGCAGTGATCAATGGAGAGTTCTACAGATTGTTTACCAGTATGTTTCTTCATTTTGGTCCGAGGCATCTGGGGAATAATATGCTGGTATTATTTGTACTGGGTGGGCGTATGGAGCGTACAGCCGGTCGGATTAAATATCTGTTGATCTATCTTCTGGGTGGAATCGGAGGGAATATCCTTAGTATGTTTCTGGAAATGGGTACCGGAGAGTTTGGTGTTTCGGCAGGAGCTTCCGGCGCTGTTTTTGCAGTGATGGGAGCCATGGTCTATGCGGTGATCCGGGGCAGAGGAAGGCTGGAGGATCTTTCCCTCAGGCAGATCCTTATTATGACTGGATTCTCTCTTTACTTTGGATTTGCCAGTGAGGGAGTGGATAATGCGGCTCATGTGGGTGGTATGATCTGTGGCTTTCTCTTATGCATGCTTTTGTATCATCCGGGAAAAAGTCTTCGGAATAGTGAGGATTTATTTTAGGAAAATCCTAAAGACAGAGCCCTGGCCTGGGGCGCTGTCTACGGTCAGACTTCCGTGATGTGCAGTGATGATTTCCTTTGTTACTGCCAGGCCGAGACCAGTGCCGGATGGCTTGTAGGTGACAAAGGGTGTAAAGATTTTCTGTATCTGTTCCCTGGTCATCCCGCATCCGTTATCTGCCACAGAGATACAGATACAATCATCAGCTTTTGTCAGGCGGACAGTAATTCTGCCCCTTGGTGCTGCTATGGCTTCGCAGGCATTCCGGAAGAGATTCAGCAGAGCCTGACGCATTTTTATACGATCAATCAGTACAGGGGAGGAGATGGGTTCCAGATGAGTTTCCAGAGTGATACCCAGATAATCCAGTGTATGTTTTTCACAGGCGATGATTGTACTGAGGAATTCTGTGATATTTACCGGGGTAAGGGAGACCGTTCCTGAATGACTGAAATCTGACAGCTCATTTAATAGCTCTTTTATGTAATCCAGATTGTCCATGAGATCATCCCATTGTTCAAACCGGCATACTTCCGGATGGGAAGAGGCCATGAGCTGAAGTTCACTGCTTATGAGGGCTATGGGATTACGGATTTCATGTCCAAGCCTGGAAAGTGTGAACTGAAAATTCTGTTTTAATTTTGCTGACTCTTGTATAGTTTCTGTCTGCATATATGATCACCTCAGAAAAAAGTGTATCATTGCAGACCAAAGCTTCGCAATCTGTTTCGCAGTGGAAAATTCGTACAAAATCGACACAGAAAAATAGAAAGAAGGAATTAAAAATGGATAATTGTATTTTCTGTAAAATCGCCGGTGGAGAAATTCCGGCAGCAACTCTTTATGAGGATGAGAATTTCAGAGTGATTCTGGATCTGGGCCCTGCAAGCAAGGGACATGCACTGATCCTGCCAAAGGCTCATGCCGCAAATATTTATGAGATTTCAGACGAACTGGCAGCAAAAGCAATGATCCTGGCAAAAAAAATGGCACGTGTCATGACTGATGCATTACATTGTGATGGCTTTAATATTGTGCAGAATAATGGAGAATGTGCAGGACAGACAGTGTTCCATTTTCATATGCATCTGATTCCGAGATATAATGGAGATTCTGTAGGAATTACATGGACACCGGGAACTCTTACTGATGAGGCAAAAGAGGAAATTCTGGAGAAGGTAAAGGCACAGTTTAATTGATATGGATGACGCGGAATTTTGGGAATTTTATGCCAGATACCGTGGTATTGCATTGCGTGCGGCGAAGACAATCTTAAAAAACGAAGCTGAGGCAGAGGATGTCTGTCAGGATATATTTGAAACCTTATACCACATGGAGCAAGATAAAGTTAACAGGCAAACCATAGGTGCGATGATCAGGGAAATGTCTGTAAACAGAGCTAAGGATTATTGTAAAAAAGCATACAGGCAGCATGAGTATGCCAGTTCTGAACTGCTGGAAAATAACGAAGAGATATCAGGCTGTGACAATGTGGAAGAGAGCATGGAGGCTTTAAGTACAAAAGACGGTTTACATTTTATCTTCCGGAAGCTTCGAAAGAAAAATAAGCGAAATTATGAAATATATGTAAGGGTGAAAATCTATCATATTCCATCACGCATCGTCGCAGAGCAGTTTCACACTACTGAAAATAATGTGAATAATATTGTTCTGCGAACGAAGCGATGGCTGTTAAAAGAATATCAGAAGCTATAGTATTGCTGTGAACTGCAGTCTTATGATAATTCCTGGATCAGATCAGTGATTTTTTCAATAGAATCAATGGTGTTGCTGCCGGACATTGCGTCAATATAAGACTGGCGGTTATGGTAAAGCTCTCTGATTGCGTTGAGAAGAGATTTGTCTGTAATTTCTTCTTCTTCCAGAACCATGCTGAAGCCCTGACGCTGGAAGGAACGGGCATTGAGAATCTGGTCTCCGCGGCTTGCCTTTGCAGAGAGCGGAATCAGAAGGTTAGGTTTATTCAGGGCTTTGATTTCACAGATGGCATTGGCACCGGCACGGGAGATGACAACATCGGCCAGAGCAAACAGATCAGCCAGTTCCTGCCTGATATATTCATATTGTACATAACCTTCTGTATTGACAAGACTTTCGTCCAGTTTGCCCTTGCCGCACAAATGGATTACCTGGAAATCCTTCAAAAGTTCAGGAAGGATAAGACGGATATTCTGGTTAACGGATGCTGCACCCAGACTGCCGCCGATAACCATCAGAACTGGTTTATCGGAACTGAAACCGCAGAATTTTCGTCCGGCCTCTTTGTCACCGTTTAACAGTTCTGCGCGGATAGGAGTACCTGTGAGGACTGCCTTGTCAGCAGGGAGGCTTTGCACGGTTTCAGGGAAGTTACAGCATACTTTTGCGGCAGAAGGAATACATATTTTATTTGCCAGTCCGGGTGTCATGTCTGATTCGTGGATAATGGCCGGAATATGGCATTTGCGGGCTGCAATTACAACCGGTACGGTTACGAATCCTCCCTTGGAAAAAACCACATCCGGTTTTAACTGTTTTAATAATTTTTTTGCCTCACCGAATCCTTTTATAACGCGGAAGGGATCAGTAAAATTTTTAACATCAAAGTAACGTCTTAATTTGCCGGAAGAGATTCCGTAATAGGGAATGTGCATGTCTTCAATCAGCTTTTTCTCGATACCTTCATAGGAACCGATATAGGAAATTTCATATCCCAGTTCTTTCAGTCGTGGAATGAGTGCAATATTTGGAGTAACATGTCCGGCAGTGCCACCGCCGGTGAGTACGATATGTTTCATAAAAAGCCTCCTGATAATTTCTGAATACAATAGTCAGCCTGAAGGCAGGCTGTATCTCTCTTACTAATATGAACCTATGGGGAGAAAATGTCAAGAAAAAGCACAGAAGGGATAAGGGAGTATAAAATGAGAAAAAAAATAAGTGATGAAGAAGCAGACAAACTGTTGGAAGAGCAATATATCCGGGAAGCGAAAGAGATGGAAGCAGTATTATTACGGTCTGCTGGTATAGACCCTGAGGAGGAATCAGAACCGGAAGCTGAGGAGAAAATCAAGGCCGGATATGATCACCTGATGGCAAGCTTGAAGAGAAAAGGTCAGTACAGAGAAAGATATTCTGAAGATGCGATCATAAATTTTGAAGATTGGAACAGGAAAATGGAAGCCCTGCGTTTGGAGACAGAAAAACGAAAAAGAACCCATTTGCTGGTAAAAAGAGGTGGGGTTCTGGCAGCAGGGTTTATGATGGCTTTTCTTACAGGAATGACTTTACTGGCAAATATAAAAAATTTTTTTACGATTGTGTGATATTTAGGTGGTTTTATTCGTATAATATATGTAGTGGTATTTTACAGTGGTAAAATTCCGGCTTGTTTTTATGAAAAACTTTGTTTTATGCGGAAACGTCACTTAGAGAAAACGTTCGCAGGCAGAATGAAATCAATGGCCGGATATCTGCAAAAATCTATTACCGTTCTGTCCCAAAGTGTCTGCTGCGTGAGAATTTATTAAAATACCAGCAATGTTTTATAAAAATCCGCGGCAGACATAGAAAATCGGGAACTGATATTTTCAGTTCCCATTTTTTATGTTAGAAATATTCAGAAAAAAACTGTTAATCATTTTTGTTGTAGTGTATAATATATACAATAAGGAAGAAAAGTCCGAAAGGAGGTTTTTTATGAAGATTACTTTTATTGGTGCAACCCATGAAGTAACAGGCTCCTGTTATTATCTGGAGGCTGCGGGGAGAAAATTTCTGGTAGATTATGGAATGGAGCAGGGTCCGAATTATTATGAAAATGTTCCTGTTCCCGTAGCACCAGGAGAACTGGATTTTGTTCTTCTTACTCATGCGCATATGGATCATTCGGGAAATTTGCCGGCCCTTTATGCAAAAGGGTTTCAGGGACCTGTATATGCTACGGAAGCTACCAGCCATCTATGTGATATTATGCTTCGTGACAGTGCCCATATTCAGATGTTCGAGGCAGAATGGAGAAACCGAAAGGGAAAAAGACAGGGGAAACCGGAATATATACCTGCGTATACCATGGAAGATGCAATGGGAGTGATCCGGAATTTTGTAGGGCGTCCGTACAATGAGGCTTTCAGTCCGGCAGAGGGAATTTCTGTACGTTTTATTGATGCAGGACATTTACTGGGTTCTGCCAGCATTGAGCTGACAGTGACAGAGAATGGAAAGGAAGAAAAAATAGTTTTTTCCGGAGATATCGGAAATATAAACCAGCCGTTGATTAAGGATCCGGAGTATCTGGATATGGCAGATTACGTAGTTATGGAGTCTACTTATGGAGACAGAAGCCACGGAGAGAAACCAGACTATGTAGGGCTTCTTGCGAAAGTGATCCAGGAAACTTTTGACAGGGGTGGAAATCTGGTGATTCCCTCCTTTGCAGTGGGGCGAACACAGGAAATGCTGTATTTTATCCGCCAGATCAAAGAGGAAGGAAGGATACATGGGCACGATGGTTTTGAGGTATATGTGGACAGTCCCCTGGCAAATGAAGCCACAACTATTTTTTCAGAGCATAAGTATGATTGTTTTGATGAAGAGGCAATGGAGCTGATCAATAAAGGAATTAATCCTATCAGCTTTCCGGGATTGAAAATCTCTGTGACAAGTGATGATTCCAGAGCAATCAATTTTGATGATGAACCTAAGGTGATCATTTCAGCCAGTGGCATGTGTGATGCCGGCCGCATTAAGCATCATTTGAAACATAATCTGTGGAATGAAAAATGTACAGTGATGTTTGTTGGGTATCAGGCCATAGGAACACTGGGAAGAGCCCTGTTGGAAGGTGCACAGGATGTAAAGCTTTTTGGAGAGTCTATCCATGTGGCGGCACACATCTGCACTATGCCGGGAATCAGCGGACATGCGGATGTGAATGGACTGATGAAATGGGCGAAGGCATTTAAGAAAAAACCAAAGAAGGTATTTGTTACTCATGGAAATGACGAAGTGACAGAAATTTTTGCAAAACGTCTGCATGAAGAATTGGGTTATGATACGATGGCACCTTTTAGCGGAACCATCTATGACCTGACAGAGAATACCTGTGTTTATGAGGCTACAGGTGTGAAGATAGAAAAGGTTTCTGCTTCCCCGAAAGCATCCAAGGCTGCCCGTGCTTTTGAAAAGCTTCTTTCTCTTGGTTATCGTCTCCTGGCTGTTATTAAGAAAAACGAGGGAATTCCCAATAAGGACCTGGAACGTTTTTCCAGAGATATTCAGTCGTTGTGTGACAAATGGGACAGATGAAAAGCAGGCAGGAAAGAGAGAATTCTCCGACCTGCCTGTGTTTTATTTCTTGAGTTACTGGTTTAAAGCCTGTTTTAATGCCTGGGAAAGCTGATCCGGGCAGGAAGTGTTTTTAAAACCGCATTGGATTCCTTCCAGACGGTTGATTACTTCGTTGGCATCCATGCCCTCTACTAAAGCGGCAATTCCTTTGGCATTACCGTTACATCCACCTTCGAACTGAACGTTGTGAACCTTATGATTCTCATCTACATCAAAATAAATTGCCTGTGAACAGACACCCTTAGTTTTGTATGTCATGATTTTTCCTCCTGTGAAAAATAGTGCTTTCTGTTGTCCTTTCTCTGCCTGGCAGAAAAAGTTATATTTACAACCTTGAATATTATAGCAGAATATAAAAAAAGTTTCCATATAAATTAAACTTTTGTTATAATAGGAAATGCAATGTGTAAACAAGTACTTTATATTTGTTTGTCCTGAACCGGACAGGCGTAAAAATAAAAAAAGAAGAGGTGTTTTGATTATGAAATGTATCGGTATTATAGGCGCAATGGAGCAGGAAGTATCAAGAATCAAGGAAATGATGAAGGAAGTAAAAATTACAACAAAGGCATCCATGGATTTTTATGAAGGAATTCTGGAAGGAAAGAAAGTTGTAGTTGTACGCTCCGGAATTGGCAAAGTGAATGCAGGAATGTGTACACAGATTCTGGCAGATATTTATGGAGCAGAAGCTGTGATCAATACAGGAATTGCAGGAAGTCTGAATAATGATGTTAATATTGGAGATATTGTGCTTTCTACAGATGTGCTGCATCATGATATGGATGCAGTGGGATTTGGCTATAAAAAAGGCCAGATTCCGCAGATGAAGGAATTTTCCTTCCCTGCAGATGAGAAACTGCGCAAGCTGGCAATGGAGGTGTGCAGGGAAGTAAATCCTGAGATCAATGTATTTGAAGGAAGAATATGCTCAGGAGACCAGTTTATCTCTGATAAAGGAGTAAAGGATGCCATTGTCTCTGAATTTGGCGGATTTGCAGTGGAAATGGAGGGTGCAGCTATTGGACAGGCCGCTTATCTCAATGGAATTCCCTTCCTGGTAGTCCGCGCTATTTCTGACAAGGCAGATGGAAGCGCTCATATGGACTATGCAGAATTTGAAATGGCAGCCATTGAGCATAGCGTAAAGCTTACAGTCAGAATGATTCAGAAACTGTAACAGGCACTTTACGGTAAATATTACATATACTGAAATAGATCATCAGAAGAAATGCAGGATCTCGATATGTATTATGATGAATATTTTCCGTTTTATGTTGCATATGCCAATCCAATGCTGTATCAGGGGGAAAGGATGCAGGAAAAGGAATTTGAACTGATGAAATCCTATTATCCCCGCATCGTACAGGAAATTCAGGAGAGGGTGGAGGAAGAATGCCGTCTGTTGGATTATGAGGGAAGCAGGATATATGATGAATATCCGGATAAGTATATGTTTTATCATCTGTGCAGCAAGATTAAAGAGAGTATGAAACCGGAGATAAAAGCTCAGGCAGAGCAGAGCTGCTTTCTGGATGAACTGATACATGTGCTTTTGGGACAGGAAATCTGCAGGAGACGCTGCAGAAGAAAACGCTGCAGAGGAACCTTTTATCACTGGTGAGAACATTGCATTGTCTGCATGTTCTGTCAGACAGTAACTTACAGATTTATTGATATAGATAAAGAAATGATGAAGAATTTAAGAGAATATTTAGAAGAACAAATGAATGAAGACCTGATACAGGCTGTTTTAAGCGGAAGTCGGAGTGATTCAGGTCCCTCCAAGGTGAAAATCCGACCGGTAAAGCTGAAAAATCAAATCTGCTATCAGGCTTCTGCTACTGAGGGTACAAAGATTTTTCATAAAAATTATACTCAAGGGCAGCTGATCGAATATCTGGAAAAAGAGATCACAGATCATTTTGGACAGTTTCAGGCCAGGGGAAGACGGTTGGATGGAACGGTTCTGGTGAGTAAAAAGGGGAAAATGACTGTAAAAACAAAAAAACATCCGGTAAGTGAACCTGTGCAGATTCAGGCCCATAATCGGGTGAAGCAGTACATCCTGAAAGAGGGGGTTCCGGTGCCCTTTTTGGAAGATCTGGGTGTAATGAATGAGAATGGTAAGATTATTACTTCAAAATATGACAAATTCCGACAGATTAACCGGTTTCTGGAGTTTATTGAGGATATTCTGCCCCAGCTTGCCAGGGACAGAGAAATTACAATTCTGGATTTTGGCTGCGGAAAAAGCTACCTGACCTTTGCCATGTATTATTATCTCCGGCAAATAAAGGGGTATGACGTAAATATTATTGGTCTGGATCTGAAAACAGATGTGATTGAAAAATGTAATAAGTTGGCAGAAAAATATGGATATGAGAAGCTGCATTTTTACCAGGGGGATATTGCTGAATATGAGGGCGTATCTTCTGTAGATATGGTGGTAACTCTTCATGCCTGTGACACGGCTACAGATTATGCACTGGCTAAGGCAGTACAGTGGGGAGCAGGAGTGATCCTCTCTGTACCGTGCTGCCAGCATGAGGTGAACAGACAGATAAAAAATGAAATGCTGGAACCGGTTTTGCGGTACGGTATTTTGAAAGAGAGAATATCAGCACTGATCACAGACGGGGTACGTGCCAATCTCCTGGAGAGCAGAGGTTATGAAACACAGCTTCTGGAGTTTATAGATATGGAACATACGCCTAAAAATCTGCTGATCAGAGCAGTGAAAACCCAAAAGTCTGCAGGGAATCCAAAAGTTTCTGCAAAGAACAAAACAGAGAGGATGATGAAAGAACTGGAGATTCATCCAACTTTGGACAGGCTCTTGGAAATAATTGAGGAAGGGGAGATGATATGAAACAGGTGATTGCCAGAATATTGATCCTGTTCTGTATTTTTCTCGCCGGAGTGTCGGGAACAGCTCTGCTGCTGAATGGAACGGCTACAGATGACCGTTCGGACTTTAATGAGGCTACTTTTCCTGAAGTTATGGTAGATCTGGATGGTACGCTGGCAAACAGGATGTATGGATATGCCCAGCCTATGCAGGCGGATTTCGCCAGAGACAGTGTAACACCACTGGATACTTCTAAGAAGCTGACTTTTGTGGTAAATCCATATGGGGCAGAGGTTCAGAGCTTTTCTTATGAAATTCGTACATCGGATGGAAGCAAGGTTCTGGAGAATAAAAAGATCAAAGCGCTGGAGTCGGATGGTCAGAACCTTCGGGCTTCCGTAGAAATCGGAAGTGACCTGAGAATGAACCAGGAGTATTCTATGCAGATTACTCTGGTGACAGGCGGACGCGAAATATATTATTATACCAGAATAGTGGCAAGAGCTCAGGTGCATGCAGGAGAATATGTAGCTTTTGTAAAGTATTTCTACGAGACCAGTATGGATAAAAATGCGGCAGATGATCTGGCCAGCTATCTGGAACCGGATACAACAGGTGTAGCTACCAATTATTCCAATATCAGTATTAATTCTACGTTGGGAGAGGTGAGCTGGGGAACCCTGAATCCGCAGATATATAAAGAAGGAATCCCTGTTATCAAGGATATTAATGAGACCACTGCAAGTATTTCCATAGATTATCAATTTACTTCTCAGAATGAAAATGAGACTACAGAAGTATATGATGTAGAGGAATTTTACAGAATGAGATACATGGATTCCAGAATCCGGCTGTTGGATTTCCAGAGGTCAGCAAATCAGATATTTGATCCGGAAACAGCGGTGTTCTCAGAAGATGGTGTGATTCTGGGAGTGCGAAATAAGGATGTAGAGTATTTGTCAAATGACAGTGGTACAGTAGTTGCTTTTACACAGCAGGGAGACCTGTGGTCCTATGCTCCGGGGAGCAGTAAAGTAAATCGGGTATTCAGTTTCCGGAAGTTGGAGAATGGGGATTTCAGAGATTCCAGAAATCAACACAATATCAAGATTGTGAGAGTCGGTGATGAGGGAGATATAGATTTTGTTCTTTATGGATATATGAACCGGGGAGTTCATGAAGGATATGAAGGTCTGGTTGTATATCATTTTAACAGTGATAAGAATGTGGTGGAGGAAAAGGCATTTATTCCTATATCCGAATCCTATGAGTTTTTGAAAAGAGATCTGGGAAAATTATCCTATGTAAATGAGCAAAATGAGCTTTTCCTTCTTTTTGCCCAGAATCTGTATAAGGTGGACATAGAAGGTAATTCCTACGAGATTCTGGAAGAAGGCATTAAATATGATAATTTTGTAGCTTCTGATAATAATGATCATGCTGCATGGCTGGTCACAGAGGGAGACTCAAAAGGCTGTATCCGGGAAATTGATTTTGATACGAAAAAGATCCGTACGATTACCTACGAGAAAGGACAGAGACTTAGGACGGCTGGGTTTATCAATGAAGATCTGGTTTATGGAATTTTGCAGAAGTCCGATATTCTTACGGATTCCAACGGACATAGATCAGAGGGAATTCAAACTCTGCGTATTGAGGATTTTGATGGAAATGTGAAGAAGGAATATCACAGGGATGGTCTGTATATTACTAATATTTCTGTGGGAAATACATTGATAGAATTTGAGCTTTCGGCAAAATCCGGGGATACCTATACTGTGCAGAAAAAAGATACGATTATGAATAACGGAAAGGCAGCAGCCAATAATGTTAAGATTGAGCTCATTTCTGCATCACGCACAGGGGTGCGGGTAAAGCTGGTGCTCAGTGAAACTGCTCAGACAGAAAATCCTCTTGCATTCTATGCAAAGATCAGTAATACAAAAGAAGAGTTTATCAGTCTGGATAAGCAGATTCCTCAGGAATCAACTTACTATGTATATGCCAGAGGCGGGCTTGACAGTACCTGGACAGATCCGGCAAAAGCTGTACAGAGAGCGGATGAACAGGGAGGAGTTGTTCTGAACCGTGCTCAGCAGTATGTATGGGAGAGAGGTAACAAAAAAACAAAGATACAGCTGGATACCATGGAAATCCCTGATATAGTACTGGAGGGGACTCTGGATAAAAAAGTACTGAAAAAGAAATTGAGAAAGACTGGTACAGTGATCGATCTTTCAGGGTGCAGTCTTGACAGTGTGTTGTATGAGGTAAGTGCCCAGAGGCCTGTGATTGCCAAGACAGGAGATAACACCAGTGTGGTGATTGTAGGATATGATGAGTACAATACGTATCTGTATGATCCTGTAAAAAAGGAGACATATCCGTATGGTATGAATGACAGTACAGACCTGTTCCAGAAAGCGGGAAATATATTTATCACATATATTGAAGCGGTGCAGGCAGTGCAGAAATAAAGAAAAAGAATGAAATGTAAAAGATAAAGGAGAAAAAGGATATGTTATATGAAAATATTAAGAAGCTGGTTCAGTATGGAATAGAGACAGGGCTGACACCTGCGTGTGAAAAAAATTATGCCACAAATCTTCTGCTGGATGTATTTAAGGAAGACGAATATACAGAGCCGGAGGAAGAATATGGTAATATTGATCTGGAGGAAGTGCTGAAAGCACTTCTGGATGAAGCGGTGAAGAGAGGACTGATTCAGGACAGTGTGGTTTATCGTGATCTGTTTGATACCAGACTGATGAACTGTCTGATGCCGCGTCCGGGACAGGTTCAGAAGGAATTCTGGGATAAATATTCCAGGAATCCTGTAGAAGCTACAGATTATTTTTACAAGCTTAGCCAGGACAGTGATTATATCCGTCGTTATCGGGTAAAAAAAGACCAGAAATGGACAGTGGACAGCGAGTATGGAGAAATTGATATTACAATTAACCTGTCCAAACCGGAAAAGGATCCAAAGGCCATTGCAGCAGCAAAACTGGTGAAATCAAGTAGTTATCCAAAATGTCTTCTTTGCCCTGAAAATGAAGGGTATGCAGGCAGAGTAAACCATCCGGCAAGGGAAAACCACAGAATTATTCCAATTACTGTAAATGACAGTCCATGGGGATTCCAATATTCTCCTTATGTATATTATAATGAGCACTGTATCGTATTTAACTGCAGTCATGTTCCTATGAAGATAGAGAGAAATACTTTTATCAAATTGTTTGATTTTGTAAAATTGTTCCCTCATTATTTCCTGGGTTCCAATGCGGATCTGCCCATTGTAGGAGGCTCTATTCTCAGTCATGATCATTTCCAGGGAGGACATTATACCTTTGCAATGGCAAAGGCACCTATTGAGAAAAAAGTTACCATCCCAGGATATGAGGACGTGGAGGCAGGAATTGTAAAATGGCCACTTTCCGTACTGAGAATTCGTCATAAGGATGAGAAACGTCTGGTGGATCTGGCTACACATGTTCTGGAGGTGTGGAGAGGATATACAGATGAGGCTGCATTTATTTTTGCAGAGACAGATGGAGAACCTCATAATACAATTACACCTATCGCGCGTAAGGTAGGTGATACATTTGAACTGGATCTGACACTGAGAAATAATATTACTACAGAAGAGCATCCTCTGGGAGTATATCATCCTCATGCCCAGTATCACCATATTAAAAAGGAAAACATTGGTCTTATTGAGGTAATGGGTCTGGCAGTACTTCCTGCAAGACTGAAGGAGGAACTGGAGCTTCTGGGAGAATATATTCTGGAAGGAAAGGATGTTTCTTCTAATGAAAAGATAGAAAAGCATGCAGACTGGGTGGCAGAATTCCTGCCAAAATACGAACATCTGGATAAAGAAAATATCCAGGAAGTGCTTCGCAAAGAAGTGGGAAATGTTTTTGTTCATGTTCTTGAGGATGCAGGAGTTTATAAATGCACGCCAGAGGGCAGAACAGCGTTTATGAAATTTATTGACAGACTCTAAGTATTGCTGCAGGATGTCCTGTGGCATGCCTAAGGGTTTTGTAAAATGGAGGTAATAAAGTATGGACAGACGAAAACACAAAGGAGGAAAACGGCTGGCCTGCCTTTTTCTGGCAGCGGCAGTGATAACAGCAGGAATTCCGGTACAGGCAGTGGAGTTTGAGGCTCCCTGCGCAGATGCAGGGCTGTTTAGCTCTGGTGAGGACGATGCTTATACAGGGTACGTGGGGGAAAACGGTGATAGGGGTGAGACTGCAGTGCAAGTCACACCTACACCTGTTTCAACAGTGATTCCTGAGGTGTCACCTTCACCGGCCCCTGAGGTGTCGCCTTCTGTAACTCCGGAAGTATCTCCAACAGTACCCCCTGAGGTGTCTCCAAGCATAACGCCAACAGTGACGCCAACACAAACACCTACTCCGATACCCTTTGATCCTGCGAAAGAAGTGCAGATTCGTTTTATGGATGGTGATGGTATTGAGTGTGAAAATCTTAGGACAGTGGTAAAGTGGGATGATTCGGTATTGCTTCCCCATGTGCCGGATTCTGCAGCACCTGATAAGTGGAAGCTGGAGCAAAATGAGATGCTTGCTGATGGCATTACCTTTAATGGCGGTGAAAAGCTGACTTTAAAAAAGACAGAAAGCTGGCCCAAGTTTCTCAAAGAGGGTGTGCTGACTTTTTATATGCCCAGGAAATGTAAAGTGGTTCTTTATAACAATTCCGGAACAGCGTCCTTTTCCCAACTGACATTGACAGCCTATGAGACCAATTCTGTGACATTACCGGATCCCGGAGGAACAAAGTACGTAAATTACGGATGGACAGATGAACCGGGATGCACAGAGGTAAAATATGAACTGAATTCTCAATATACAGTAAACAAAGACCAGTTTCTGTACATTGTCCGCCGTACAGCTTTGCGTATGACTTTTTGTTCCCAGAGCGGAGCAAGTAACAGCACATTTGCAAAGCTGAATCAGACAGTTGGAAAAGGGCTGACGATACAGCTTCCCAAGGTGCCGGTCAGAAAGGGATATCAGGCTCTGGGCTGGGCTCTCAGTAAAAATGCATCTAAAGCGGCTTATGCGCAAGGTAAAGTGATTACTGTAAAGAAGAATCTTAACTTCTATGCAGTTTATAAAAAGATGCCATATAAAGTAACCTTTAATAATAACAGTGGGACCAGTACCAGCAAAACCTATACTTCCCTGAATCTGTATGCAGCAAAAAACCAGAAAATCACTCTTCCGGAGGTTCCCAAGGCAAAGGGTTATATTAATCTGGGCTGGACTACCACAAAGGGAGGGAAAGATCCGGTATATGCAGCAGGCAGTCAGGTAAAGGTTACAAAAAATACTACTTATTATGCAGTACGCAGAAAGAGCAAATATTATACCGTACAGTTTCTCCTGGGAAATGGGAAAACCAATGCCTCTTACCAGAAGCTGAATATGAAGGTTGAAGAGGGAACCACTATCACTTTCCCATTGGTGCCGGCCAGAACCGGATATGTGAATAAAGGCTGGTCCACAAAGAAGAATGCAGATAAAGCTACCAGCAGAACTACTTATACGGTGAAGAAGAATCTTAAATTGTATGCTGTTCAGAAAAAGGCAGTGAAGATTGCCTTTTATACAAACAGCGGAGTGATATCCTCCACGGTAACTCTTGGAAAGGGAGATACTTATACGCTGCCTGGTGTGAAGGATGCAGCCGGATATACGTTTATGGGCTGGTCACCCAGGCAGGGACAGAACACAAGTCCTGAATATGAGGCAGAGCAGGAGATTGTAGTAGATGATAATATGAATCTGTATGCTGTGGTATTCAAGAATTCTTCAGAGAAAAACCTGCCGGCGGAGGAACTGCCTCAGGTAAATCCCTATCAGTACAAGCAGGTGGTATTTGTAGGAGATTCCCGTACAGAATTTATGAGTAATGTGCTAAAGAACATGCCGGCGAATGTGACTGAGAATGTGAAATTTGTGTGCAAGAGAGGCGAAGGATATGAGTGGCTGATCAGCACCGGTTATCAGGAACTGTACCGTTTGGTAGAGCATGATACTAACAGTATTGTACAGAGAAAAACAGCAGTGATCTTTAATTTTGGGGTAAATGACCTGAAAAAATATAAGGAATATGCGGCTTATTATAATCTCATTGAGCCTGCTCTTACAAGTAAGGGATGTGAGCTGTATTTTATGTCGGTGAACCCTATGAACAGAAAAATGCTTTCCAATACAGGCAGGGCGGACAGAAGTGAGGCTGAACTCAGAAGAATGAATGATTATCTCAGGGAAAATTTGTCTTCAGCCTATACATATATTGATATGTACAGTTATTTGAAGAGTACTGGGTATAGCTTCGCCAGCGATCATTATGGTGCTGGGACGATAGATGACGGACTCCACTATACAGCTGCCACTTATAAGAGAATTTATGCCAGATGTCTGAATTCTCTGAAGGGGCATAGGCATTAAAATAAATTAAAACAATGTAAAATATCAGATTACTCCTTGCGTGAAATCAGGGAATAGTCTATACTAAAAGGCGAGACGGCTGTGGGAATTAACAGCGTTTCGTCTTTTTAGCAATATTCGTTTGATAATGGGAGAAAGAGGAAATATTGAGATGAAATTAACAACAGTAAAAGAAATTTATAAAAACAGAGAACAGTATCTGGATAAAGAGGTTACCGTAGGCGGCTGGGTCAGAAGTGTACGTGATTCCAAGACATTTGGATTTATTGTGCTTCATGACGGTACTTTTTTTGAGACCCTTCAGGTTGTTTATCATGATACTATGGAGAATTTTGCAGAGATCTGTAAACTGAATGTAGGTGCTGCCATCATTGTAAAGGGTACCCTTGTAGCTACACCACAGGCTAAGCAGCCCTTTGAGATCCAGGCGTCAGAGGTTGTTGTAGAGGGAACTTCAGCACCTGATTATCCGCTGCAGAAGAAACGTCATAGTCTGGAATATCTAAGAACGATCACACATCTTCGTTCACGTACCAATACTTTCCAGGCAGTATTTCGCGTTCGTTCTCTCTGTGCCTATGCAATTCATAAATTCTTCCAGGAACAGGGCTTTGTATATGTGCATACTCCTCTGATTACAGGAAGTGACTGCGAGGGAGCAGGAGAAATGTTCCAGGTTACTACACTGGATATGAATAATGTGCCAAAGGATGATAAGGGAGCAATTGATTATGCTCAGGATTTCTTTGGAAAAGAGACCAATCTGACAGTAAGCGGACAGTTAAACTGCGAGACTTTTGCTCAGGCATTCCGCAATGTTTATACCTTTGGTCCTACTTTCCGTGCTGAGAATTCCAATACTACCCGCCATGCAGCAGAGTTCTGGATGATAGAGCCAGAATGTGCATTTGCTGATCTGAATGACAATATGGATCTGGCAGAGGCTATGCTGAAATATGTGATCCGTTATGTTCTGGAGAATGCCCCAGAGGAAATGAATTTCTTTAATTCCTTCGTAGATAAGGGACTTCTGGACAGATTAAATCATGTGGTAAATTCTGAGTTTGGCCATGTTACCTACACAGAGGCTGTAGAGATTCTGGAGAAGAATAACGATAAATTTGATTATAAGGTATTCTGGGGCTGCGACCTGCAGACTGAGCATGAGAGATATCTTACAGAGGAGATTTTCAAAAAACCAGTATTTGTCACAGACTATCCGAAGGAAATTAAGGCCTTCTATATGAAAATGAATGAGGATAATAAAACAGTTGCAGCTATGGACTGTCTGGTACCGGGAATTGGAGAGATCATCGGAGGAAGCCAGAGAGAGGATGATCTGGAGAAGCTTGAAAAGCGTATGGATGAACTGGGTCTGAAAAAGGAAGATTATGATTTCTATCTGGATCTTCGTAAATATGGTACTACCCGTCATGCAGGTTTTGGACTGGGATTTGAGCGCTGCGTAATGTACCTTACCGGCATGGGAAATATTCGTGACGTAATCCCATTCCCAAGAACTGTTAAGAATTGCGACCTGTAAGTATAGGCTGATTGTTTTATCCGTTTGATTTAGAAAGAGAGATTGGCATGAGATTTATCCATCTTGCAGATGTACATTTAGGTGCAGTCCCTGACAGAGGCTGTTCCTGGAGCAGCAGGCGAGAGGAAGAAATCTGGGAAACTTTCCGCCGGGTTATTGCGGGCATCCGCGAGAATCCGGTGGATTTGTTATTTGTAGCAGGAGATTTGTTCCATCGTCAGCCGCTGCTGCGTGAGTTAAAAGAAGTAAATAATTTGTTTTCTTCCATACCGGATACCCGGGTTTATCTGATGGCGGGAAACCATGATTACCTGAAAGAAAATTCTTTTTACAGAGGATTTCGGTGGTCGTCTAACGTGGTTTTTTTCGAAAAAGAAGAGCTAACCTGTGTGAAGGATGAGAAATTGGATGTCTATATTTATGGGCTCAGCTATGAACACCAGGAAATAGAGGAACCCCTTTATGATTCTGTCAGTCCACGGGCAGAGGAGGGAATCCATATTCTGTTGGCTCATGGGGGAGATGCAAAGCATATTCCTGTAAATATGGGAGCAGTATCCGGTGCAGGATTTGATTATATTGCACTGGGGCATATCCATGAGCCTCAGATCTTGATTCCGGACAAAGCTGCTTATGCAGGGGCACTGGAACCTGTGGACAGGGAAGATATGGGACCTCATGGCTATATGGAGGGAGAACTGGAGAATGGAAGCCTGAAAACCAGGTTTGTTCCCTTTGCCTGCCGCTCTTATGAGCAGATCACGCTGATGCTGCGTGAGGACTCTACACAGGCATCTGCGGAAAATATGCTGAAGGCAGATTTGGCTCAAAAGGGCAGAATGAATATTTATAAAATTTTTATCAGGGGAAACCGGACTCCCGGTTTTTGGCTTCTGCCGGAAAAGCTGAAAACCTTTGGAATTATTTCAGAAGTTGTAGATGAGTCCAGACCATCTTATGACCTGGAGATGATGGAAAAGCAATACAGCGGGACTCTGATCGGAGATTATATCAGATATTTTCCTGAAAAGAACAGAACAGAAACAGAGGAGAAAGCCTTATATTATGGAATTCAGGCATTGATGGAGACTGGCAGGTTTTCCGGGATGAAGGGAGAGCCTGAAAAGGAAGCCGGAGATTCGCTGAATCTGGAGCGTGCCATGCAGATGTTGAAAATGTCCAGAAAGGGATTTTTGGTTCAGCAGGAGAGAAGGCACAGGGATGAGGAAGGGGAGCTGCAGAAGCTTTTGACAAATGTGGAGCATGTCCAGAGAGAGATGAATACTCTTAAGGGTAATCTGAATCAGATTGAGGAAAAAGAGAATTCTCTTCATATGCGGCCTGGAGATGAGACGGGAGTAGCTATTCTGGACAGAAAGACGGAAAGGGCCAGGAAAAAGAGAGATTTTTATACTGCAGGGATGATCCTGTCTGCTGTTCTGGGAATTATTCTGCTTGTGGCAGCTACTGTGTTTTCGGACAGTGCTGTTCTTGGATTAGGTATTCTTGTGATTGCGGCTTTAGGTGTATGTGTCTTTGGAACCGGAAGGATGAAGGGGGCCAGAGAACTGCAGAAGAGAGGACGCATGAAGGCAAAATGGCTGTCCAGACAGCAGGAGCTGAAGAAGAGCAGGGAGGAGCTGCAGCAGGAGTATTGTGAAAGGGAAGTTTCCCTTGAAAATCTGCAGGAGGAATACAGGGAGTATGAGGATAGGGTTTGTCTGACTGCAGGGGAAGAAATAGATATTAAGGCATTGAATCTGGCTATGGGGGTAATTAAAAGGTATTGGGGGGACGCCAAAAGCGGCAGTTCCTCTGGGGCTCATGGTTTCGGGAGCTAATAACTCTAAGGTTTGGAAAATCGGCTAACCGCATAAAAAAATCCGCAAAACTCGCCCATATGGGCTCAGACAGTTGCGGATTTTTTTATAACGCCGATTTCCCGAACCTAAGAGTTATTACGCTCCCTGCACAAATCGCCCCAGAGGAACTGCCGCTTTTGGCTGTGCTTTGGCAGAGGCTCTATTGGGGGGGGGACGCAGATTGCTTCGCTCCTGCTGGGAAGGAAAGCTAGTTTATTTAGTATAGCGGGACATGTAGTTGGTTACACAGCGGTTGATTCGGTCCACAGGGTTAAGGAGCTGGCTGATGGACTGGTCGTGGTTAAGGGTGTCGATGATCAGGGCAATGTATTTGCTCATGTCGCAGGTGATATAGTAGTCTTTGGCAAGGAGCTCAGGGGACTGGTAGATCAGGTTAGTGGTGAGCAGTTTGTCGAAGACGCCATCTTTGTGGGCTTTGTCGAATTTTTCCAGACCATCGGTGAAGAGACCGAAGGTGGAACAGATATAGATTCGACCTGCACCTCTTTCTTTGAGGAGAGAGGAAATTTTAAGTACTGTATCTCCGGAGGAAATCATATCATCGATGAGAATCATGTCTTTGCCTTTAAGGTTTGGTCCAAGGAATTCGTAGGCTGCGATTGGATGGCGGCCATTCACTCGTTTGGAGTAATCAAGACGTTTGTAGTACATTCCCATATCTACCCCCAGGATATTGGCCAGATAGATAGCGCGGTTCATGCTTCCTTCATCAGGGCTGATGATCATGAAGTGGTCATTGTCAATGTGAAGGCCATCTTCATGGTTTAAGAGAGCTTTGATAAACTGGTAGGAAGGCTGGATGGTTTCAAATCCGTGCATAGGGGTTGCGTTCTGGACACGGGCATCATGGGCATCAAATGTGATGATGTTTTCTACCCCCATGCTTACCAGTTCCTGAAGTGCAGTTGCACAGTCCAGGGATTCTCTGCCGTTACGGATGTTCTGGCGGCTTTCATACAGGTATGGCATGATTACATTTATTCGGCGGGCTTTTCCGCTGACTGCGCCGATCACACGTTTTAAGTCCTGGAAGTGATCATCCGGGGACATAAGATTGGTAAATGGTCCGATATTGTAAGTGATGCTGTAATTACATACGTCTACCATGATATAGATATCATCGCCGCGGACGGATTCCAGGATAGTACATTTGGCCTCTCCGGAACCGAAACGTGCTGTCTGGACAGGGAGGAGATAAGAATCTCTCTGATAACCCTCGAAAGCAAAGGAGCCCAGTTCATCATGGGAACGTTCTTTGCGCCACTGGATCAGCCAGTCATTGACTTTTTCTCCCAGATCCTTACAGCTGATCAGTGGGATCAGACCCAGTCTGCCCACCGGAAGTGTAGTTAAATCCTTTGTATTTGCCTGTGACATGATTTTATTTTCCTCCTAAGAATATTTTCTGTATCCGGATATCTTTGGCTTCCAGCTTTACCATACGATAATTGCTGGCTATCCGGGAAAAGGTTCTCTCGGAATAGGTGTCCGAGAAATTTTCAAGTTTTAGATTTGTAGAAATAATTGTTGATTTTCTGCGCATGATTCGCTCGTTTATGCATAAAAACAACTGAGAAGATACGAAACTGTTAGTCAGTTCGGTTCCCAGATCATCGATGATCAGCAAATCACTGTCAAGTATAAATTCTGCACCCTCGTTTTTTTCCCTGGAAAATTTGGAATCTGCAAGGAGATCAAAAAGATCAAAGGCAGAGAAGTACATGACACAGTGGGCTGTATCCAGTAATTCCTGTGCGATGCAGTGGGAGAGAAAGGTTTTGCCTACGCCGGTATCTCCGTAGAGAAAAAGATTTTCGAAACAAGAATCAAATGTCCTTACGAAATTTCTTGCGGTATCGAAAGCCTTTTTGGCGGTTTCTCTTTCGGTCAGTCCCGTAGCTTCGTTTCTCATTGTATCAGAATAGTAGTCAAAAGAAAAGTGCTCAAAGTTTTCTTTTTTGAGAATTTCTTTTAAGTTGGACTGTGTGTAGAGTAATTCTATCTCAGCCTTCTTGAAGCAGATGCATTTTTTATCTCCCACATAACCCGTGTCCTGACACAGGGAGCAGGTGTAGGGAAGCTCCAGATAATCTTCAGGATAAGAATTGCATACAAGTAAGGCAGTCCGCTCCTGAGACAGGAGAGAGATTGCTGCTTTCAGGTCTTCGGTACCGGAAGCCTGTCCGCTTAGCAAGGCTCTGGCTTTCTGTGTACTTAAAGTAGCCACTTCTTCATCGATTTCTCTGATCCGGGGGATTTTGGCGTAGATTTCCTGTTTATGCTCTTCCAGAAGACGACGGTTTCTGGATTGAGTCTTGCTGTATTCCCTCATAATCTTATCGTACTGATAGTTCTGTAAAGGCATGAACTGCCTCCTTTTCTGTATATCTTTGGGTGATATGGTTCTTTACTGGTTCAGTAATTTCTTTTCATATTCGTTGAAGTCGTATTTTCGCTGATGAAAATTATTGAATCGGTTCTGACTGGCGGGTTTAGCAGCTGTGTCTCTTTTGTTAGATGTTTTTTCCAGTTTACGCTGCTGGCGCTGGGCATCCAGCTGGCGGATATCGGAAAGATTTTTGACACTTTTATCCTTCCAGCCAGAGAGGATCTTGTCTGCATAGGGGAAGCTGGGCTGACCGGTTGCCAGAACCGTACGGCTGCAGGCTTCCTGGACAATGTCCAGTGTGAAACCATAATCCTTCAGCCAGGTGTCCATAAGAGAAATTTCATTTTCTACAGGATTTCGGCCGCTGATCCCCATAGCTTTCAGGATGATGTAATATTCTCGGTTATACTGGGAATTTGTTTCCTTAGCCATGGTAACAGTGGAGATTCCTTCTTTGGCCCATGCAAGCGCCACAGTTTCTATGTATCGAATACTCTTATGTCCTCTGCTGACACTGTATTCAATCAGATATTCTATGAGATCTGGGGAAAAATGAAGCTCATCATAGAAGAACATGATCTTTTTAACTTCTGTGGGAGTCAGAGTTTTGCCCAGGTATTGTTCTGTAATATAGAGTAACTGAACAATCTCATCGTTCTGTTTCAATTCTTTCACACGATCAGGGGTCAGAGAGGAAACAGAAGCCGGTGCAGAATCAGGGGTGGGTTCAGGTGCAGGCAGGATGGAATTTTTATTCTGCTTTTTTGGTTCGGTCAGGGTAATACAGGAAATTTCGCCGCTGTCCTGACAATTTAAAATCAGGAGTTTTTCCTTTTCCCAGTATTTCAGGGCGCGGAGGATATCTCTCTCTGTACAGAAAAAATGATCTGCCATCTGTTCCAGGCTGAACGGAGTGGTTCCGTCAGACAGCAGACGGAGAAGATGGATGTATACTTTTACAAATTCCCCGTTGGCTCTGGGCATATAGTTGTCTATAAAATCATTGGTTAGGACTGTGACTTCCCGGGGGGAAGCAGTCTGTAATGTGATGGATGTCATGAATCTGCTCACTTTCCTGTTTTATGGTCATATTGATTTTTGACCCTAATATCATCTGAATTATAGCACAACCTTTATTTTTGTGCCAGAGGAAAGATTGGTGAAGTGGCGCTGTTGAGAAGGAAGAGAGTAGTAATGTGGATAATGTGGATAATGTGGAAAAGCAAAAATGCAAATGATTATTGGAAACTTGAAAAACAACGATTTTGGGCGAAGAACATAGAATTTATCTTAAGAAAACTGTCGAATTATGTTAAATGATTTATACACATATAAATCCACAATAATGGGAGACATAAAATGTGTATAACCATGTGGATAATGTGGATAAGTGCAAAAAAGAGGAAAAAAACACAGGCAGAGGATGTGGAACAATTTGTTTATAACTTTGGGATAAATATACCGGAAATTGAAAAAAGTGATTCTGAATTTGGGAGTAAAAAAGAGACCGCCGGATATGAAAATCCTGACGGTCCCTTGATTTTTTGTACCGGGTTTGCAGAACAGAACTCTATTTACCTAAAAGTTGTTCGCCGATAGTTACCACGTCACCGGCTCCCATAGTGATAAGCAGATCGCCTTCCTGGCAGTTGGAGAGAAGGAAATTCTCGATCTCATCAAAAGTCGGGAAGTATTCGCAGGGAGTGCCAAGTTCCTGGATCCTCTTTTGAAGATCTGCGGAAGAAATACCCAGGTCATCGGTTTCTCTTGCTGCATAAATATCGGCTACAACTACATGGTCAGCCAGAGTAAGTGCTTTGGCAAATTCCGGCAGAAGTGCTTTGGTACGGGTATATGTATGAGGCTGGAATACGCACCATACTTTATTGTGAGGATAGTTGTGGGCTGCGTTTAAGGTAGCTTCGATTTCTGTAGGGTGATGTGCATAATCATCAATAATCGTAACACCTGCCACCTGGCCTTTATACTGGAAACGGCGGTCAGTACCGGTAAAGCTTCCAAGACCCTTGATGATCACATCTTCGGAAAGTCCAAGAAGATGTCCCAGGGCAATTGCTGCCAATGCATTAGATACATTATGGATACCCGGTACCTTCAGATAATAACTTCCTACTTTTATACCATGACGAAGAACAGAGAAAGAAGCGTGACCATATTTATCATAGGTAATATCCCCTGCCTGATAATCTGCATCCTGTTCCAGACCATAGGTGATCACATTGCAGGGAAGGTCGCGGATGATCTCTTCGTATCTGGGTGTGTCTGCATTAATGATCAGAGTTCCGTCAGCAGGAAGAAGCTGGGCAAAACGGCGGAAGGAATGACGGATATCATCGATATCCTTAAAAAAGTCCAGATGATCGGCATCTATGTTCAGGATAATACTGATTTTTGGAAAAAAGCTCAGGAAGCTGTTGGTATATTCGCAGGCTTCTGTGACAAAGGTTTCAGATTCGCCTACACGGATGTTGCCTCCGATCGCAGGGAGAATGCCGCCGACACTGATGGTAGGATCGCAGTTTCCCTCCAGGAGAATGTGAGATACCATGGAAGTGGTGGTTGTTTTACCGTGAGTTCCGGAAATGGCAATGGGAGTTTCGTAATTGCGCATGATCTGTCCCAGAAGTTCTGCACGGGTAAGCATTGGCAGTCCCTTTTGTACTGCGCAGGCATATTCGGGATTATCCGGATGAACGGCAGCAGTGTAAACTACCAGTTCTACCTGATCACTGATATTGGAAGCACGTTGACCGTAGTAAATAGTGGCACCTTTTTTCTCCAGTGCCTGTGTCAGAGGGCTGGACTTGGAATCGGAACCTGAAATAATGAAATTCTCTTCGAGAAGAATCTCGGCCAGACCGCTCATGCTGATTCCGCCGATGCCAATGAAATGGATATGCAACGGTTTGTGAAAATCTATCTGATACATAATATGGTTCTCCTTATTTTGGTTTGGGCTTATTATACTCCCGGAAAAGAAAAATGAAAAGTCTTTCGCTTATATCTTTTTTTATGCTGGCAAGGATATGGCAAAAAAATACAAAAAACAGATAAATATATAGAAAAAATGCATAATAAATATAAGAAAAATCGAAGCGTGTCAAAAAAAGACGTATACAATAGCTCTAAAAATAGTAAAAAACAGAAAGAAAAATTGTAAAAAATGTTCACTAACTATAGGAAGTGTGGTATAATGAGAAAATCATAACATACAAGAGGTGATTGCATGATAAAGAAAGAAATGATAGCCATGCTTTTAGCTGGCGGCCAGGGCAGCAGGCTGGGCGTACTGACAGAAAAAGTAGCAAAACCTGCAGTTGCTTTTGGCGGAAAGTATCGTATCATAGACTTTCCTTTAAGTAACTGCATTAACTCGGGTATCGATACAGTAGGCGTATTAACACAGTATCAGCCGTTGAGGCTTAATACACATATAGGTATTGGTATTCCGTGGGATCTTGACAGAAACGAGGGTGGTGTAACTGTACTTCCCCCATATGAAAAAAGTACAAGCAGTGAGTGGTACACAGGAACGGCCAATGCGATCTTTCAGAATATGGATTACATGGAACAGTATAATCCGGACTATGTCCTGATTTTGTCCGGTGACCATATTTATAAGATGGATTATGAGGTGATGCTTGATTTTCACAAGGCAAATAAAGCAGATGTGACAATCGCCTGTATGCCTGTACCTATGGAGGAAGCAAGCCGTTTCGGTATTATGGTGACTGATGATATGGGAAGGATCACCGAGTTTGAGGAGAAGCCGGAGAATCCAAGCAGTAATCTTGCATCCATGGGTATTTATATTTTCAGCTGGCCTGCATTGAAGGAGGCACTGGTCTCTCTGAAGGATCAGAATGGCTGTGATTTTGGAAAGCATATTCTTCCGTATTGTAAGGAAAAAGGTGAGAGACTTTTTGCTTATGAATATAACGGATATTGGAAGGATGTAGGGACTCTTGGCTCATATTGGGAAGCCAATATGGAACTGATCGATATTATTCCGGAATTTAATCTTTATGAGGAGTTCTGGAAGATTTATACAAAAGGGGATATTATTCCGCCTCAGTACATTTCAGCAGAGGCTGTTACAGACAGGTGCCTTATAGGTGAAGGTTCTGAGATCTATGGTGAAGTACATAATTCTGTAATTGGCCCTAATGTTGTTATTGGAAAGGGTAGTGTGATCCGTGACTCCATTATTATGCGCAATTCCGTGGTGGGGGAGAACGTACAGATGGACAAAGCGATCATTGCAGAAGATGTTATTATAGGTAATCATGTTGTTCTGGGCTGCGGAGAGGAAGCTCCCAATGTGGCAAAGCCGGCAGTTTATGCCTTTGGAATTGCCACTGTAGGTGAACGCAGTGTGATTCCGGACAATGTAAAAATTGGTAAAAACACTGCTATATCAGGTGTGACTACCCCGGAGGATTATCCGAATGGAGAACTGGCAGGCGGACAGGTGATCACAGCAAAGGATGGTGACGGGAAATGAGAGCAATAGGTATTATTTTAGCGGGCGGCAATAATAACCGCATGAGAGAATTATCAAATAAGAGAGCAATTGCAGCTATGCCCATTGCCGGAAGCTATCGAAGCATTGACTTTGCGTTGAGCAATATGGCGAGCTCTCATATTCAGAAAGTAGCAGTGCTGACACAGTACAATGCCCGATCCCTGAATGAACATCTGAGTTCTTCCAAATGGTGGGATTTTGGTAGAAAACAGGGGGGACTTTTTGTATTTACACCTACGATTACCAAGGAAAACAGCCTCTGGTATCAGGGCACGGCAGATGCAATCTATCAGAATCTCCAATTCCTGAAAAGCAGTCATGAGCCCTATGTGGTAATTGCATCCGGTGATTGTGTCTATAAAATGGACTACAATAAAGTACTGGAATATCATATTGCAAAACGGGCAGATGTTACAGTGGTATGTACTACTTGTGAGGATCCGGCGGAGATTGAGCGGTTTGGTGTACTCCGTATGAATGAGGACTGCAGAATCGAGGAATTTGAAGAGAAACCTATGGTGTCTTCTTATAATACAATTTCCACAGGAATCTATGTGATCCGTCGCAGACAGCTGATTGAGCTGATCGAGAGAGCCGCTTTAGAGGGACGCCATGATTTTGTAAAGGATATTCTTATCCGTTACAAGAACCTGAAGAGAATCTATGGATATAAGATTGATTCTTATTGGAGCAATATTTCTACAGCAGAAGCTTATTATAAAACAAATATGGACTTTCTGAAGCCGGAAATCCGTAATTATTTCTTTAAACAGGAGCCAACCGTGAAGACAAAGATTGATGATCTGCCACCGGCAAAATATAATCCGGGTGCCCAGGTGAAGAACAGTCTGGTGGCCAGTGGATGTATTATCAATGGTACAGTTGAGAATTCTGTTCTTTTTAAAGATGTCTTTGTGGGAAATAATTGTGTGATTAAGAATTCTGTTATTCTGAATAATGTATATCTGGGAGACAATACACATATTGAAAACTGTATTGTGGAAAGCAGAGACACGATTCGTGCCAACTCCTATTACTGTGGTGAGGGCGAAGTAAAAATCGTTGTAGAGAAAAACGATCGTTATGTATTGTAAATCGGTTATGAGCATGTGGCGAAGCGGATGATTTTATCCGTTTGACTAATGAAATAAAAACTGTCAGAAATGTCTGGCAGATTGAAAGGAGCAAGTAAACATTATGAATATCACTGATGTGCGCGTGAGGAAGGTAGCAAAAGAAGGAAAGATGAAGGCGGTTGTGTCTATTACCATAGATGATGAGTTTGTGGTACATGATATTAAGGTGATCGAGGGCGAAAAAGGTCTGTTTATTGCTATGCCAAGCCGAAAGGCAGCAGATGGAGAATACAGGGACATTGCCCATCCGATTAATTCCGGAACCCGTGACCGGATTCAGACTATCATTCTGAGCAAATATCAGGAAGCTATACTGGCTGAGCCGGAAGAGGAAGCTGTTGCTGCAGAGGAATAAATAAAAGAATAATTGCTTTAGAAAGACTGTTGTGAGGAGACGAAAAATCAATCACAGCAGTCTTTTTATGCAGAAAATGTTACGTATTTGTTACAAAAATTAAGGAAAAGTGTTGATTTTTTTACGGTTTATGTTATACTTACCTTCAGAAAAACTTGAAAGGTGATTTGTTTATGAAGAAAAAGATTATTTCATTGCTGTTGGCAGGTTTGTTTGTTCTTTCTAATATAACAGTTACATATGCCACAGAAGGTGAAATTGCAGATATGCAGGCACAGAAACAGCAGGCAGAGGCAGGACTTGCCCAGGCTCAGGCTGATATCAGTGCAATGGAAGGCAAGAAACAGGAACTGGAGGATTATCTTTCAGATCTGAATGCGCAGTATGAGGAGCTTACCAATGTGATTTCTGATCTGAGCGTTCAGGCAGGTGAAAAAGAAAACCAGTTAAAAGATATTCAGAAGAAATTAAAGAAAGCCCAGAAAGCTTCTGATAAGCAGTATGAAGATATGAAGCTGCGTATTCAGTATATGTATGAAAATGGAGGAACTACAGCATTGCAGACACTGCTTTCTTCCAAAGATCTGGCAGAATTTCTCAATACAGCAGAGAGTGTTTCAAAGATTTCCCAGTATGACAGAACTATGCTGAATAAATATGAGAAGCTTCAGGAGACGATTAAGGAGCAGAAAACGGCAGCCCAGGAAGAGAAAACAGCGATTGACAATCTTCTTGCGGAGCGTTCTGCTAAACAGCAGGAAGTGCAGGAACTGGCTGCAAGTACCAGCGATAATATCTCTTCTTATATAGCACAGATCAGTGCCAGCCAGGAGGAAGCGGCAGCACTGACAGCTCAGATCAACAGTGCAGACAATAGTATTGCACAGCTGATCCAGCAGGCAGAGGCGGAAAAAGCAGCCCAGGAAAGAGCTGAGGCAGAAGCAGCTGCTGCGGAGGAAGCTTCCGGTGAGGAGGATACCACTGAAGAAGATGCTGCAGAAGATACAGCGGATTATGAGGAAGATACCACAGAGGAAAACGATACAGAGGAGAACTATGAAAGCCAGGACTCCGGAGAGGATACTTCAGATACAGAGGAGTCCTCAGAAAACACAGAGGACAGCTCAGATGCTTCAGAGAACCAGTCTTCTTCAGAAAGTACGAATTCCGGACAGGGTAAGTATCTTGGGAATTTTACTCTGACAGCCTATTGTAATTGTGCGCAGTGCTGTGGTACAGCAGGTAATCTGACAGCCAGCGGAACTGTTCCCACAGCCGGACGTACTGTTGCTATGGCGGGAGTTCCTTTTGGCACTCAGCTTCTGATCAACGGAAATGTGTATACAGTAGAGGATCTGGGAACTCCCTACGGACATGTAGATATCTTTTTTGATAATCATTCAGATGCTTTGAGCTTTGGACTTCAGTCTGCAGAGGTTTACCAGCTGAACTAAGGAGAATGATATCATGAGAATCTGCGGATTTAATAAAACAACCTTACTGGATTATCCGGGAAAGGTAGCCAGTACCATATTTCTGGGAGGATGTAATTTCCGATGTCCCTTCTGCCAGAACAGTGTACTGGTGCTGCATCCGGAGGAACAACCGGATTATGCCAGAGAGGATATCCTGGCTTTTCTGAAAAAACGGAAAGGGATTCTGGATGGAGTATGCATTTCGGGAGGAGAGCCCACATTAGCAGCAGACCTGGAAGAATTTTTAGAACAAATCAAAGATCTGGGATACCTGATTAAGCTGGATACCAATGGTACCAGACCGGAGGTGGTAAAGCATCTGGCAGAAGTAAAGCTCATTGACAAGGTTGCTGTTGATATTAAATCCGGGCCGGATCATTATTCCAGATTAGCCGGGGTTTCAGCTCCGGCAATTGACAAGGTCAGCGAAACAGTGAATTTTTTGCTTCATGGACAATTAGATTATGAGTTCCGGACCACTGTGGTAAAAGAGCTTCATACTGAGGAGGATTTCCGGGAGATCGGACAGTGGCTCAAGGGCGCAAAGGAATATTATCTCCAGGCATATAAGGACTCGGACGGAGTCCTTAAACCTGGATTTGGAAGTTATACCCTGTCGGAATTGCAGGCCTTTCGGAAAATTTTAAAAGAGACAATATCCTTAGTGGAAATCCGGGGGATAGAGTGAGCAATACCAGTATCCTCCTTTGGAATGAGGAAGCTGGATCTGACTGCTTTCCCGGAAATAAGAAAATCCAAACATACCTGCCATAAAACTTTCCTGTTGATTGTAGCATCCGGGGACGCCAAGGATATATTGTCCCTGGCAGGTAATACCCAGCAGCAGATACCCGAAATTGTAAAATCCGTATTGTATGAAACGGTTATTCCGGAGGGAGTTATGCTGCGATGGAAAATGCCGCAGATCGTTTAGCTGGATTTTCCAGGCATTGGTAAGCCAGCCGTCTGTAAAGGGTACAAAAGAATCCTGAAGTGAATAGGGAAAGGATACTGTGGATTCCTGAGGAACAGCCGATTGAGAGGAAACCATCTGCTCTGCGCTTTGTTGGGTCAGAACTACCGGGGATTCTGGTGGCTCTTCGGACTGATCTTCAGACTGTTCGGCTGCCGCAACGTTCGGTTCGGACTGATGATCAGGTTTTATTTCCCGGAAATCTTCTGGACGGATAGGCAGGTCATCCCATTGGGTTCCTAGAAAGCTTCCGGATTCTGTGAGGAAGAGCATTCCGTTTAACTGATCCAGAGATATTCCGGAAGCGTTCATACTGGCAGAATCTGTTTCAATGAAACCCTCAATAGTATCTGGTCTGGTATTTAGGATTTCCAGAAGGATTCCATTCATCAGACCATCCTTGCGGATAAAACCGTAAATTTTACACGGCAGGTCTGCCGGGAGTCCCGGGCAATGCAGATGCAGCTCTATTTTACATTGCTGTTCCCGCTCTTCGACTTTGATAAATCCGCAGTTGTTTTCTTTTTTTCCTTTCAGATATTCATATACATATGCAACAAAACGTCGATATCCGGACATGAAAAAACCTCCATGCTCATTGATTCAGTAATGTATATGTAATTCATGGGAAAATATTCGAAAAAAACAAAAAAATAAAAAACTTGAAAAAACTTGTTGACAAAAGAATAAAATACTAATATAATAGTTTTTGCATTAGCGAAGCGTGGCTCAGTTTGGTAGAGCGCTGCGTTCGGGACGCAGAGGTCGTGGGT
>OLOY01000163.1_pt1 | contig 63106 bp, 56 predicted proteins | sample 1672771 | NCBI WGS metagenome assembly OLOY01 (sample SAMEA3136722, study PRJEB25190) | human gut metagenome
GTGGTAGTATTCAACATGAGAGAGCCCCTTTCCATGCTTGTGGCGTGGCCGCCACTTTTGAGTTGGACACTCACATTGTCGGCCTAATCCACGGATTCGCATGCAGCAGGGGCTCTCAATGTTGCTATGTCCTGCTCATATCGTCTCGTTTGAGGCGACCTGACGCTGCGCGGAAGCCGGGCACCCCATCTTGCCCCTTGTGCATGGCTCGGCGCGTACCGAAGTACGCTTGGCCATGCGGCGGGGCAATCTGGGGCACCCGGCTTCCGCTCGCTGCCTTTGGGCGAAAGGGGCTTTAGGGCTATCGATCTTCTCTTCCCGTTTTTCGAGCACGGAGCGGGGCTCGAACCAATCTTCTCGCATCCATTCACCTTTGCTGCGAGCCTTTCTACACGTCGCATCGTAGGTTGCTCTGCTTTCTTTTTTGTGTCGTGATAATATGCTCATTTGCCGCATAGACGGTGCGGCAAAGCTTCTCGAGCAGAAAGGTTGAGAGTGGATACGTTTTTCAAGATTTCCGAGCGCAATTCTTCGGTCGGAAATGAGGTCATCGGCGGCCTCACGACATTCCTTGCGATGTCGTACATCATCGCCGTTAACCCGCAGATGCTTGTTGCGGCGGGCATGCCGTTTGAAGCGGCGCTTACCGCAACGTGCATCGGCGCAGCCGTCATGACGATTGCTATGGGCCTTATCGCCAACCGTCCCGTTGCTTTGGCGTCTGGCATGGGCATTAACGCCATCGTCGCCTATACCCTGTGCCTGGGCGGCGTGAACGTCGACTGGCGTGTTGCTATGGCCATTGTTATGCTCGAAGGCGTGGTCATCTTCATCTTGGTTGCGTGCGGCCTTCGTAAGGCGGTCATGGACGCTATTCCTGCTAGCCTGCGTCACGCTATTGGCATCGGCATCGGTCTTTTCATCGCATTTATCGGTTTGAAGGGTGGCGGCGTTATCGTCTCGAGCGAATCGACCCTTCTTACGCTTGGTGATTTGTCTTCGCCTGTTGCTATCGTTTCCCTTGTCGCTATTGCGATCGCGGTTATTCTGCAGGTGCTCAACGTGAAAGGCGGATTGCTCATCTCCATCATTGCGGCGACGATTGTCGGTATTCCGCTGGGCGTAACGCCGCTGCCGACGTCGTGGAACTTCGGTTTGGACTTCTCGGCCTTAGCGGCCCCGTTCCAAACCATTCCGGGCACCGACACCATGGCAATCGTCCAGGTGTTCCTGCAGCCTGCCTTGCTGCTCTTCGTGTTCTCGTTGCTTATGAGTGACTTCTTCGACACGATGGGCACGGTTGTTGCCGTTGGCCAGCGTGGCGAGTTCGCCGACAAAGATGGCAACGTTGACGACATTCAACCCATTCTCATGGTCGACTCCGCGGCCGCTGCGGTAGGTGGTTTCTGCGGCGCGAGCTCTATCACCACGTTCGTCGAATCGGCTTCGGGCGCTGCAGCTGGTGCTCGTACGGGTCTGTCCAACATCGTCGTGGGCCTGCTGTTCGTTGTGTTCGCGTTCTTTGCGCCCGTGATTGGCATGGTGTCATCTTCGGCTACCTGCGGTGCGCTTGTCGTTGTGGGCTACCTCATGCTTTCCGATGTGGCGCATATCGATTGGGAGAACATTGAGCATGCGTTCCCGGCGTTTGCATGCATCATGGGCATTCCCATGACGTATTCCATCACGAACGGCATTGGTTTCGGCTTTATCTCCTACGTGGTCATTATGCTCGTGACTGGTAGGGCGAAGGAAGTCAAGCCGCTCATGTGGGTTGCCTCGCTCGCGTTCTTGCTCATGTTCATTTTGGCGTAACAGACATTTTATCCATATGCTAAAGCCCTACTTCCAACTGGGAAGTAGGGCTATCTTTATTTTGGACATCCATTCTTAGTTTTGTGTTCAAGGGCTATTGCTCATATTGGAGCTATTTGAGCGTTTATATCCATCTACCGAAATAATATCGACCTGCAAATTCAATTGCTGCTTCATCCACTATCGTAAGGCTAGAGGAGGCCTAGCATGGATATTAGGCAGTTGAAATACCTTTCGGCTGTGGTTAATTATGGGGATTACCAACTTGCTGCGCGTTCGCTTTTTATCTCGCCGCAGGGATTGTCGAAAGCGATACGTCAACTTGAAAACGAGCTAGGCCTAGCTCTTATGGAAAAGGTGGGAAGGGAATCTCGCCCAACAAATGCCGCAATTGAGCTGGTCGCTCGCAGTTCTCAGTTGATTTCCGAATACGATTTGTTGCTCAGATTTTTATGCGAAGGCGATAAGCATAATGATCTATGCAGTTTAGAGAAATTGACCCTAGGTGTTTACAATGCGGGCTTAAGAGGAGATATTTTCTCGAATACAAATTTCTCGACTCTATTCGATAGGTTGCGGCCAATTAGTCTTGACCTCATTAGGCGTTCGAGTGCTGTTTGCCTTGGCGGAGTACTGAACGGCATCTTGGACGCAGCTATCATTCTCGGCAAGCCCAATACGGACGAATTAAATTATCATAGAATCGCTTCTGTACCCGTGTATGTGTCCATGGCCGCAAATCACCCCTTGGGCGCAAAAACGAAAATCATGCTCTCAGATCTGAGCGATTGGCCTATTGCATTTCCGGATGACCTTCGCTACATACCCAATCATATGAAACGAGAATTAAACAAGAAATCCCTTAAGCTAGCGTTCGAAGAGGTTCCCTCGAGGGTTGAGGAAGTTGACGCTTTTCTCAAGAAGGGCGGTCTACTCCTTATCAGCCCATATGGATTCATCAGTAATAAGACCATAGAACGACAATTGGGGTCAGATGGCGAAATAGCTTTTGACATGTATATGATTTACAAAGAAGGGAATGCCTGCTCAGCTTATTCCGATATCTTATTTTTCTTTAGAAATGAGCTCAATAAAATATTGCTTGCTATCAGAAACCGATAGTTTCTCTCGTAAATAGTTCGTTTCGTTTCACTGCGCCCATTCTGTAAATACTGACTGCAGGGCTATTGCCAAACAATAGTAAATTTACAACAGCTTCTACGAAGCGGAAACGGAGGAACGATGGCTTCTTTCGCGAAAGGCAAAAAATTGCATGCAGCCGCAGTGGGGTTCGTGTTGCTCATGCTCTGCGTTCTTTATAACAACTATCCCGTTCTGAATCCTTAATGCCATGAAACGTTTGGCAATAGCTTTTCTCGGATTTGTCTGCATTGTCGTTGTGCTGGTTGCGATTGCTGCACTAATGACAACAACGAAAGCAGCACCGCGCAACACCGAGCTGCCATCTAACATTAATTATTCGGTCGATCCCGGACAGACTCTTCTTCTAGACTCCACCGAGGATCTTCAGCAAAAACCGCAAGCATTTTTTCCGTGGGATGGATCTCTTGCTGTGACGTTAGTCGAATGCGATGTCTACGAAAATATGCAAGAGGCGGGAATCGATTCGTCAAACCGGTTTTACCGCGATAATGGTCCTGCTTCTGGTTCAAAATTGAAATATATCCAATGCTCGCTAAAAATCGAAAACATCGACGCAACCCCTGAAGGGGAGGACGGTCTGTTTGGCATCGACGTGTTTCACTTGATGGTCGAGGGTGGCTCGAGCGACTTTTGGGATTCAACCCAACCCAGGCAGGTTGAGTATTTCGACGGCTATATCGAGAATGCAACCGAGAAGGACGGTTATCGCTTCAAGTTGCCAGTCGGAGAAGAGCGGCTTCTTACTATCGGTTTTTGGGTTGAAGAGTGCGACTGCTCAAAACCCATGTATATTTGCGCCGGGCTATGGGATGGTGCTACAAAATACCGCTTTTATCTGCCAACTCAGAGAGAAGGATAGATTATGCCTGGCCTGAAAGCTGAATTATCCAAAGCCTTCGTGTCGAAATGGTTTTTGCTTCCATGCTGTATCGCGACAGCAATTGCGATTGTCGCTGCGATTGGCGGATACCTCGATGACGCGAAAGGCGCATATGCGCTGGACTATATTTCGACGAAATGGCTCGACTGCACCATTTCCTCTTGTTATAAATACAATATTCTTGCCGACTTTACGCAACCCGCCAGTGATATCTTCTTTATATTGCTGCCGTTGCTGTGTTCTATTCCTTTTTCGTGGACACTGGCGGACGAATTGAACAGCGGATTCGCTTCGAATAGCATTCTGAAAAGCAATCCGACCATGTATTTAAAAAATAAATACCTAGTCGCATTTATCGCCGGGGGTTGCATTGCGGCCGTGCCCATTATCGTAAACTGCATTCTGTGCGCATGCCTTTTGCCTGCAAGAACCCCCGATGTAACGAGCTCTATTTACTTTGCCGTTTTCGACGATAGCCTCTTTTCGTATTTCTTTTATAACTGCCCCATCGTATTCGATGCTTTATTTCTTGTATTGAATGTTGTGTTTTGCGCTTGTTGGTCTGCTTTCGTTATGTCCTTCTCGTTTGTCGTAAGGAGACCAGCATTGCTTGTCGGTTTACCGTATTGCGCGCTATTCCTCCTTAAAGCTATCGAAGATGCTATTCCCAGCGATTTTATTTCGTTCGAGCTCTCACCGTTTCTCTTTTTGCGAGGATGCGCGCTATCCCATTCCCAATCGGGAATGTATATTTTGCTCACACTACTGGTCTTGTGCTTGGTCCCGTTGGCAACAATGCATTACGTTTCGAGGCGGGGCTTCCATGAATAGCGCAACCAAAATCCTGGTAGTTAATGTCAAACACCGTCGCAACGAGCTGATAGCTCTCATTGTGGGGCTATTCGTTTTATGCAATGCTGCCATTATGAGCTTCATCTTCGAATGCGACGCGGAGCAACTCAAGTCGCTCACATTTGCGGATTTTTTCGCAGCACCCCTTATTGGAGGTATGAGCCTTCAGCCATTATCTAAGGCGTTGCATCCTATCCCGTTTCAATGGATGGGAATCTGCCTATTCTCGATGCTTTGGACGATGCTGGCCCCGCTTGGACGAACGGGAAAAGAGAGTGGATATTTCGTCTTAGCGACTGGAAATAGAAGTGCTTGGTTCGTTGCGGATATCGTGTGGTTGATAATCGGTGCCCTTATGCTTCTTATTGCGCTCTGCGTGTCTTCCCTGATATGGACCATAACGCAAAGTGCAGAATTCGACACAAGTGTTCTAGCTTTGTGCAACGTGCTTTTGTATGATGCCTATTTGAGCAGTAATCCGCACGTTACAGGGGGCATGCTCGCTTCGCTTCTACTCGCACTATTCTTCATCAACTGCATCGTGCTTAACGTGCTGTCTCGTTTCGGCGAAATATCCGCACTTGTGTTGAGCGTTTTCATCGTCGCTTCGGCTCCTTGCTATCCTTCAGGTTTTCTTGTCGGAAGATATCTTTGCCTTGCATGCTACGCAAGCATTTCCTCTGAAGGGCTCGATGCGGCGAGTGGTTGCATCGCGTTGTTTGTTCTGGCGTTGATTTCGGCTGCTGCGTATTGGGTAAGGGTCAATCGCATGGATATCTCGTTCGGTCAGGAGGCATTGCAATGATTATTCTTGATGGTGTTTGTAAAAGCTACAAAGGCACTCGTGTGCTTTCGAATATCGAGCTTCGCTTGAATGACGGCATTGTGTACGGGCTTCGCGGTGTAAACGGTTCGGGAAAAACGACCTTGCTTCAAATTATTTCGGGATTAGTTATTCCGACTAGCGGTTTGGTTATCGTGGATGGCAAGCAGGTTAATCCTGGTTCAAATATCCCCGATTCCATAGGCGCCCTCATTGATTCGCCAGGATTCATTGCGCGTTATAGCGGATTGAAGAACCTCATGTTTCTTTCCGGTTTAGGCTTACCGTTCTCGAAAGACGATGCGTGTTTGATGATGGGAAGGTGCGGCCTTGACCCGTCTAATACCAAGCCTTACAAAAAATATTCACTAGGCATGAAGCAGAGGCTTGGGATCGCTGCAGCTTTTATAGGCCATCCTCGCGTTGTTCTTCTCGATGAACCAACCAATGCGCTTGATTCTACGGGTCCTGAATTGCTAAAGGGACTAATCGACGAAGCAAAGAACCAAGGCGCGACGATAGTCATAGCGAGTCATGACGAGGGTTTTCTTAGGGGCCAATGCGACACCGTATATACCTTGGAGGAGGGGACGGTGGTTCCGAATGGCCAATAATACCGTCAAAGTTGCTGCAAAGGCAGTTGGTGTTCTTGGAGTATGCGCCATAGCCGTAGGCGTTGTCATGCGAATTGCCTGGATCAACGATACTGCTTTGAAACTACCCGCTGTTGAAACGCACGAGATGCATGAAAACGTATCGCTCGACGGCGCCTTCTTGTCGTTTGCCAGCGAAAACACTTCAGGTTATTCCGTCAATGTGACCAATGCGGAAAAGATGTCGTACAACGAATATATCGAACGTTACGGCCTGGATAAGAGTAAAACGTTCGAAGGGTTCGATTCTTTGAGCCTCATATGTCTGGAGATAGAAGTTGGCAATATCGGTAACTCCGATGGCGGAATATTCCTATTCGAATGCAACTTAGTGCCCGAACGTAAGAACACATATTACATTGCGGATACATGGCTTTGGGCCGAAAGTGAACCAGCGATTACGGATGGTTCAATGCGCTATATAAAAATCGCACCCGACTCGACGTACACGATTCACGTTCCCTATAAGACCAATATTCGCGACGAGGAAGAGCAGACGGAATATAAAAGGGTAATCGAGGATTCTGAATTCAATTTATATCTATCCAATATGCCCATACGAAAAGAGATTCATGTCATAGCTGAAGAATAGCGGAGAAATACGGCTGCCATTGAGAGTCTCTTCTATAAATGCTTTTATATATGTCCGTCTTACATAGCGGGCAGTTTACCTTTTGCGAAAAATTTACCCCCAGCCGGTAGAAAGAGTTCCGTTTCTGAGCGAGACCTGTTAAATGCTACGAGCATTTAACAGGTCTCGCTCGGCGTACCGTTGTGTACGGCCCATGCGCGGTTTTTCTGGCTTGTCATGAAACCAAACGGCCTGCCAACCTTTGGATATGGTCGGTAGGCCGTTTTCGTGTTGTGCTGGGTGCCGCTTACAGCAGAATACGGTGCGTAAAGGTTTTGCCGTCGAAAACGCCGAAGCTGTGCGACCCATCTTTGGGAATGGCAACACTGCCCGGGTTGAAGAGCCATACGCCGGAGTGGTGCACGTCGCGCTCGTTTACTTTGATGTGCGTGTGCCCGAACAGGAATGCGCTTCCCTTCGGCAATTTCGGCATATTGTTGACGCTGTTGTGCAGCCCGCTTCCGAAAACATGGCCGTGCGTGCAGAACAAGCGCATGCCGTCGGCTAATACGAGCGCGTAATCGCTCATGCAGGGAAATTCGAGCATCATTTGGTCGACTTCCGCATCGCAATTGCCGCGTGCGGCCACAATGGAACCTGCGCGCTCATTGAGCATGGCGGCAACGCTTTTGGGGTCGTAGCCCTCGGGCTCTTCGTTTCGTGGTCCGTGATACAAAATGTCGCCGAGCAAAATAATCTCGTCGGCTCGCTCCTCATCGGCCGCTTTCAAAAACTTTTCGCACCATTTCGCCGAGCCGTGAATGTCTGAAGCGATTGCGAACCTCATGAATGTTCCCTTTCGTTGTCGAGAGGTGAGTTGCCTTTTCATTATGCGCATTAGGCCGCCGCTTCGGGCTCATGATTTCGAAGCGGCGGCTGGTGTGCGTGTTTTTCGGTGGCTGCTGAGCACGTTGCCGAAGGGTGGCGTTTCCGCTCTATTGCTCTATTCCCTTGTGTCGCGTTTCGCGAAAAAGTCAAGCGGCCTTTCCGCGTTTGCGATTGGCCTTTATTCTTTCGTGCCTCGTTTCGCGAAGGGGTTGAGCGACCTCTTTTCCTCCGCGATATTCCATTCGCTCACGAACGGGTCGTTGTCGAGGCCATTCATAATGCCATCGAGCTCGGCGTCAATCTTGGGCAAGTGCTTCGCCTTGTATTTCACGGGCTTGCCGGCCATATAAACCTGTTCAACGTTGCGCAGCGCGCAGAGGTCGTTGAGCGGGTTTGCATCGAGCACGATTAAATCGGCGCTCTTGCCCGTTTCGATGGAGCCGGTCTCGTTGGCTACGCCCAACAGTTGCGCGTTCTTGAGCGTCGCGGTATGCAGCGCGAATTCGGGCGTCACGCCGGTATGACGCTGGAAATACACCACTTCGCGCCACATGTCGTAGTGCGTGACGAACGGGCAGGCGGAATCGGTGCCCAGACCTACGGGAATGCCGTTGGCAAGCGCCTGACGCGTCGCGGTGGCGACGCCTTCGTAGACGACGCGACCGTTGACTTTCTGCACATGGGTAGAGTGCGTTTTCTCGGGCGAAAGCACCGCGAAGGGGAGTGCCGGCGAGAGCGTGCAGGTAAGCGACGAGGCGTTGCCGAGCCCATTTTTCTTGAACAGCTTCAATAGCTCGTCGGTAAGAGGTGCGCCATGTTCGATGGTATCGACGCCCGCTTTCAAGCCAACCTCGACGCCTTCGGTGCTTTCGATATGGGCCGAGGTGCGAAGCCCGAGTTTATGCGCTTCGTCGCACACTGCTTGTGCGATATCGAGGGGCATGCGCAAGACTCCCGGCTCGCCTTCAACCTCGGCATCAAAAACGCCGCCCGTGATGAAGAGCTTGATTTGATCTGCTCCATTGCTGAAGTGCTCATGGACGAGCGCGCGACCCTCTTCGGGAGTTGTCGCCTTCTTCGCAAACAAGCGCGCATGGCCCTCGGGAACGGTGATGCCGCAGCCCGATGCGATAAGGCGCGGACCTTGGAACTTGCCCGATTTAATTTGATCGCGCACTTGGATGTCGGCATACCCGGGGTCGCCGACGCTGCGCACAGTGGTTACGCCGCTTGCAAGCTGGTTTTTCAGCGATGCTTTCAGCATGTGACGCAAAATCGCCATGCCAACGGGGTTGCCCGTGACTTTTTGAACCGCCCCTTCGGCGTTGCTTGAACTGTGGGGCGTGCCGTCGCCAACCAGATGCACGTGCATGTTGATGAGTCCAGGCATGAGGTACTTGCCTTGCAGGTCGATGATCTGTTCGCCGCCGCGCATTTTTACTTTTGCGGTGGGGCCGACTTCGACGATTTTGCCCTCGTCATCGACGAGAACTGTCGTGTCGAGCATGGGCTTCATTTTTTCCGTGCCGTCGAGCACCGTGCCGTGGATGAATGCGTAAGACATAAGCTATCCTCCTTGAATCGCGTTACTCGGATTGTATCCCCTGCGGCATATTGTTGCAGCGATGAACTATCGTTTTTGCCTTTTCGTTGCTCTCTTCCCAATAAATACCTATAAACCTATTGCATAAATAGGAAAATAGAATAATAATGCAGAACCATCCTAATCAAAGGAGCCTCGGCTCCATGTTTCAAAGGGGGACGCTATGTCGTTCGAAACCGTCGCGTCGACGGTGGTGGTGCTTGCGATTCTCGTCGGCCTCATCGCCTTCCTCGCATTTTTGAAGAAGAAGGGCAAGAGCTTCACGTTCCGCGTGTTCACGGCGCTTGGTTTGGGCGTGGTGTTCGGTGCGGGCATTCAGATTGTGCTCGGGCTTGGCACCGATGCGACCAAGACTGCACTCGATTGGATGAGCATTGTGGGCCAGGGCTACATCAACTTGCTGAAGATGCTCGTTATGCCTTTGGTGTTTGTGGCGATTGTCGGCGCCTTCACGCGCGCTGAAGTGACCGATAACCTTGGCAAGATTGGCGCGGTCGTGCTCGTCGTGCTGCTCGCGACGGTCGCCATCGCGGCAATCGTTGGCTGGGCGGTTATCGCGTTTTCCGGCCTGGCGGGCGCAAGCTTTGCCGATGGCACGGTGGACCCAACCAAGCTCGCAACGCTTCAGGACAAACAGGAAACCGTTGCCGCGCTCACTATTCCGCAGGAGCTGCTTAGTTTCATCCCGACGAACGTATTCGCCGATTTCACAGGAAGCCGCTCTACGTCCACCATCGCGGTCGTCATTTTCTCGGCAATCGTGGGCGTTGCGTATTTGAAGTTGCGCGATAAAGATTCCGAGCAGGCGGAGTTCTTCAAGAAGTTCATCGACGCTCTTTACGGCATTGTCATGCGCATTGTGAATATGGTTCTCTCGCTTACCCCCTACGGCGTGCTCGCCCTAATCGCGAACTTCATGGCGAAGAGCGATTTCGCGGCCGTACTTGACCTGGGCAAGTTCGTGATCGTTTCCTATATTGCCCTGATCACGGTGTTCATCGTGCACCTTATTATCGTGGGGGCAAATCGCGTGAGCCCGATTACCTATGTGAAGAAGGCGTTTCCGGTTCTGAGCTTCGCATTCGTTTCTCGTACGAGCGCCGGCGCGTTGCCCATGAATATCGAAACGCAGCGCCATGCGCTCGGAGTTGATTCCGCTACGGCGAATTTCGCGGCAAGCTTTGGCATGTCTATCGGCCAGAATGGCTGCGCGGGCATTTATCCCGCCATGCTTGCCACGATCATCGCCCCTACGGTTGGCATCAACGTGTTCTCGCCAGAATTCGTAGTCATGCTCGTCGCGGTCATCGTCGTGAGCTCATTCGGCATCGCCGGCGTTGGCGGCGGCGCGACATTCGCTTCGCTCATCGTGCTGGGCACACTGGGCTTGCCTATTGAGATTGTGGGCATTCTCGCTTCCGTCGAGCCGCTCATCGACATGGGCCGCACGGCGCTCAATGTGAGCGATTCCATGGTCGCGGGCATCACTTCGTCGTATGTCAATGGCGGATTCAATCGCGAGGTGTTCAATGATCCCGAAGCTCAAGTGAGTGCAGCGGGAGATATCGAGGCGTAAATTCATTCTTTATTTCGTTAGGTGAACGTTTGTTGACGCCGCTTCGCCCCGTCCGGAGTTTTCCGGGCGGGGCTTTATAATTCCATGTGTTTATGCTTTTCGCTCCCTAGGGGCGTTGAAAGGGGATTTTCGCTTCGTTATGTCGAACGTATTTGTGAATAACGCGCTCACCAGGATTATTGGCCAATGGTGGAACCGCTTGCTCGGTGCCGCGAAAGAGGGCTCCTTTTCCGATCAGGACGAGATGTATGCATCGCATCGCACATCGCGCGACTACATTTGCAATATGTTCGGCATTGCCACATGGGGCATGGTTTTCCCTGTGCTCACCGTCGTTATCACGCAGCTCACGAATGCCGAGCTTGCGGGTATGTTTTCGCTCGCGTTCATCACCGCCACGCTGCTCATGATGATCGGCAATTACGGCGTGCGTACTTATCAGGTTTCCGATATCGATGAGCGCCATTCGTTTGCCGATTATGAGGTGAACCGTTTCATTACCTGCGCGCTTATGATGATTGTTGGCGTGGGGTACTGCATGGTGCGCGGCTATGGCGGAGACATGCTCACCATTTCAATCGGCGTGTATTTCTATCGCATGATCGATGCTCTCGCCGATGTATACGAAGGTCGTTTGCAACAGCAAGACAAGTTCTATCTTGCGGGCATCTCGCAGGCCGTGCGCTCCGTGCTTGTCGTGCTATTTTTCTCGCTCGCTTTGCTCATTACGCGCAATGTGGGTGTTGCGAGCATCGTCATGGCTGTGGTTGCGGCGCTGACGTTCGTTTTCCTCACTTTCCCTTTGGGGCTTATCGAAACGCCGAAATCGCCCCGCTGCACCTTTGAGAGCGTTGTGGTGATTTTCAAGCAGTGCTTCCCGCTGTTCTTGGCGGTGTTCCTGTTCAACCTCATCGAGAGCATGCCGAAGTTCGTTATGGAAGGCGTGCTCCCTTACGATAGCCAGCTGTACTTCAACGCACTGTATTTCCCAGCGCAAGGCATTATGCTTGCGATTCAGCTGGTGTATAAGCCGCTGCTTGTGCGTCTTACGAAGGAATGGGCCGACCCGAGCCGCCGCAAGCGATTCGATTTAGCATTCTTGGCCATGATGGGCGTTGTGCTCGCATTCACGGGCGTGACGGCCGTTCTTATGGGCTGGATTGGCATACCTCTTATGAGCTGGATTTACGGTTTGGATTTCGAGCCTTATCGAGGATTGGCCTATGTCATGGTCGCTGCTGGCGGCGTGACTGCGGCGGTCGACTTCTTGTATCAGGTCATTACCGTGCTGCGCCGTCAGGGCGACGTTACGAAGCTTTATTTCATCACGTTCGGCTTCTCGGTTTTCGTGCCCATCTTGCTCATCAATTTCACGGGCTTGCCGGGCGCCGTAATTGGCTACCTCATCGTTATGGCGATTCTGCTCTCGCTGCTCGCCATGGAATACATAACGATTCGTGTGCAATTCAGCCATGGTGCGGTGTGGCAAGAAGACGACGAGGCTTCGGGTCGTACGCCGACGTTGCCTGTGAACCCTGCTATGTCGGGGCGCATTGATATCTCCCAGGCGGACGCACTGCGAATTCGCCAGAAAACGAAGAAGGCCATGCACAGCGCTCGCGAGCAGGTTAAAACGGGCAAAACGAACGTGGTTCGCTCGCATGGGTCGCATGCGGAATCGACCGATGGGCCGGCTCGAACGACTCGTGTGCACGGCAATATCGGGCAAGCTTCGCAGCGCGTGCGCGTTTCGGGAGCTACCGTCGCCTCGACGAGAGCTTCTTCCGATGCCGAGGCGCGAGAGCGCGAGCGAAAGGCGCGCGTTCGTGCCCAGCTTATGGAACAGGCTGCGAGGGAGAAGCAACGCGCTTCCGAAGTGAGAGAATATGAAGACGACACGCAGGCGCTCGCCGGCAGGCACGCATCGCGCCATCGAGTTGTGCATACGCGGCCCTCGAAGAACGCATCGAGCCGCGGTCGCGATACGCGCAGCAAGCATCAGCGTTAAATGCGTAAGCCTCGCAGGAAGGAACACATGATGGCTTATATTCCCGTAGCGCAAAACACTCCCTGGCAGCAAACCGATGAGTTCGATATGTCGAAAACGGCTGTGCTTGTCATCGATGTTTTGGGTGGCGAAGGGGGAGCGACTCCAGGTCTTGAGGACATGGCGTCGAACAGCGTGAAAATCGTGAAGGCTGCTCGCACAAAAGGGTTGCCGGTCGTGTTCTCGTGCGATGCCCATATTCCTGGCCTTGATAAGGAATTGGAGCTTTGGGGTGAGCATGGCATTGTGGGCAGCGATGCGGCACAGCCTTTGGCTGATTTTGACGTGCAGGAAAGCGATTTCGTAATTTCGAAGCGCCGCTACGATGGCTTCTATCAGACCGATCTTGATTTGACACTGCGTGAGCTGGGCGTCGACACGCTTATCGCCGTTGGCTGCGACACGAATATTTGCGTGCTGCAGACGCTTGCCGGCGCGTATTTCCGCGGGTATAAGACCATCGTTCCCGCCGACGCTACCGCGACGTTCCTCGTAGGAACCCAGGAAGGCGGCCTTGAGTATTTTACGCGTTGTTACGATTCGCGTGTGACAACAACCGAGTCTGTTCTGGAAAAGCTCCAGTAAAAAGCAACTCGTCAATCGGTTTTCCGATTCGGAAAAAGTCCGCAGGTGTGCCCGCTATTGGGAATGCCTGCGGGCTTCTTTTTTCGAGCTGAATGGCCGCTTCCGTGAAAATGGTCGTTGAACTGCGCTAACGCGCGAAATCGGACACGCTTTTCGTCCTATAAGGCCACGTTCTCTCTAAGCCCTTATTTTTCTAATCCCGCTTCGTAGAGGGCGAGGATTTCAGCACGATTATGCGTGCCGCATTTGCGGTAGATATTGCGCACGTGCGTCTTCACGGTCGCTTCTGAAATGAAGAGATTCTCTTGAATGTATTTCAGCCCATGGCCCGTGAGCCACATTTCGCATACTTCCGATTCTCGGGGTGACAGCCCGTAGTGCTCGCAGAATTCGCGAATGGCGTCGCGCGAATCTTCAACGGGCGTTTCCTCAACGTGCACGCTGCTTTCGTCTGCCTCGATGTCGAAGTCGAGCACGAACTGGCCTTCCGAGAACATGAGTCCTACAGTTAGAACAATGAACATGAGTACAGCGGCGACAAAAATGGTCGAATGGCCTGCGCAAAGCGGTGCCACGATATGTCCTGAAACGTTGCCGGCGCATTCCGCGAACCAGCCAATGATGAACACGACCATAGGTTTCGCCGGGCTTTTCTTCGCGATAAGCAGGAGCATGATCCACATAAGCACGTCTGCCGTGATGAAGCCGGAAAACACCATCGACAGCGGCACGTTTTCGGAATTGGAGAACAGGAAGACGAGCGCCGCGAAACTTGCGAGCATCACCTTGTAGAGAATCGTCATATCGACCTTGCTGCGCAGCGTGAGTGCGCTTACGGCGAAGAAGACGAAGATGATAACGGGAATAATGAGGAATTTGATTCCGAAATCGAACGGTGGCTCGCTTGCCGGCATAAGGGCTCCGATGGACCCTAGTGCGAAAAAGGTGACGAAAAGCCCTGCGAGCGTGCGCCATTTCACGGATGCTTTGACATTGTCGATGAGCGAATGGGCTGCTTGTGCCGCGGTTTCTTGTTCGCCTGTTGTGGCATGCGGCTTTTCAACGAGGGAATGGGGCATAAGCGCGAACGACGCGATCGGAAGCGCTGCGAGCAACAATGCAGAGATGCCGATCGGAACCGCTGCTAATACGAGGCATAAAATCGCTGCGAAAAGAAACGAACATCCCGCAAGAAGCACCACATCGCGTGTGCTTAAGCAAGCGTAATTCTCGAACCACGAAGCGACGATGCCGATAAAGCAAAAGCCCGAAAGCAACAGGCCGAGTAGGGCAACGGGCGACGATGGGGGCATAGGATACGCGTAGAGAAGCGTTCCGATTGAGGCGCCCAGGGCAAAGAGGAACGAAAGCACCTTGCGGCCCGCGATTGTTTGCAGTTTGGGCGAAACGAGCAGCAGTATAAGGCCGCAAAGGGCCCCCGAAAGCATCGAGCCGCTTACGACAGTCGTTGAATCATGCTCGCCAAAAAGCGGCACGAACAGCAGCATGAACGACCATGCGTTCGTGAGGCCGTATCCAATGAATCGAATGTGGCGAATCGGGTTCGCCATCAACTCGTTGTGTTCCATGTTCCCTCCAATACCCAACGAGACATTATGCCATATCGTTGGTTTTCCTCATAAAAGCAAAGCTGCCGCCCCGTGTCATGCGAGAGGCGGGGTGGCAGCATGGTTTGGCTTTGAGCATCGTGAGAGACTGGTTTTGCGTAAAGCGCCCTAAATAACGTAATTGTCGCCCGATTGGTACGGCGCAATTAAATCGGCCACGGTGATTCCGTCAAGGTATTCATTCACGACCTCATCGAGCCCTCTCCATAATGAAATCGTGCGGCAATCAAACATACGGGGGCATGATTCGGCGTTCGCCTCGAGGCAGGCGACGGGTGCGAGCGAACCTTCGGTCAAACGAAGCACTTCGCCTATGGTGTATTGGTCGGGTTCGCGAGTGAGGCGGTACCCGCCGCCTTTGCCGCGCAAGCCAACGAGCATATTGCTCTTCACGAGCGACTTGATAATGCTTTCCAGATATTTCTCGGAAATGTTTTGACGTGACGCAATTTCTTTCAGTGGAATGTATCCATCGGTCTGGTGTTCCGCGAGGTCGATCATAACGCGCAGGGCGTAGCGGCCCTTGGTTGAAACCATCATGGCAAGCCCTCCTTACGGGCGTACAGTGAATGTGGCGTTTCATGTATTAATCCTATTATATACAGGGTTGATAGGATTATATGAAAAATGTTGAGATGCTCTTTGTCGATAGAAAAAATTCGGGTTGGTGCTTGACACGCGTTTCCCAAATCATAAAATACCGTTATACCTACAGGAAAGGTGGGAATATGGAAATGAGGCATTGGAAGAGGGATGGCGTGGCGTCGTGCGCCGGCGAGCGATGTCGATGTTTGCGTGCCAGCGAACGGTAAGTTCGCGCCCGTTTTGTTTTCACCCCACTTTTTAAAAGGAGATCCCCATGGCTGTATACACTTCCATTGACCAGCTTATTGGCAACACGCCGCTTCTGGAGCTCAGCAATATCGAGAAGAACCTTGACCTGAAAGCGAAGGTGCTCGCAAAGCTCGAGTATTTCAACCCCGCGGGTTCTGTGAAAGATCGTATCGCGAAGGCGATGCTTGACGATGCCGAAGCTGCGGGCAAGCTGAACAAAGATTCTGTGATCATTGAGCCTACGAGCGGCAATACGGGCGTCGGCTTGGCTTCGGTTGCTGCGGCTCGCGGCTATCGACTCATCATCACGATGCCCGAGACCATGTCTGTCGAGCGTCGTTTGCTCATGAAAGCTTACGGTGCTGAATTGGTGCTTACCGATGGTGTCAAGGGCATGAAGGGCGCTATTGCGAAAGCGGAAGAACTTACCGCCGAGATTCCGAACAGCTTCATCGCGGGCCAGTTCACCAATCCGGCAAACCCTCAGGCCCATATCAAAACCACGGGTCCCGAGATTTGGAATGATACCGAGGGCAAGGTTGATGTCTTTGTTGCGGGCGTTGGCACGGGCGGCACGGTGACCGGCGTTGGCAAATATCTGAAATCTCAGAACCCCGATGTGAAGGTTGTCGCCGTTGAGCCTGCGAGCTCTCCCGTGCTTTCGAAGGGCACTGCTGGCGCCCACAAGATTCAGGGCATTGGCGCAGGCTTTGTGCCCGACACGCTTGACACGAGCGTCTACGATGAGATTATTGCCGTTGAAAACGACGATGCGTTCGAGACGGGCCGTCTGGTTGGCCATTCAGAAGGCGTTCTCGTGGGCATTTCGTCTGGCGCCGCCGTCTGGGCTGCGATTGAGCTTGCCAAGCGCCCCGAAAACGAGGGCAAAACCATCGTTGCCCTCCTTGCAGACACGGGTGAGCGTTACCTTTCTACTCCGCTGTTTACCGAATAACTGCCGTTGAAATGAAATGAAAGCCGCGATTGCCTATCGCGGCTTTTTGCTTGCCGAAATGAATTATGCTTGCTGCTGAAATTCGACACCGTGGCGCGATGCTTTGCTTTGCGCATTCGATTAAGGATCACCATGCAAGAGCCTGCTTGCAATGCTTATTTGGATAATGCTGCAACCACACCCGTTATCGATGAGGCGATTGAAGCGATGAATGACGTGTTGCGCCATGCATGGGGCAATCCATCTTCGTCTCATAGGGTGGGCTATGCTGCGAAAGAGGTGCTCGAACAATCGCGTGTCACGATCGCCGAATGCCTTGGCGTCGACGCCGACGAGGTCTTCTTTACCTCCGGTGCGACCGAGGCCAATAACCTCGCCGTGCGCGGGGCTTGCATGGCGCGCAAGGACGAATCGCGGCGCATTGTGACGTCTTCCCTCGAACATGCTTCTGTTACAAGGTCGGTTCGTGGCATGCGGCGCGAGGGCTGGGATGTTGAGCATATTGAAGACGTTGCGGGCGATTTTGACATGGAGCAGCTGCGCCGCGCTTTGCTCAAGCCCACGACGCTTATTTCTGTGATGCGCGTTCAAAACGAGCTCGGCTGGCTGCTTCCCGTTCCCGAAATCGTCGCTGCTCGCGACGAGCTCGCCCCAAGTGCGCTTGTTCATTGCGATGCGACGCAATCGTTTGGAAAGCTGCCAACGCTTCCCCGCGATTGGGGGGTCGATCTGCTCACCATTGCCGGCCATAAAATCGGCGGGCCGCGCGGTATTGGCGCGCTCTATGTGAGGCGCGGCACGCAGATGTTCACCAATGCATTTGGTGGGGGCCAGGAGCGGGGCCTGCGGTCGGGCACCGAGCCGGTGTTTTTGGCTGCGGGATTTGCCGTTGCTGCAAAAAAGGCTTGTGAGAATCGCGAGGCGAATCTCGCTCACGCATACGAATTGAAAGTGCGTTTTGTCGAAGGACTGCACGATGCCGCCCCTGATGCCATCGTAAACTCTCGCGACGATGGCTCGCCGTATATCGTAAACGTGTCGCTGCCGAGCCTCTTCAATCAAGATTTGCTCGACTTCTTGGGCGAGCGGGGCATTTTCATCTCTAATGCTTCCGCATGCACCGAAAACCATACGACCGTTCCTAAGGGCACATGGCGTCCGAAGCACCCCTTGAGCCTTCAGGCGGCCGGAATCCCCTTGAAGCTCGGTAAATCGACGATTCGCGTAAGCTTTGGCTTCGATACCACGGTTGAAGAGGTTGACCTGCTTTTGCAGGGGATCAAAGATTTTTCGAATATGGGCTAGCTGAGGCCACGTGTATCATAGTCAAGGGAAGATGAGAGGGAAATCATGAAACTTAATCCTGAATATGTCAAAGTCGCATCGAAGATGATTGATGAAAGCCCCTATCTCAAGCTGCTTGGCACCACGACTGAGCTGCTTGATGCCGGCCATTATCGTTGTCGCATGGAGCTTGACCGAAAGCATACGAACATGTTCGGTGGCATTAACGGGGGAGTGAATGCTGGGCTGCTCGATTCTGTGACGTATTGGTGCCTGTTGTGCTGCATGCCTGAAGACGTTGGCTACACCACCATCGACCTTACGGTGAACGACATGCACTCCGCCCAGAGCGGAATCATTTATGCCGAGGGTGAAGTTATCAAGCACGGCCGAACTATAAGTCTTACCGAGGGGCGTATCACCGACGAAAAGGGAACCCTCATCGCATATGGCACGTCGAAATTGTTTGCTTCGCCCACAATTCAGCCCATGTCGCTCGCTGCGGAATATCTTGGAATTGGAGCCATGCCGCCGAAGTTTATCGATTAATTCGTCATTTCGCTTTGTTAAGCGCATGGGCGCGCTGGCACTTCGATTCGTTTGGGAGCCTTGAATAACACTTGGCAATTTTTCCCATGTGCGTCGACGAGCGTACCTTTGCTATTTTAGATTGAATTCTTCATGCATAGAGCGTTGATTTTATGCGGCGTCGGTGTGGTGGCGCTTTGTGCGTCGTGCGTCGAAACGATAACGGGCATAGAAACATTCTTGCAACAGAACTAAAGTGGCTCTATTACAGGTCTCGTTTGTTGGGGGAATGCATGGTGTCGAACGCTTTCGTCGAATCGGTTGAAACGCAGGCGGCCATAGCGCCCCAGGCGATTGCTTTCGAGGCCGATTCCTGCTGCATGACGTATGGCGAACTCTCGTCGGCCTCGAACGCCATTGCCGCAAAGCTTCGCGAAATGACGTCTGATCGCTTCCCGGTCGTGGTTTTCGGCCATAAGGATTTTCGCATGGTTGCAAGCTTCCTTGGCTGCTTGAAAAGTGGCCATGCCTTTGTACCCGTCGACGTGGAGCTTCCCGCATCGCGTATTGGCGATATCCTATCCCAGCTTGATTCTCCCTTCGTCGTGTGCGCTGCGCCTTTGTCTGGGGCGTTGGCTCCCTATGTCGCCACCGATCGCGTGCTCGATATATCCGGCTTTTCTGACTCCGTCGCGCTTATCGACGCGTTTTCTGGCTGCAGCGCCCCTGCGAGCGATACATGGGTGAGCGGTGAGGAAACGCAATATATCATCTTCACGTCGGGCTCTACAGGCAAGCCGAAAGGTATCGAGATTTCGGCGAACAATGTGTGCAATTTCATGCAATGGGTGCGCACGTTTCCTGTAGTTCGCGAGGGCGGCCAGGTGTTTCTCGACCAGCCGCCGTATTCGTTCGACCTTTCCGAATATGAGTTGGTCGGCGCGCTTTCGACGGGCGGCCGCATGCACGCCGTTTCCCATGAGCTCACGGCTGACACGCGCTCGTTGTTCGCCGATTTGGCGAAATCTGACGTGTCGGTATGGGTTTCGACCCCCTCGTTCGCTGATTTGTGCCTGGTCGACCCTTCGTTTTCCGAAAGCATGCTTCCAAGTGTGAAGCTGTTTCTTTTCTGCGGCGAGGCGTTGCGCCATGCGACGGCCGCCGCGCTCCGCGAGCGTTTTCCGCATGCCATCGTGGCGAACACGTATGGCCCAACGGAATCGACCGTGGCCGTGACGTATTGCGAGATCGGGGAAGCCGAACTTGCGAGCGACGCGCCTCTGCCGGCGGGTGCGCCGCGACCTGGTACCGAGATTCGCATTTGCGACCCGGAGACGGGAGAGTCGTGCGCGACCGGCGATTCGGGCGAAATCGTTATCGTGGGCGACACGGTGGCAAAGGGCTATTATCGCAATCCCGAGAAAACTCAAAAGTCGTTTTCGCAATCGTCGCTCTGTGATGGAACGCAGGTGCGCGCGTATCGCACGGGCGATGCGGGGCATATGGATGAACAGGGCGTTTTGCATTGCGAAGGTCGCTTCGACTCCCTCATCAAGCTCCACGGCTTCCGCATTGAGCTCGAAGATGTCGAAGAAAACATTCGCGCGCTCAGGGGCGTGAAGCAAGCGTGCGTCGTGCCGGTGGTTCATAAGGAAAGCATCGCGTATTTAAAGGCGTTCATCGTTCTGCAAAAGCATCCCGACGGAACGCCGGCGTATGAGGAGCTCGAGTCCGATGCGGCGGATTGCGCTGCTTGTTGCGACAACGGGGAGGGAAAGGTCGAAGTTCCCTCAAAACTCGATCTGGAGCGCTCGCTTAAGGCGTCGCTTGCTGCGCGCATTCCCGAATACATGGTTCCTCGTCGCTTCGCCCTTATTGACGAAATGCCTTTGACTCCTAACGGGAAAATCGACCGTAAAGCGCTTGCGGCATCTTCGCGCAGTAAGCGCGCTTAAGCGGGTCGTTATGTCGTTTTACGCTGATCCCAGTTTTTTCGTCCTGCTTTTCGTTGCTGTCGTGGGCGCGGCGGTGCTTGGCTTGCTTGAAAAACCCCTGAAGTGGTATGGACTCGTTGCGTCATTGTTCTTTGTGGCCCTGCTTTTCATGAACGACGTGCGGCAACTTGCCTGCTTCGTGCTGTTTTTGGCTTCGTCCGCCGCGGGATGCGCCCTAATCATGCGCACACCGAAATCGAAATGGAGCTTTCGCATAGCGCTTGCGTTTACGCTGTACCCGCTTGTCGTATGCAAGGTGAGCGGTGCGTTTGATGCGAGCCTGCTTGGCTTTGCGGGCATTTCATATTTGACGTTCAAAGCAACTCAGGTTGTTATTGAAGTGCACGATGGCATCATTGAACGCATGAGCCCAAGCGATTGGTTGTGCTTCATCGTATTCTTCCCCGTTTTTACCTCGGGACCGATTGACCGCAGCCGTCGTTTTGTCGAGGACCTTCATGCGACGCGTTCGCGTGACGAATATGCTGGGCTTCTCGCTCGAGGCATAGTGCTCATTGCGGCTGGCATGGTCTACAAAATGGTTATTGCCGCCTATATCTTCCGCCTCTATGACCCTCATGGGTGGGGAAATGCGGGGCTTGGCGTTGAGCTGTGGCAGCAGGTTATCATCGCCTACCAATATGGCCTGTATTTGTTCTTCGATTTCGCGGGCTACAGTCTTATGGCGATGGGCGCGAGCTATTGCTTCGGTATTCGCACGCCGCGTAACTTCCGCGCCCCGTTTTTGGCGGTCGATATTAAAGATTTCTGGAATCGTTGGCACATCACGCTTTCCTTTTGGCTGCGTGACTTCGTATTCATGCGTTTCTCGCGTTTCGCGTTGAAGCATAAGCTGTTTAAAAAACGTTTGCGCGTTGCCCAATGCGGTTTCATGGTGAACATGCTTCTTATGGGCGCATGGCATGGTTTGTCTGCCAATTATTTGCTATATGGCCTGTTCCACGGCGTGTTGCTCGCGGCGACGGAAGCGTTTCAGAAAACGAAATTCTATAAAGCGCATAAGAAGGAACTGTGGTTTCGAGGCGTATCGTGGTTCGTGACGATGCAAGCGGTATTTTTCGGCTTTGCATTGTTTTCGGGGCAAATTACGCGTCTTGCATGTGGTGCATGATGCGTGACGTTGAGTACGAAGCGAATTGAAGAGTGAAAACGCCGCGAGGCGTTGTTAGAAAGGAGACGGCAATGGCAACGATGACTCACGAGGAAGTCGAAGAGAAGATGCTCGACATGCTCGAGGAGGTATGCGGCGACGAAGAGGTTCGCGATCATCGCGATGAAGACCTTTTCGAGCTCGGCTTCCTCGATTCTATGGCGGCGGTTGAGCTGCTCGTCGATATCGAGGACGAATTCGGCGTTTCGATTGCTCCTACCGAAGTTGAGCGAGAAGAGATGAATACTGTGAACCTGATTATCGAACAGGTTGAGAAACGCCTGTAAGGCTCACGAATACGATGAAGGAAAGGAGGTGCGTTTTGGCCGAAAAGGCACCTGAAAAGAAGGTTTCGGGCATGCTTCTTCTTAAGGGCGTTGTGGCCGGTCTTGTCGCAATCGCCCTTGTGGTGGGCGGCGTTTGCTGCGCGCTTCCACGCCAGGGCGATGTGGCCGACCAAACGCGCCTCTACGATTACGTCTATTCGGGTACGAAATCGGAAAGCGTCGACTTCACGACGACAAACATGAGCGACGACGGCATTCTGACGTTTGGCACGTCGGAGCTCTATATTTCATCGCCGCTGGTGAATCAATGCCCTCAGAAAGTGTTTGGCGAAAGCGTGAGCGGCGTCGATATGACGTACGTGGGCGAGGCGTTCGACCAAAGCCTCTGGCAGGCGATTGCCGCCGGGGCATATGCGCCGGCGTCGAAGAATCGCAAAGCGGTGCTCATGCTTTCGCCGCAGTGGTTCTTCAAGGGCAACGGTCAGCAGTCGAAGTTCTCGTCGAAGTTTTCATATCAGCTGTACAAGGGTTTTTTGGAAAACGGCTCCATCAGCGATGACACGAAGGCGTATGTCCGCCAGCGTCTTGAGACGCTCGGTGTTGACGGAACGCAAATTGCTGCCGCCAATGACGACACTTTTGTTGATGCGATTAATGACGCTGCGTATCAATTCTCAAATGACCTGCGCATTCGCAGTAAAATTGACGCGTTGGTGAAGGGGTCGCCCAAGAATTCCCCAACGAGATCGACTGGGGAGCCGACGGGGGAGCCCGACTGGGATGCGCTGCTTTCCGATGCGCAGGCGCAAGGCGAGCAGTCGTGCACCAATAACGATTACGGCATCCATGATGCTTATTGGGATAAAAACTCTCAGTACAAAAGTGAGCAAAATCAAGATTTCGTGCATGCCGATGATGAATGGGCCGATTTTCAGTGCTTGTTGAAGGTATGCAAGGAGGCGGGTTTTGAGCCGCTTGTTGTGATTCTGCCCATGCATGGCGTCTGGTATGACGAGATGGGTGTGACTTCTGACATTCGTGCCCAATTTTATGACCAGGCGCGCTCTTTGTGCGACGAGGCGGGCGTTGCCTATGCTGACTTTTCAAGCTGCGAATATGAAAAATACTTCCTGTGCGATACGGTGCATCCGGGCTGGATTGGCTGGGTGCGCATCGAGCATGCTGTGTATGATTTCGTGAATGGCCAAGATAATGCATTCCTAGGTGGTGCAGAATGACATTTCGCCAGTTTATGAAAGAGCGTCCAAACCTGCATACAATTTCTTGTGAAGTCATTGCGTTCGCCTGCGGCCACCCGATTGCTCTGACTGTTGGCGCCGGGCTGTTCTTGTTGATTGCGGGCTGCCTTGTATTTTGGTACGAAGTATTTTCGGGTTTCGCAGAGCCCGTTCAATTCATTTATGCTGCGTTTTAGCAGAGGATGTGGCGTAGTGCACCCGTTTCGTTCCATATACCTCATATGGGCAAGATTCGTCACGGTGGTTTTCATCAGCGTTCTCTGCTTTATCGCGGCACCGACTACGCACGTGGCGTATGCCGGCGAGCCTGCGAAACAGGACGCTGTTTCTGCGACTTCGACAATCGGCATTTCATCGGCCGATTTGGATGCCGACGAGCTTTCGGCGGCGCTTGATTCGTATCTTTCTCGTAACGTTGATTGCACTCACGAGCCAGGAGTAGCCGTTGCCGTTGTCACGAGCCAAGGGGTTGCGTATATGCGCACGTTTGGAACGTGTGAAAGTGCTGGTGACGCCTTCTATATCGGCTCATTGAGCAAGTCGATGTGCGCGGTTGCGATCATGCAGCTTGTGGAGCAGGGAAAAATCGACCTGGATGCTCCTGCAAGTGATTATGCTTCCGAATATCTCATATCTCCTGAGGTCAGCGTTCGAATGTTGCTCAATCAAACAAGCGGGTTCGGGTATTACGAATCGCTCAACGAGGCAACAGTGGGAGACAGCTTCGGCGAGTTTTCGTACGCAAATGCTAATTACGACTTGCTGGGGCGCATCGTTGAACATGTATCAGGGGTGTCATATTCTGAATATATGGCGAAGCATGTTTTCGCTCCGCTCAATATGGTCGACTCTTCCGCCCAGGGCTTACGTACGAATGATGTACTTGGAGAATATGACAGTAACACCTTTGGTGGAATCAATGATGACGACCCCGATGATGCTTCAACATACTCTGATTCAAGAAATGTGCTTGGCCATAGAAATTATTTCGGACGTTATGTGCAAGATGATTTTCAGCACGCCGAAAACGATGATGCATGGGGAGGCCCCTCGTCGGGGTATGTTTCCGCAAGCATTCGCGACATGGCGAATTACCTGCAAATGTATTTGGCCGGCGGCAAGAACGTGCTTGATTACGACAGCATCATGCAGATGTTCATGAGCCGTGTGCCTGATTCGGGCGGCGATTCGTATTACGGAATGGGATGGACCTCGTACGACAACGACGGTGAGCTCATATTTTGTCACGATGGAGACGTTGAGACCAATGTAGCGAGCATGGCGATTTTGCCGGACCGTGACATTGGTGTGGTCGTGCTTGGAGATGGCTACGACTCGGTTGCGGGCAACTCGCTGTTCTTTAATTTGGCGAATGGCGTTCTTGATGTCGCCATGGGCAATAATGCGGTCGATCTTGATGAAGCGGAATACGACGAGGCGCATGCTGAGGCAAATGCGGAATGGGTTCATTTCTGGTTGATGTGTGCGCTTCCGTTGCTGTTTGTTCCTGTATGGTGCTGTGCTGCTCGATTGCTCGTGCGGAAGATGGGAAAGACAGTCGTGCTTGCTGCGGCAATCGCCGATATTGCCTTGTTCGCCTGCGTGTTCGTCTGGGCTACCGATTTTCCTCGAAACATGGGAACGCCGTGGCGTGATGTGTCGACATTCGACCCATCTATCGCCCTGGGGCTGTATATCGGATTCGGCTTGTTTGCGGCTGCCGCTGTGGCTCGTATCGTTTCAGCGACAATAATTGCATGCAGAAGGCGAAAACAGCAGAACCATGCGCCTGAATGAGAATGCCCTCAATTTGCCCGCATATGCCGTGGAATTTCGCGTTTTTTTTGCATCGCGACCGCACTTACCCTGCGCATACAGGGGCGTATTATCATTTTGACCTGCCGTTTTCTCGTTTTTCATTTATGGCAATAATATGGTACATTTTCATGTTAGTTTACATAACATGTATTATCAGAATTACTGATAACAAAAAATTGCAAACAAAAGCCTTCCTTCAGGCTGTGTCGAAGGAAGGCTTTGAAAGAGATTTGCATGATTGCCGCTTAAATTGCCCATACTTAGCTTGCTAGGAAAAGTAGTCACGTGACCAAAAACTCGTCTGGTTTGAAGTCGCTGGAGGTGCTTTGCCTTATGCCTTTGAACGATTTCCTAGAACGTGGATGCGGACTTGGCTACCATGCTGCTCGCTTGGTCGACCAGAACGGGCGTCAGGAAAACGGCGGTCAAAATGTTCGCGATGAATGCGACTAGCGATACAACGACAGCGATCTTCGCAAGTTTCAAGACATTTTCGACGTAGGCATCGCCGGGCATCGCTGCAATCAATTTTTTAGCCGATGTGAGTGCGATGAATCCGATAACGAAGCCGACGATATCGAGCAAAGCACCGCCAATCACAATGCTGATGCCAGCGCATACAATGCCGCCAATTGCAAAGTTGCGGCAGGTTGACTTGCTCAAATTCATGCGTGCTCCTTTCGTTCGATTTTGAAAATCGAACATTTGTACATAGCAACAGGGGAGTTGCTGATTTCATGATACCATGGAGCCTATAAAGAAAGCCGCGCCTTGCGCGACGTTGATGTACTGTGAGAAAGCTCAATGGCGGAATTTGATTCGACATATGTGCAACCATGGACGGGATCTGCGATCTTGCTCGTTGATCTTGACGCGTTTTTCGCTTCTGTGGAACAGCTTGATCATCCTGCGTGGCGCGGCAAACCAGTAATCGTTGGCGGTGATGCCGATAAGCACGGCGTTGTTTCAACGGCGAGTTATGAGGCTCGTGCCTATGGGGTTCATTCCGCAATGGCCGCCTCTGCTGCGCGCGAGCTCTGTCCCCAGGCGATATGGACGCATGGCCATTTTGACCGCTACAAGGAAATGTCGGCTCGAGTCATGGCTATTCTGCATGATGAAAGCCCCCATGTGCAGCAAGTAAGCATCGATGAGGCTTTTGTCGATGTCTCCCCTACCGAAGTCAATTCTGAGCATCCTGTCGCCATCGCCGCCAGAATCCAAAAGCGAGTGGCTCGTCTTGGCGTTACGTGCTCAATTGGGGTCGGAACGAGCAAAACGGTTGCAAAAATTGCTTCTGACCAGGATAAACCACGTGGTCTTACCGTAATTTACCCAGGTTCCGAGCTTGATTTCCTTTTCCCTTTGCCCATTCGCGCCATGTCGGGTGTTGGCAAGCGTGCCGAAGAGGAACTTTTGCGGCGTGGCATTCGTACGCTTGGAGATATGGCTGAAGCTCCGGAAGATGTGTTGCGTTCAATATACGGCAAGAACGGCGAAATGATGCGCATGCGATGCCTGGGTGTTGATACAACTGCCGTGAAGCAAGATGAAACCGTGAAGTCTGTTTCGAACGAGATGACGTTTTCTCAAGACCTCGTTACCTTCGACGCGATAGAAAACGCGGCGAATATGCTTGCGGCCAAAGTTGCGCGTCGGCTTCGTAAAAATGGACTCAAGGGGTCTACGCTTGCTCTTAAGCTTCGTTTTGCCGACCGCACATCGAAAAGCTGCCAAACGCAACTTCGCGCTCAAGACGATAACGAACATGTGTTCATGCCTGAAATCCGGCGCATGATTTCTCAAATATGGAAGCCGGGGATGCGTGTGCGTTTGGTCGGCGTCGCCGTGTCTCATTTCGAAAAAGACGAGGTGGTTCAAGAATCGCTCTTCGATACGGCTCCTTTCGATGCGAGTCCTCGAGATGAGCAAGGTGCTGCTAAAAAGCCGTCGATTGACGCGGAGGTTGGTAGGAGCCTTTCGAAAGCGACCGATAAAGTTAAAGACCGCTTTGGTGAAGGCGCGGTTTTTTTCGGCCGTGACCTGCGATTTAAAGACAAGACAACAGGAACCGCAGCGAAAAACCCCGTCGATTACTCTCGATAGCATGCATTCTGCTTTGCGCTGTGCGGCGCTGCCTCAAGGGGCTTGCTTTCGGTGTCGGCCGAACCAGGGATTGAGCGTCAAACGCCATTACGGTTCGGTTTTTTCCTCACCGCCTCACCCCCATGCATTCGGTCGAAAAAAACGGCCCCAATGGGGCCGTGTACTGCACTGATAGGCTCGCGGCTAGTTGAATTTGAAAATCTTTTGCGCGATATGATAAGCCGCCAGGCCGAACTGTCGACCAGCTTCGGTGGGGATATTCGTTCCCCAGTTCAGCGCGGTGTTTTTGACTCGCTTGTAGAGCTCGGGGTTCTTTTCCTTGAGATATTCCCAAATGGCAGCGCGATTTTCCTCGTTTTCGTCGGTCTTTTCCATGCGCAGGAAAATCGAACAGATGCACATCATCATGGAAAGGTAGTTGAGCATGTATCGCTCGAGTTTCTTGGATTCGATTTCGGCATCGTTCATCGCGTCGATCATGATACGCGTCACGCGAAGCTGCTGGTCGCGGCGGGCATACATGATCTTTTCGTTCACGCTCTGATCTTCGCGGCCGATGAAGTAGCGATACATGTCTACATCGAGGTAGTACATGGTGCGCACACTCGGAAGAGGCTTAAACACGAAAATGTTGTCAACGTAGAACGTGTGCTCGGGAAGCTTCAAGCCCAAATCTTGCAGGAGCTCGGTGCGATAAATCACCGAATGCATGAGAAGGTACTGCGACTGGTGGAAATGCTTCGTATCATCCCAGCCGAATTCCTCGCCTACGGGGAAAACATTCTTGTATCCCATGACGGTGCGCGTGCCTTCATGCACTTTTTCATAGACGTAATTGCCAATTACCATATCGGTCGGCTCTGCAAGCTCCATTTGGCGGCGCAGGTATGCCATAACTTCATGCATGGCGTCTTTGTCGAGCCAGTCGTCGGAGTCGACGACCTTGAAATAGCGGCCCTCAGCATTGGCGAGCCCGGTATTAACGGCCGAACCGTGACCGCCGTTGGGTTTATGGATTGCTCGAATGGTGCCAGGATATTTTTCCTGCCAAGCATCGGCGATTTCTGCCGTATTGTCTTTCGTAGAACCGTCGTCAACGATAAGAATCTCAATGTCGTTTTTACCCTCGTCGCACGCGAGTAGAGATTCAATGCACTTGTCCATATATGCGGCGGAGTTGTAACAAGGAACGGCGAAAGAAATGGTTTTCATTTTCGAACCCTTTCGAGGCCATGCATAGAAACGCATGCGACCTGGGAATAATTCATATCGACCGTGCGAAATGCGAATCACATGCGCCTTTTGCACCGGCGATACCTCAAACGCGCCTTATTATAGGGATTTGCCGCGCCGTCTCTTCCCTGCCGCCGTTCAGCCTATGAAATCACCAGATTGAGTGTTGATAAATCTCGGATGCTGGGCTCTGCGTTATTATTGGGAGCATGCTGATTCAAGAGAAAGGACGCTGCATGGCAACGTTTCTGAGCACTATGATCGACCGCGCTAAGGCTGATAAGAAGACTATCGTTTTGCCCGAGGGCAATGACGAGCGCATCCTGGAAGCCGCCGAGAAGGCGCTGGAGCAGGGTCTTGCAAACATCGTGATTGTCGGCAAACCTGAAGAGGTCGCTGCAAAGGGCTTCAAACTCGATGGCGCGACCATTATCGACAACACTCAAGGCGAGCTTCGCAAAGAAATGGCCGAGGCGTTCTATGAGTTGCGCAAGAGCAAGGGCGTTACCCCCGAAGAAGCGGAAGCTCAAATGGATGATGTCATGTATTTTGGCACCATGCTGCTGAAGACTGGCCATGCAGATGGCTTGGTTGGTGGCGCTTGCCATGCAACCAAAGACGTGTTGCATCCTGCGCTGCGCATCATTAAAACTGCGCCTGGCAGCAAGCTCGTGAGCTCTTTCTTTGTTATGGAAGTTCCGAACTGCGAGTTTGGCGATGCCGGCACGTTTATGTTCAGCGACTGCGCGGTATGCATTCAGCCGAATGCGGAAGACCTTTCCGAAATCGCCGTTGCGACGGCAAAAAGCTACGAGAAGCTTCTTGGGGCCGAGGCTCGTGTTGCTATGCTTTCGCATTCGAGCTACGGTTCGGTGAAAGACGACGATACGCAAAAGGTCGTCGAGGCGCTTGCCCTTGCTAAGCAGAAGGCTCCTGGGTTCGCTATTGACGGCGAGCTCCAAGCCGACGCCGCGCTCGTTCCGAGCGTTGCCGCAAGCAAGGCTCCCGACTCCCCTGTTGCCGGCAAGGCGAACGTCTTGGTCTTCCCCGACCTCGATGCTGCGAACATTGGCTACAAGCTCGTGCAGCGTCTGGCGAAGGCCGAGGCGTACGGCCCCATTACTCAGGGTCTGGGTGCTCCGATGAACGACTTGTCTCGCGGCTGCTCTGCCGAGGACGTGCTGGGCGTTATTGCCATTACCGCAGTTCAGGCACAGGAGGCTTAATCCCTCTTCGAGTTTTGCCTCTCTATGGAATACATTTCGGGCCGCCTTATGCGGCCCGTTTTTTGCATTATGAACGAGAAAGGCCCCATGCCCTGCCTCCAATTGAACGTTCGTTCTTGGACGCAGGGCATGGGGCCTTTGCTTGGGTCGAGCTCGTTATTTCTTGAGATCCGACACGATGCTCAACGTATCTTGGGCAATCATGAATTCCTCGTTGGTTGGAATCACGATGATTTTAACCGGGGAATCGTCACGGGAGATGAAGCGCTCTTTGCCGTGGTAATCGCGGCGGTTCTTCTCCTGGTCAAGGATAATGCCCAGCGGCTGCAGACCTGCGAACACGATGCGTCGCATGCGGTCGCAGTTTTCGCCGACGCCCGCGGTAAGCACAATAGCATCGCAACCGGCCATTTCAACGAGATATTGACCGAGGTATTTACGAATGGAGTGCGCGTACATCTCGTAGGCGAGCACCGCACGCTCATTGCCTTCTTCGGCGCCCTTGCGCACGTCACGCATATCGTTGCTGATGCCAGAAACGCCCAACAGGCCCGATTTCTTATTCATGAGCTCATTGATTTGAGGTGGCGTAAGGTCTTCGGCTTCTTCCAAAAACGGAATGATGGCCGGGTCGATGGCGCCGCAACGCGTGCCCATCATAAGGCCGTCGAGCGGAGTGAATCCCATAGACGTGTCAACGGCGATGCCGTGGTCGACGGCTGAAATCGAGCAACCGTTGCCCAGGTGGCATGTGATGATTTTCAAATCTTCGATTGGCTGCTCCATGAGGGCTGCGCAGCGTTGCGCGATATAGCGATGCGACGTTCCATGCGCGCCGTATTTGCGAATCTGATGCTTCTCGCACAGTTCGTATGGCAGCGGATACATGTACGCCGAAGGCGGGAGCGACTGGAAGAACGACGTGTCGAAAACGGCCACCTGCGGCATGTCGGGAGCCATGCTCTGGCACACGTTGATGCATTTGAGCGCGGGCGGGTTGTGAAGCGGCGCCAACGTGCAGAGGCTTTCGATTTTCTTGATGACATCGGGCGTGATGAGCACCGAGGAGTCGAAATAATTGCCACCATGCACGATGCGATGCCCGATGGCGTCGATTTCATTAATGGAATGAATGGTCGAACGCTCGCTGTGGCACAGCGCATCGAACACGACGGCCAGGGCCTCTTCGTGGTCGGCCATGTATTGAGCAAAGATGCGTTCGTCTTTGTCGGCGCCGTGCTTGATATAGGAATCTTTGCTTCCGACGCGCTCACACAGGCCCTTGGCGAGCATCTTGTTATTTTCAGTGTCGATGAGCTGGTATTTCAATGAAGAAGAACCAGCATTGATGACGAGAATTTTCACGAAGTTCCCCCGTGTCGAACGATTTTAGAGAGCAGGCGATCCAGAGTTCATCGGGGCGCCGCCCAAAACGTGCACATGGATGTGATGAACCGATTGCTGGGCGTCGTCGCCGGTGTTGACGATGACGCGATAGCCGGTTTTATTGATGCCCTTGATTTCCGCGACCTTTTTCACGGTGTTGAAAAGATGGCCCATAAGGTCGTCTGGCAAACCGTCGCCAATGTTGGCGAAGTGCTGCTTAGGGATGATGAGCGTATGCACGGGCATTTGGGGTTCAAGGTCGTCGAACGCAATAACCTTGTCGTCCTCGTATACTACGCTGGCAGGAATTTCGCCAGCGGCAATTTTGCAGAATACGCAGTCGGTCATATGCCATGCTGCCTTTCTCGCGCAATGCGCGCATTGAGAGAGTTTTATGCACTTTAGTGTAATGCAAATGCCAAGAATACTACGAAAGAGTGCTGTCAGTGGTCGCATCGTCGGCGGGAGCGTCGAGCTGGCCCATAAGCACATCGACTTTTTGTTGGGCGTTCGCGAGTCGGGCCTGCAGATCGGCAAGCAGCGCAACGCCTCGCTCGTAGGCTTTTAGGCTCTCCTCGAGTTCGAGGGAGTTGCTCTCAAGCGTGGTGACCGTGGCATCGAGCTCCGCCATGGCTTCGCGAAAAGTCAGGTCGCTCGCCTTTTTCGGCTCGGTTGCGGTGGTGGTGTCGGTCATGAGTCGCTCCTTTCAGAAGCGCGAATGGAATCGACGGTTGCGTAGATGCTGCCGTCGGCAACGGTTACTTCAAGGGTATCGCCGGGTGATAGCGCCGAGGCGTGTTTCACGATGCGGCCTTCCCCGTCGCGTGCTATTGCATAGCCGCGGGAAAGCGTTGCAAGTGGCGATAAATCGTGGAGACGCCCTGCCTTTAATGCTACTTCGTGCTGCGCAGGGGTGAGGAGTTTCGGGGAAACTTCACGAAGCCTGTCGCATTGCGCAGAAAGGCGCAGCGCATCGCGGTCGAGCGAAGCGGTGGAGCTGCGAAGCCTCGAAGAGTAGTTTTCGAGCTTTGCGGAAGCGCGATCGAAAACAGCTGGCTTTACGGAAAGCCGCGAGGCATATGCTGCAAGGCGGGTTTTGTCTCGCTCGATATTGGCCGGAAGAGCTCGAGAGAGCCTGTCGTGCACTATGTCGAGCGTGATAAGGTCGCTTGCGAACATCGACCGAGGGTCTTTGAATATGGGTCGCGTGGCGTATCGGTCGAGCGAAAGCGTTGCATGCTGGATTCGCTGCTGCTGACGCTGCGCAATATACTCCCCCATCGATCGCAGCTGGGCTGCGAGCTGCGATGTTTGCACGGTGACCGCTTCGGCGGCTCCGGTGGGCGTAGAAGCGCGCAAGTCTCCAACTAAGTCGGCAATCGTGGTGTCGGGTTCGTGCCCGATGCCCGTTACGACGGGAATGGGGCATTTCACAATGGCACGGGCGAGCTGTTCGTCGTTGAAGGGCATGAGATCTTCGTAGCTGCCGCCACCGCGTACGAGCAATATGACTTCGACGCGGGCTCGAAAGCACGCGCGCATGCCTTCGACGATGTATTCAGGAGCACGCGCGCCTTCGACCGGAACGCCTGCAACATAGATATGCGCAAGGGGAAACCTGCGGCGCGTTGTGCGCAAAACGTCATGGATGGCATCGCCGCGTGGCGAGGTCACTACGCCGATTTTCATGGGATATGCAGGCACGGGAACTTTGCGTTCGGGTGCCATGAGACCTTCTGCTTCAAGCTTGCGCTGGAGCATGGCGACCTGCTGGCGCAGCATGCCCTCGCCCGCCACGGAGATGGCGAACACCTGGAAGTGCATGCGCCCTTTTTTCGGGTAGAGCGAAAATCGACCGACGAGTTCTACCATCATGCCCACTTCGAGCGTGATGCCGCATTTCTCGAATCGATCGTGCCACATCTGGCAGGGCAGCGTGCCGGTCTCGTCTTTCAACGTGAAGTATGCGTTGGCATACCCCGGTTTCACATTGACTTCCGAGACCTCGCCGAGCACGCGCAGCTTCAGCTTCTCAAGCGAACCCTTGGCAACATCAAGCGCCTCGGAGATGCTCAAGGGCTTCTTCTCGTCATCGCCCTGTTGTTGTTCGACTTGCGAAGCGAGCATGGGCGATTAGTCTTCCGAACGCGTCGAAAGCACCATGTAGATGAGCTGCAGAAGCGAGGTGAGCGCGGCAGCAACATACGTAAGCGCGCAGGCACGAAGCACGTTGGAGGCGCCTGCGAGTTCGGCACCGTTCATGCCAGAGGCTTTCAGATACGTGAGGCCACGGCGCGATGCGTCAAACTCAACGGGCAGAGTGACGAGCTGGAACAGCAGCGTGGCTGCGAACATGATGATGGCAAGCTTGATGAATGCGCCGCCGGCGGCACCTGCGAACAGGCCAATCATAAAGATGATAATCCATGCGTTTGAGCACAGGTTTACGACGGGAACAAGCGCGCTGCGGAACTTCATCATGCCGTATCCCTCGGCATGCTGGGTTGCGTGGCCCATTTCGTGTACGGCGGTTGCAACTGCAGTGATGGAGGTGGTGTGGTAAGCATCGGGGTCAAGCGTGACCGAGTTGCTGCGCGGGTCGAAGAAGTCTTGGCTGGGACCGCCGGAAAGCACGCCAACGTTGGAGATGCCCTTATCTATGCTCATTTTGCGTGCCATCTGAGCACCCGTGATGTTGAACGAGCAGGGAATCTTTTGGTATTTGTGCAGCATTGTAGTGACGTACCACTGGGCACCGCCGCCAATGGCGAGCGTGAGCACCATAACGGCGATATACAGGCCCATATCGTTTCCGAACATAATCATATGCATCAATCCTTTGCGGTATGCGCCTCGCGGGCGCTGCGTATGCCGAGACTCGGCATTGAGTTATTGGACAGTTTAGCGAACGGAAGTTTGCCCTAAGCTTGTTGTGAAGCGTTCGTTACTTTCAACACGCCGCCTTCAATTGTGAGGGCCATCTCCCCATTCATGAGCGCGAGCAAATCGTTGCCGACGAGCGTGCGCCTCCATCCCTTGAGCACGTCGGTTTGGTCATAATGGCCGCGTGCGATTTTGGTGAGATCGTCATGGGACGCCAGCACGCCGAATGCGACGCCGTTTTCCTTTGCGCGAAGCTTTACGAGCGACGAAAGCAGGTCGACTTGCGCGTCGACGTTTGCTTCGCTCTTCGGTGGTTTCGGCAGTTCGGGCCATGATTCCTTGGGCGCGTCGAGGCCGGCGATGCATGCGCGCAATACAGAGCGGGCGTCGTCCATCTTCAGAGCACCTCGGATGCCTCGAACCATGAAAAGGTCGTCGAGCGTGCGCGGTTCTCGTTTGCATGCTTCGACAATTTGTTCATCGGAGCAGATCCATTTACGCGGGATATCGCGTTTCATCGCGGTGGTTTCGCGCCAAGCTGCGATTTCGCGTGCGGCGGAAAGCTGTCTGCGAGAGAGCTGGTTCACGCGTCGAAGGCGGCGCCAGCGTTCGTTAGGGTCTTCAATGTATTTCTCGGGATTGGAAAGTTCGGCGAAATCGTTGTCGAGCCAATGGAGGCGGCCGAGCCTTTTGAGTTCAGCGGTCATGGAGCGATACATCTTGGGCAGGTACACGACGTCGTCGAGCGCATATTCGATTTGCGAATCGGCGAGCGGACGGCGGCTCCAATCGGTGAATGAATCGGCTTTCTTCAGTTTTACGCCACACTCGCTCATAACGAGCGCTCCGTAGCCAACCTGCAGCGTGCCGCCGAGCAGCGACGCAGCGATTTGCGTGTCGAAAATCGGCTCGGGAAGCACGCCGAGCTCGTGGTGGATGATTTCGAGGTCTTGCGATGCGGCATGGAACAGCTTCACGATTTTTTTGTTCGTGAAAAGCTCTTTGAGGGGCTCAAGGTTGTCAAAGGCGAAAGGGTCAATGGCGACGCTTTCCTTCTCGGTGCCCATTTGAATGAGGCAGAGCTTGGGCCAGTATGTTTTCTCGCGGAGGAATTCGGTGTCGACCGCGAGCACTTCGCTGACGCGGGCGCGGTCGATGAATTGTTCCAACTGCTTGCGAGTAGTGATGTACAACGGTTTTCCTTTAGTTGCGTATGTTCCGATTTGTATGTAGTACCATCTTAACGGTAGAGAGGGGGAATGCGCGATGAAAGCACTTATCATCAATAATCTCGCATCTGGATACCGAGATGGGTCCATTTACGACTTTGTGCGTTCATTTACGGAGGATGGCGACGAGGTGTGCATGCGGTCAACCGATGGCACCACGTCAATCGACGGCTTGCTTGACGATGCGAGCGATTTCGATGTGGTCGTTGCTTCGGGCGGCGATGGAACGGTGACTTCGGTCGCGTATGCGCTTGCGAATACTGGTGTGCCGCTTTTGCCCTACCCTGCTGGTACGGCGAACCTGCTTTCCCTCAACTTGGCTCAGCCGAACGAGCCGCACGCGTTGGCGAAGCTCGCTCGACGTTGCGAGACGCTTGACTTCGATGTCGCCGAAATCGAAGCCGAAGGCGAAAAACACGGCTTCATGATCATGGCGGGCGCGGGCTACGATGCGACGATTATGGAAAGCGCGGCTCCGAACAAGAAATTCTTCGGTACCGTCGCGTATTTCTTGGCCGCGGGTAGCAATATTGTTCCTCAGCGATCGAAAATCGCGGTAACCATCGATGGCGAACGCCACGAAACCGAAGGCTTGGGCGTGCTCGTCATTAATTTCTCGAAGATTCAGTTCGATATCTCGTTCACGCATACGAATCAGCCGCGTGACGGCATGCTTGACGTGATTGTCATGAAGGCCAAAAACGCTTTCGAGCTTTTGCCCGCTGTTTTTGCTGCGATGCTCGATCGAGACGGGGATTTCCCGGAGCGTGGCGATTCTCTTGAGATTTACCAGGGCAAAGAGGTTCGCGTTGAGGCGGACCCTGCGTTCGAGATCCAATACGACGGCGAAGTTCCGAAAAGCAAGACGCCTTTTGTCGCGCGCATTTTGCCGAAGGCGGTTCGCGTTGTGATCTCCGACGAGGGCAAAGCCTTGTTTGAATAACCTCTGTGCTTGAACCTGCTACATGCTCGTAGCATTTAACAGGTGATGAGCCTGGTGAATGTGCTGAATTTGAATGAAGCGATCTAGTTGGGCGCGGCTGTGCTCACTGGGTCGCTTTTTTGTTTCCAGATTTGGCTCTCTTGAATAACCTGCTAAACGCTACGAGCGTTCGACAGGTTTTTTCTGCACAACGCTACGAGCACTTAGCAGGTGCGGTCGTTTTTTTTGGGTTGCGCCACTGCGTGTTAAACGACAGCGGCGCGCCCATGAATCGCTTCAGTGGACACGCCGCTGTGACGTTTTGGCTGATTCTGACCTGTTAAACGCTACGAGCATTTAACAGATTGAGTGACAGGTTAATTCATGCGGATGCCGACATACTGAGCGGTGCTCGGAAGGCCGGAAATGCTGTACACGCCGTCAAGGTCGCATACGGAAATGCGCCAGCTATGCGTGCCGCTTTCGGTTTCAATGGTGCCCTCGCGGTAGGTGTTGCCGATTTCGTCAACACCTTCGGCGGTAATGGTTACATTGCCGTTGTCGGCCCAGCCTTCGCTTTGCCATGCGTGCTGTACCGCATCTTGTGCATTTTCGGCGGCAAGGTCGCAATAGCGCACTTTCATCTCGGTGCCGTTGGTGCGCGAAACCGTAAACCGCCATGAACCTACCAAGTATTTCGACGCAGTTACCGCATCCATGCTTGAAACACCCTTAGCGTAAACGAGCGCGGCATCGACGAGCGTTACGTCGCTTGGAATCTTCATGACGTCAACGCCCTCTTCGCCTTCGCCAAGCATGTTGTACGTCTGGTATCCGGCGTCGGCAAAAGTTTGTACAATAGTCGCATCGTCGAGGGAAATATAGTTTTCCATGATGGGTAAATCGTACGACACTCCGCGGTTGATATTCGTTTCGACAGTGGCGGCGTCGCGCTGTGCGCCATGAAGTATGCCGTCGATTGCGCCGAAAGCATAACGGCCGCCGATGATGGCCGCGATAAGGGCGAAAACGAGCGAGACGATAAGCACGGGCTTTGGTGGGTCGAACGGCCGTGCGAGAGACGAGCTGTCGATGGTGCGAATGGGTCCCTCGTCGATTTGTTTTTGTTTGGAGAACGGTAGTTTCGTGAAATTCATAGCAATCCTGTTCTTGGTTGCAAAAAACTCCGTCATTATATCACTCACGCGAAGGCGGCGAATAAACCGTCTCGTTTGTCTAAGGGGGAGTAGTTGGCACCCGCGATTCTTCGCGAGGTGCGGCACGTCAACAGACCCGGTATTTCACCTGGCGTGTCTTAAATAACAAGACTCTTGGCGCTACTGCAAGCACGTTATGGCTTGGGCGCTTAGGGGTCGTGTTCCTTTTTGCGTTCCAGCCGAAAGGAGCACCATGGATTTATCGATTTTCACCACACCGGAAGCATGGATTTCGCTGGTCACGCTCATTTTCTTGGAGATCGTTCTCGGCGTTGACAACATTGTTTTCATTTCAATTACCTCAAGCAGGCTTCCTGCCGAAAAGCAGCACATCGGTCGCAAGCTCGGTCTTCTGGGTGCCATGATTTCGCGCTGCATCTTCTTGTGTTTCGCAAGCTATCTCGTGCATATGACCAAGCCGCTGTTCTCACTCGACCTCGGTTTCTGGGCTCATGGCTTCTGCGTGCGCGATTTCGTGTTACTGCTCGGCGGCGCCTATCTTATCTACAAGGGCATCGATGAGCTTCGTGACGTATTGGCTCTTACCGAAGAGAAGGCCGAGCATTCCGAAGAGCATAAATCGTTTCGCCAGATTGGCCTTGCGCAAGCGATTGCAACCATCATGGTGATGGACGTCGTGTTCTCCATCGACTCGGTTATTACCGCGGTAGGCCTTGCCGACCACCTCATTATCATGATCATGGCCGTTATGATCGCCATTGTGGTGATGATGGTGTTCATCGATCCTATTTCCGACTTCATTAACAAGCATACGGAAATGAAGATTCTGGCGCTTGTCTTCATCTCGGTCATCGGCGTTTTGCTCGTGCTCGATAGCCTTGGAATCAACTCCGGTATCGAAGTGCTCGATATGCACATGGAGAAGCTCATGGTGTATTTCGCCATGGTGTTTGCCGTTGTGCTCGAGCTTATTCAGATGCGTCATTCCACCAATCTTGAGACGTGGAATCACGAGCGCTGGCAGAACATGACCGGCGATGCCGTTAAGGCGGAATTGCTTTCCAGCGAGGGTCGCAAATCTGGCGACAGCGAGGGCGAAAAGGTCGAAAAATAGGCCAATACTCAACGTGCATGACAAATGATGACGTTGTGAACTGGGGTTTCCTAAGGCTGCATGATAGCCGCCTTACAGGGTGCGGGAGTATTCTGCAAAGCGTCAACAGGCAATGCAGACATGCAACCGCACCTATAAGGAGATATGCGTTATGAAAATTCTTGGTCTTGGCGTTCCCGAACTGCTCATCATTCTTGCTGTGGCCCTTTTGATCTTCGGTCCGAAGCACCTTCCGAAACTCGGTCGTTCTCTCGGCCGCACGATTCACAACTTCCGTGAGGGTCTTGGCAACGACAAGGATGTTGTGAAGGAAGCTGAGGAAGAAGAGGCTCCGAAGCGTAAGAAGAAGGCGGCCGCGAAAAAGCTCGAGGCTCCTGCGGATGAGGCTCCTGCGAAAGAGGCTAAGGCTGAAGAGCCTGCCACCGATGTTGCCGAGGCGGTCGCTTCCGAACCTGCAAACGCCCAGTAGTTAATAACCCCTCTCTTTCCAATACGAAGCAGCCGTCACAACCTTCCCTCCCTTCGCTTGACGGCTTGCATGAAGAAAGCGGCTCCCCTGATGCGGGGCCGCTTTCGTTTTCATTTGAAATATTGCGGGAATGGGCTCAACGTCGTATCTATATGTCCAAACGATATAGGTCGTATTGGTCCATGATCGCGATGAGCTTGTTGGCGTAGCTGCTGTCGGTTGCCCAGCCCGCGTCTTGGAGCCCCTGAGCCATGAGCGTCGACGAGCGTTCTGCTATGGCTTGCTGTATAAGGGCGTTATCGGCGTACGTCGAAGCTTGCAGGAACACGGCGGAGCGAAACTTGATGCAAGCCTTGTCGCTTTCGAATTTGATGAACGCATCGTTGATTTGAACGTATTGTCCGTCGTATTCCTCGTTGGTGTCCCAATTCGTGGGCCCCACTACCCCATCGCATTCTGCAAAGGAGTTTGCCCATTTCATGCCGAAGAGATTGTGGTCTTCTTTGGCGAGCTGTGACAAATCTCCCTGATAGGAGCTTTCAGCGATGATTTGGGCGATCGTGCAGCCGGCGGGGTGGCCGTAATGCGCCTGCATTGACCGTGCCTCTGAAACCATGTCTTCCGTGATATAGCTTGGCAGGCCGTCGAGGTCGGCTTGAATTCGAGCTTCGGTGGTTACGGCGGTTCCGATGGCGCCAACGGCCAACACGAGGGCGGCCATGAAGGCGAGCATGACGCGCTTGGAGAAATGGCCGACGAGCGTTCCTATGGCGCTTATTGCGTCATGTACCGAGGTGAGCACGGTGTGCTTTTGCTTGGTTGTTCGTTTTTTGACTGCTTGCTTTCTTGCCGAAGCTTTGCCTTGTGCGCTTCGATTTGCCGAAATCGTTTTCGATTTTGCACGGGCTACGCTGCTGGCTGCCGTCTTTTTCCTGTTCGCGGCAGACGCTGACTTTGATTTGGCTTGGCTTTGCGTACTCGATGACTTTTTCTTCGATGGAGGTGCGGTATGGGCTGCCGATGTTCGAGCGCTGCGTGCTTTTGGCGTTGCGCTTCGCGCGTTTCGCTGAGCCCGCGATGAAGAGGACACCTTCGTCGCGGGCTTCTTTTTCTTCCTGTTTGTCGTTGTTCGCTGCGTCATCGGCGGTTTGTGCCTCTCGTTTTGCTTCCCCGAGCGCGCGTCCCGTTTGACGCAGGTCTTCCGTCGGGGGCAATTGCGGGCCGGTCGGGCGTGAAAGGCACGGGGCGGCCATCGCCCGCAACGGGTGCCGAGGGGTTTTTCGGCGGCGTTGGAATATTGAGCTTCACCTTTGGCTTGCGAGTGACGCGCGCGCCTCCGACATAGGTGTTCGTTGCTTTCGGCTTTCCCTTTGTAGGAGCGCTCGGCGCCTCCTTGCCTGCTATTTCTCGTTTTGGACGTGTGCCTACGGTGTTTGTTCCGCGTTCGTTCGATGCGCTCGCTTTGCCGGAACGCGTCGCTGCAGGGTTTGCCGGCTTTTTCCTGGTGGCGTTGTCGGAGGCGTCAAGTGGCAGCCCCGCCGAATCGATCGGTTTGAGGCTGAAAAGGAATTCCCATATGGCTTCCATGAGGTTCTCCGGTTGCTCGCTTTCGAAATGCTTCATGGGAACCTGGAGCTTTTTCGTTTGGGCGACATAGCGGGCGCCTTCGCGTCGAAGCGGCGTCATCGTGCTGTCAGGCACGGAGATGGGCTCGACGGCGAGTTTGCCGCCGACAACCGTGATGACTTTCACGCCGACTTCGTTGGCCCATGCACGAATTTTTGAGCGTAGGAACATGTTTTCGCACGCTTCGGGCATATCGGGGTGCGCTGCGCGCGTGGCTTCGCGCAAGTCGTCGACAGCGCCAAGCGTATCGGCGCAGGCCAAGCGTCTGTAGAGCAAAACGCGCTCGTCGGTATCGGGGATGTATTCTTCCGCGACGTAGGCATGCACGGGAATATTCACCGTGATGTCGGAAAGGGCTGGAGGCAAGGAATCTGCCGTGCCTTCGCCCGCGCGCGCCGCATCGACGGCGCTTGAAATCATTTGCGCGAACAAATCGAAGCCGACGGCCGACATATTTCCACTTTGCTCTGCGCCAAGAAGGTCGCCCGCCCCTCGAATCTCAAGGTCCCTCATGGCAACGCGCATGCCGCTGCCGAGGTCGGTATGCTCGTTAATCGCTTCGAGGCGTTGCTGTGCTTCTTCGGTGAGGCTTACGTGCTCGGGGAACATGAAGTAGGCGTACGCCTGTTTGCTTGAACGTCCAACGCGGCCTTTAAGCTGGTACATCTGCGCGAGGCCGAGGCGCTGCGAGTCTTCGATAATGAGTGTGTTGGTGTGGGGATTGTCGATGCCGCTCTCGATAATCGTGGTGGCAACGAGCACATCGATCTCGCCCGCGCTGAAATCTTCCATTACACGTTCGAGCTCTTCTTTGCCCATTTGGCCGTGCGCCACACCGATGCGCGCTTCGCCAGCGGCTTCTTGCACGCGACGGACGGCTTCTTCGATGGTGCGCACGCGATTGCTTACGTAATACACCTGTCCCCCGCGATGCAGCTCACGGCGAATGGCGTCGCTTACGACATCGACATCCCATTCGCCCACGTGCACTTCGACGGGGCGTCTGTTGCCCGGCGGCGTAAGAATGAGGCTCATGTCGCGCACGCCTGAAAGACTCATTTGCATGGTGCGCGGAATGGGCGTTGCCGAAAGCGTGAGCACGTCGATTTGTTCGCGCAGGTTCTTGAGCTGTTCTTTGTGCTGTACGCCGAATCGCTGCTCTTCGTCGATGATGACAAGGCCCAGGTCGTGTGGGTTTACGTCGCGTGAAAGCAGTCGGTGCGTGCCGACGAGCACCTGCACGGTCCCCTTCTCGAACCCTTCAAGCGCTGCCTTCATTTCTGCTGGCGAACGGAAGCGCGAAAGCACCTCAACGGTTACGTCGAATTCGTCGAAACGGTCTTTGAACGTTTGGTAGTGCTGCTGCGCCAGAATAGTCGTCGGGCACAGTACCATGACCTGCTTGTTATCTTGCGTTGCCTTGAAGGCCGCTCGCAGTGCGACTTCGGTTTTGCCAAATCCAACGTCGCCGCATACAAGGCGATCCATGGGCTTGGGTGACTGCATGTCAGCTTTCACTTCGGCGATGGCGGAAAGCTGATCTGCGGTTTCCGTATAGGGGAACGACTCTTCCATCTCGCGTTGCCACGGCGTGTCGGGCGAATAGCGGAAGCCCTGCGCGCTCGCGCGGCGCGTGTATACGTCGACGAGGTCGAATGCAAGTTTCTTTGCGGCTTTTTTCGCTTTGCTCAGTTGGCGCGACCAGTCGCTCGTATTCAAGCGTGTGAGACGCGGGCTTGCGCCTTCGGGCCCTACGTAGCGCGTCACGCGGTCGAGCTGTTCGACCGGTACATAGAGGGCATCGCCTTCCGCGTACTGCAAAAGCAGATAGTCGCGCACGACACCCGATACCTCTTGGCGTACGATTTCTTTGAAAAGCGCCACGCCGTGCACCGCATGAACGACGTAGTCGCCCGGTTTGAACGGGAACGTGACTTCGGTGATATCGACATGGCGGCGATTGCGCACGCTCGAGCCACGCCCTTGCGTGTCGTGGATCGAAATCATGCCGATTTTTGCCGCAGGAATGACCATGCCCAAGGGGATATCCACGTCGACGATGTTCACGACGCCTTTTTTCAGGGCACGAACATTGCGATGCCACCAGGGGTGGTCGCTAAGCGATTTCGCGCGTTTGGCCTGCGCGGGCGTGAGCGCGTGCTCGGCGTCGTCGCTTTCGTCGGGAGCCGAGTCGAGAATTTCATGCATGGGCAGTGAATTGTCGACGCAGAAGAGCTTCATGTCCTCGCGTGCGCGGAAATTCGGCACCGAAAAAACCACCGTGTAATGCTGCTCTACGAGCGCTCGCAGGCGCGCGAGGAGTTTTTCCGAATCGCCTGCCACCTCGGTGCGCTTTACGGGGAGCTCGGCATCGAGCACGCCACCCACGCGCATGATGGACGCGAGCGTGAAGCGCTGGTTGCTTCCGAAATCGAGCTTAGGAGCTGGCAGATAGAGCCTGTCAACGGGAATATGGCTGCCTGCGGCGCGCGATGAGGCGTCGTCGAAAGCGCGCAGGGCGTCGTCGATAATGCTGCGCGGCTCATCGAGCACGGTAAGCACGGTGCTCGATGCGTAGTCGGCAAGAATTTCGAGGTTGTCATACATGAGCGGCAAGGCTGCATCGACGCCGTCGTGGTCGTTGCCAGAGTCGATCCATTCGAAAATCTCGCGCCATACCGGGTCGGTTTCTGCTTTCTTAGCCGCAGCTTTCGAGGCCTTGTAGAGCGCAGCTCCGCTCAAGCAGTATTCGCGCACGGGGAAAACGCGCGCTTCGTCGAGCGATGTGATCGTTTGGCCGGTGGAGGGAACGATTCGGCGTATCTCGTCAATTTCGTCCCCGAAAAAGTCGAGACGTACGGGAAAACCCGTATCGCCTGGAAAAACGTCGATGACGCCGCCGCGCACGCAAAACGTGCCGGGGCCTTCGATGGCGTCGCCGGTATTTTCGAAGCCACGAGAGACGAGCGCTCGCTCAACCTCCTCGAACGTGAGCACTTCGCCCGTGGCGGCATCGACGGGTTCTGTATCGCGATTGAAAATGACGGGGGCGAAAACACGTTCTTCATGGGGCGGCAATGCGCGAATGAGTGCAGCTCCGCTTGCGACGACGATTTTTTCCTCGCCGCGTTGAAGGGCCCAGCCAGCTGCCGTTCGACGCGCGACCTCACGCGCGTCGGGGCGCTTCGGTGCAAAGGGGTAATCGCTTCGCGCGGGAAAATGCAGCACGGTTTCGTCGCCTACGTACGACGCGAGCGAGCGCGCGAAGTTCGAAGCGGCGTCTTCGCCGGGCACGACGACCAACATGGGTTGCGGCGTGTCGGCGAAACGAGCCGCAACGGCGAATGCGCGCGCTGATGAAGCGATGCCGAGCGCCGCGTCGCTGCCTGCGTCGAGTTTGCTGTAAACCGCCGAAAGCGCTTCGCTTTCGCGGAGTGCTCTCGTAAGCGCGTCAATGAGCATGCTGTTGCCTTGTCTTTAATGAGTATAGTTTGTGTTCTATACGTCTTGCCAAACACCAAAAGCCGCATTGCGCGGCCGAATGGGTTGAGTATAACAAAGCAGAATGGAAGCTCGATGTGGCGCGCATTTGTTTGATGTGGTGCCGAATTTGCTCGATGTGGCACAAATGTGCGGTTGTGAACGCCCTTGTGAAGGGGCGTAGTTTACGTCAACTGTATAATACCAGGTCAACGCTTAGTCTCCTTCAGTACCGCCTTAAGCTCCGCTTGATTCTGGGGTAAATATCGTTCACAACCGCAAATCTGTGCCAAGAAAAGACGAATCTGTGCCAAAAAAGGACGAATCTGTGCCAAAAAAAGAAGCTGCTGCAACATATACATCCTGTTATTCGTGTTAGAGGCGTCGACGAATAACCGCGGCGATCGCATGACAGGTAAGGAATCGAATGAGTATCGACAATGAAGAGAGAAAGAAACGGTGCGCTGAAGCGATGCGCGTGCATGGCGATGCAGTGTATCGCTTAGCTTTCGCGCGCTGCCGAAATACGGCCGACGCCGAGGATATCTTTCAGACAACGTTCCTTAGGTTCTATGCTTCACCTATTCCGTTTGGCAATCCCGAACACGAAAAAGCGTGGCTGCTGCGCGTATGCATCAATGCGTGCAAAGACCTTCAAAAGAGCGCATGGCGCACGAAAGTATCTGCAATGCCCGATGAGTTCGATGCTCCCGACACGAGCGCGCGAAAAGAGGCAACGCCGCAAGAAGAGGCGCTCGATGAAGCCATGCAAAGGTTGTCGCCTGAACAGCGCACAGTGGTTCATCTGCATTATTTCGAGGGCTTTTCGACCGGGGAGACGGCGCAAATGCTCGGCATGCGTTCGGCGACGGTGCGCAGTCATCTGCATAGAGCACGTATCGCCATGAGGAATGCCCTCGAGGATGCAGGTTTTCCGCAGGCAAACGGACGAATAGGCGCTTCGGTTGAAGCGCAGAAAGTTTCATCACCCGAAAGACGTTCTTCGAATACGGCTTCTGACTCTTTTCGCGAATCCGCTCATTTCAACACCGACTCCCTTCTAGAAGGAGGAAGCAATGAACGATGATAACGACCTGCGTGCTCTTTATCTCGCATCGCAGGAAGATGTGCATGTCCCCGAACAATTGAAGGAACGCACGCTTGAGCTGCTTGACGACAACGATGCAGCCTTGACCTCTGCCGCGCTTGAGCCCGCTGCGTCCGCTCGGAAACAACGTTTCATGGGGCTTGGGCGTAAGCCGTTCTACGGCATTGCCGCGTGCCTGGCGCTTGCGGCTTTGGGTTTTGGAGCCGTGCAGGCAATGATGCATACGAATGAGGGCGCCGCCGATGTGGGCGCGCTCGAGACGGCCAACCTTGATTTCACCGTTAAAGCCTATGCCGCCGGTACGCAATCGCCGCTTGCTGCGGGCGATAACGGAATGATAGTGTTTGGACATACGAGCGATCTGTCGCAAAGCTCGCCAGAATGGGATGATAACGGCACCTACACGGGATGTCTGTTTAAGGTAGAGGCCGAGGGCGTGAAAACCGTGCAGGCACATATTTCGAAAGGCATGCTGTATCGCTACGATACGCAGAACGTGAGCTATGCGAGCAATTCTGAGTTGTTGTACGAAGCGTCCACATGGAAGCCGCTGAAGCGAGGGCTTGGCGAGCATCTGAGCGCGTATGACAAAGTGGCGGTAGGTATTGCGAATGATGGGCTGAGCAAAGACGACCCGAACAAAACCTATCAGGTTCAAATGTCCAAGCGCTTGGGGCAAACCGCCGAGCTCAATTACGACGAAGGCGATGAGGGTGCTTACTTTGGATTATGGACCGATGAGGTGGGCGACTCCGATACGTCCGATGATTCCATGCGCGACCAATTCGGAGCAATTGCGAATGCGTTTGAAGGCGCCGAACTCACGGTGACGGTCACCTTTGAAGACGGGCATACATCGACTCAAACCATCGATTTGCATGCTGGCAATTTCCTTGCCGATTGGGGCGATGGCAATAAAGAAGACTTGGGGGCTCTGGCGATACAGCCCACGCTTCTCGAGGATGGCGCAGAAGTGCCCGATAGCGCTCTCGTGCTGCGAACCGTGTACGGCGAGGTGGCGTCATCGACCAGCGAGGCCTTCCCCTATGCGAATGAGCCCATCAATGAATACGCAAACACCACCGACGAACCTATGAAGTTGCCCAATGATGGCACGGGAGACTTCCTGGAAGATGGCGTGCAAGTCGAAATCGGCAAAGACGGCGAAGTTCTGAGTACCTACGCGAGTGCTGCAACAGACGAATCTTCCGAAACGATGTTGGACTCAAAGAGCGAACAGACTCCGAGTTTGACGGTGAACGGAATTTCAACGGAGCTTGTTGATTGCCTGCCAGAAAGCACGCCTGTCGAAAAAACCGAGATTGCACGCATGGCTCCCCTGGATTATTGGAACAGGATTATTGAGCAGCGCTGCGGATTCACTATCGGTTCGGGTTGGAAAGCAAGCGATGGAGCGAGTATCATTCATGTGAGCTATTCCTTGGCAAACGACTCCGACGAGCGCAAACTCTTTAGGGTGCCCTCTATGCAGTTGCTTGGTCGAGTCGATGGCAGTGCAACCTTCTATAGTGCAGGAAACTCCGCAGCGCCCTTGATGTTCGTTGGCGCAAAGAATGACGGTTCTACGTGCGGCTGGTACGATAACGACGTGGCGACGCTTGAGCCTGGTGAATCGATGAAGATCGATTGCTATTACGAAGTGAGCAATTCGCTTTTAAGCCGAAACGACCTTGCAATCGCGTTTGGCGCAAATGGTATTCCGAATATCGCGGCAAGAATTTCTCTCGCCTAAACGAACGTGGGGCAGGTGATCGCCTCCTGCCCCACTCTAAGATATAAGTGCCAGCGATATAGTTTTAAGCGCACGGAGCATTTGGCTACTTGCGCTTAACCATGTCCAAGAACAGCTGGTGAATGGAATTGTCGGCATCGAGCTCAGGATGGAATGAAAGCGCAAGCTGGTTGCTCTGGCGAACCGCGACGATATCGCCGTTCACGCGAGCAAGCACCTCGACGCCCTCGCCCACTTCTGCGACCAGGGGGCCGCGAATAAACGTCATGGGAACCGCGCCGAGCCCTTTGAATTCCTCGATAGCGCGGAAGCTGCCCAACTGGCGACCGTATGCGTTGCGACGAACCTTGATGTTCATGGTGGCGAAATAGGGCGGCGCAGCCGGATCGGGCGTGTCGCCGGTTACGCGCAGGGTGGAGCCAGCGACCGATTCTGCGAACGTCGAAAGGGATTTGGCGCCCGTGCCCTTGCCCTGGGATACTTCGTTCGCAAGCAGAATCATGCCAGCGCAGGTTGCAAGCACCGGAATACCGCCTACGATTCGCGCCTGCAGGTCGTCGAACATGCCAAGTTCGCGGAGCAGTTTGCCCTGCACGGTCGATTCGCCGCCGGGAAGCACGATGCCATCGAATTGCTGGTTTAAGTCGCTCGCCCGGCGAAGTTCAACGCATTGCGCGCCCAGCCGTTCAAGCTTATGTTCGTGTTCAATGAAGGCGCCCTGAACGGCCAGAACGCCAATAAGAGGTTTAGCCATATTCGAAACTCCATCTGCGAGTCGCCCATGGAATCGTATGGCAGACGATGCCTGAGCTCGCACGAACAGCACGTAGGTGCTGTTCGGCTCGTGCGGACGCTGCCATCCAATCCCATGGGCGACTCGCGAATCTCTCCATTTCACGTTTCAATGGATTCCTATAGCGAGAATGGACAACGCGCTCTCGTATTGGACAGCCGTCGAGGGCCGATTGTCGCTTTAGATAATCTACCGAATGAATCTGAAATAAAAGAAGCTCCTTGAATTGCTGGAGTCGCGTTCTTCCGCACGAGCCGAACAGCACTTAATGTGCTGTTCGTGCGAGCTCAGGCATTGAACGCGAATGCGGCAATTCAAGGAGCGGGTAGCTTGATTATTTGCCGCGCTCGGCCATGAGCAGGGCGATTTCGCTTTCGTTGATGCCTACCATGGCTTCGCCTAAATCTTCGGAAAGCTCGGCGATGAGTTTTGCATCGGTGTAGTTCGCGACGGCCTTCACGATGGCGGCGGCGCGCTTTGCGGGGTTGCCGCTCTTGAAAATGCCGGAGCCCACGAACACTCCCTCGGCGCCGAGCTGCATCATGAGCGCCGCGTCGGCTGGGGTCGCCACACCGCCTGCAGCGAAGTTGACAACGGGGAGTTTGCCGTTGTCGTGCACTTCCTTGAGCAGGGCATACGGAACACCGAGCTGTTTTGCCGCCTCGAAGAGCTCATCTTCGGCCATACCTGCCACGCGGCGAATCTCGCTCTGCATAGCGCGCATGTGAGTCACGGCCTGAACGACGTCGCCCGTGCCCGGTTCGCCCTTGGTGCGAATCATGGATGCGCCCTCGGCGATACGGCGAAGGGCTTCGCCCAAATCGCGCGCGCCGCAGACGAACGGCACGGCGAACTTCGTCTTATCGATGTGGTACACATCGTCGGCGGGCGAAAGCACCTCAGACTCGTCGATGTAGTCGATATCGATTGCCTCAAGAATTTGAGCTTCGACGAAATGGCCAATGCGGCACTTCGCCATAACCGGGATGCTTACGGCCTCCTGAATGCCCTTGATCATTTTCGGGTCGCTCATGCGCGACACGCCGCCAGCTGCGCGAATGTCTGCAGGAATGCGCTCCAGGGCCATAACGGCACACGCGCCGGCTTCCTCGGCGATGTGCGCTTGCTCGGGTGTGGTGACGTCCATGATGACGCCGCCCTTGAGCATTTGGGCGAGGTTGCGGTTGAGCTGCGAGCGATTTTCGGTAGCTTCAGTCATGATGGCCTTCCTTTCGGGCTTTGTTTGGAATGCCTGAAATCCTATCGAGTTACTGGTATTATTCGTAGCACCACTTTGCATTGTTTTACTAGGGTCAGATTAATGCCAGATTGCTTTAGTTAGCTAAAGTGATAAGGCCAGTTTGAAAGCAGGCGCCATGCTTACCTATGACATGGATCAACGCGGGGAAGAATCTTTGTACGCGTATCTGTACGATTGCATGCGTGCCGACATTGAAAACGGCTCCATCGCGGCAGGTGAAAAACTTCCTTCAAAGCGTAAGCTTGCCGATCATTTGGGAGTGAGCATCGTCACGGTCGAAGGTGCTTATCGTCAGCTCATTGCGGAAGGCTATGTCGAATCGCGTGCACGCCGTGGCTATTTCGCTGCATATATTTCAAGCTCGAATACTCGCGCCCTAACGAAGGAGGGCGGCGTCGCACCCGCGGGTACCTTCATGCCTGATGCATTTGAATATAAAGGCGAAAATGAGCCGGTCTTTTCGCCCTCATACGCATTCGATTTGTCGAAAGGCCAGCTTCCCGAAAGCCTTTTCCCGTTAGCTTCGTGGTCGAAGGCGCTGCGCGACACACTTACGCAGGAGCCAGCTTCTGCGCTCATTGGCGAGAGCGACCCCTTGGGGTGTATGGCGCTTCGCGAGGAGATATCGCGATACCTCCGACAGACGCGTGGGCTCGTAGCTCCGCCCGAGAATATCGTGGTGGGTTCGGGCGCGCAAACTCTGTACAACCTTATCGTGCAGCTCATTGGCCGAAACAGAACCGTCGGCGTTGAAGACCCCGGCTATCCAAGGCTTCGCAGGGTGTATGGAGCAAATAATGTGCGCCTTTCCCCTATTCCGCTTGATGCATCGGGTGTGTCGATGGCCTCGGTTCGCGCGGCGGGCGTCGATACGCTGCATATCACGCCTTCCCACCAGTTTCCCACGGGTATCGTGACAAGCGTGAGTCGACGTCACGAATTGCTCGGTTGGGCGACCGAGGTGCCTGGCCGCTACATTATTGAAGATGATTACGACTGCGAGTTTCGCCTGGCTGGGCGCCCGATTCCTACGCTTCAGGGAATCGATGCTTCTGAGCGCGTCGTGTATACCAACACGTTTTCAAAAAGCCTCGGCTCGGCTTTTCGCATCGCTTACATGGTGCTACCCGACCATTTGGCTCGCCGTTATCGAGACAAGATGGCGTTTTATTCATGCACAGTTCCGGCGATTGATCAGCTTGCTCTCGCCCGCTTTATGCGGCGCGGCGAATTCGAGCGGCATGTGAATCGCTTGCGCACCTATGCTCGCGACGTGCGCGATGCCTTCCTCGCCACGCTTAAGGAATCATTGCCGCAGGGAAGCTTCACTGTCGCGGGGCACGATGCTGGCCTGCATTTCGTTCTTGGCTTTCCCGAAATCGATGATGCTCGATTCGCCGAAAGCCTCGCTGAAAATGCGGTGCGCATGCCATCACTTCGAGAATTCAGCATGAAGAAAAACGACGCAACGAACGATTGTCGTTACGTCGTTCAGTACCTTCAATTGTCGGAGGACCAAGCGCGCAATGCGGCGCTCGCAATTGCTCGGGCGTATGCGTCGACTCACTGACGCGAGCTCGAAACGAGCGGCGCTCGCGCCCATTCACGGATGGGGATTTCTCCCCATCCGTCTTTCATGCATGGCTATGAACGCTTTGGCATAACGATGGCGCGGGCGCTGAAATACGTTACGAGGAAATACATACCGTACACCGCAAGAAAGATTGCGGCCGTCATAAGCGCGGTTGCGCTCAAATTGAAGTTGCCGAATACAAGAACGAGGTCTTTTACCGTCTGCATGGCGCAAATAGTATGTGCGATTGCTACGACCAGGGGAAACGCGAAACAAACGAGCACCTGTTTGAAGAGCGCCCCTGAAATCATGCGCTGCGGTGCGCCCAGTTTGGCGAGCAGTTCGTAGCGACGTGCGTTATCACTTGCGTCGGAGAGCTGCTGTATGGCGAGAATTGCTGCACATGCCACGACCATGATGAAACCTATATACATCGCGAGGTAGCTCACAAGTGCGGTGAGGTTGTGGCTGTTGGCCTGCACGCCCGCGACATTTTGATACATGTACATGGGCCAGGAATCTTCCTCCGCATTGTTTCTGTCGCACAATGCTTGGCAGAAGCTGGCAAATTCCTCTTGCATGTCATCGGCAATGCGAGCGTCGAAAACCGCAAAGGCCGGCTCGCCTGTTACGGCATCATCGGGAACGACAATTTGAAACGCCCTCGTGCTCACGCTCGTGCATTCAATGGTGTCTGTCGCGATTTCGCGCTGCGCCTTTAGCTGTGCGTCGCCAATGGTGATTGCCGGTTGCTGCGCCGCAACGCTCATCAGATACGGCTGCGATGTTGCGTAGTCGGACCACATCAGGCATTCGCCATCGTTGACTGTAACCGGCTCAAGACCGCAAAGCTTACGGGCGGCATTGAAGTCTGAAACCTTGATGAGGGAAGCTTTCTGCTTCGTTGTGTCGGGGGTTATAAGACCCGCGCCAACTGAGTCGAGCAGATTGAGGCCCGTGAGGTCGTGCAGCGTATCGAACGACACGTCGCTCGGGTAGAAATTGATTTGCGCGGAATTTTCCACCATGCTGTCCCAAGACGGGGCCCCATATTGCTCGGTAAGCTTCGAAAGGCCGACGGCTGCATCGAAATTCGATTCTTCTACAAGGCCATTGACGAGCGATCGCGTGCTTACGTTTCCGTTCTCGTCATCGGTATTCATGGCGTAATAGCTCGTGAACGACGCGTCGCATCGTATTCCGTTCTCGGCGTTTTTCTGCATGGCGTCGACGATGCCAATGCCGCCGCATACGCTTGTAAGCGCGAGGAAGAGCGTCATGGCGATGACCGACATGCTGACGAACGTGGAATTGATGCGCGATGCGAGCTGACGAAGGAAGAACATGTTCAACCCGCGCAGGTAGAGCGGCTTTGCCATTTGCGCAGCTTTAAGCAGAAAACCCGAAAGCGAGAAGAAGAGCAGCACCGTTCCCGCGCTCACGAGAACCGTTTCTATGAGCAGGTTCGACATATCGTCGCCAAGAAGCCCTGTTCGCAGCAGCATGGAGTATGAATAGCCAATGATGCACAGCGAGACAATGAACAGGGCAAACGAAAGCGGCAGGTTGCGCAGGCGAGGTTTATCGTTTTTACGCGAACCCGCGAGCAGATCGATGAGCTTCGATTTCGCGAGGTGTGCAGAATTCCAAAACATCGATACGGCAAAGATGGCCGCGAAGGTTGTGACGGTCATTGTGAATGCTTTTGTCGAAAACGACAGCGTTACGCCCTCGACTGGCTGAGCCATCATGGAAAGGCACAAGCATGTGAGCGCTTGCGAAAGCGCAACGCCTGCAAGCAGGCCAACCGCAAGTGACGCGGCGCCAACGATAAGCGTTTCGCACGCTGAGATTTTCAGCAAATCCCCCTTCCCCATGCCGAGCGTCAAATACATGCCGAATTCGGCTCTACGACGTCGAATGAGGAACGCGTTGGCATAGAGCACCAAAAAGCCAAGTACAATCGCGATAAAAACCGATACGCCTGCAATGATGTTAGAAAGGAGCTGAACGACTTCCGAGACGTCGGTTGGCAAGCTTTGTACCGCTGATGAATCGGCGATGGAATTGAATGCGTAGAAAACCGCTACGCCCAGCACGAGCGTGAAGAAGTAGACGGCGAAATCGCGCGCCGATTTGCGCACGTTCGCGAAGGCGAGTTTAACGAGCATTGGCGGCCTCGCTTTCCATCTGCGTGGTCGCAGCAACGATAGTCTCGAAGAACTGCGTGCGGTTGAGTGCGCCTCGTTGGATTTGGCCATAGAGTGCACCGTCGCGAATGAAGATGATGCGCGAACACCAGCTTGCTGCGAAGGCGTCGTGGGTCACCATGACAAGCGTCGAGCCCATGCGGTTGAGCGTTGAAAACGTTTCGAGCAGCTGTTTGGACGATTTTGAATCGAGCGCGCCTGTGGGCTCATCGGCCAAAATGAGGCTTGGCTTCGTGATGACCGCGCGCGCTGCTGCGGCGCGTTGTTTTTGGCCGCCCGAGATTTGGTAGGGATATTGCTCCAAAATCTCCGCAATGCCCAGCCTCGTCGCGATTTCGTTGACCATGGGAGGTATTTCGCTCGTCGGCTTCTTTTGAATCGTGAGCGCGAGCGAGATATTCTCGCGCACGGTGAGGGTGTCAAGCAGATTCGAGTCTTGAAATATAAAGCCGAGTTGGTCGCGGCGGAATTTCGCGAGCTCTCCCCCGCGCATTTTCGTGACGTCGCGCCCCGCGACGCGAATCGACCCAGAGGTCGGGGTGTCGATCGTCGAGATGCAATTGAGCAACGTCGATTTGCCCGACCCCGAAGGGCCCATAATAGCAACGAACTCTCCCGCATCGACGAAGAAGCTGGCTCCCGCAAGTGCGAGGGTTGCCGCCCCCGAATTTTTCTTCGATTTCCCGTATTGCTTTACGACGTTGTCGACCTCAAGCACATGGCCCATGGCGTTTCCTTCCTTCGGTTTATCTGATAATCCAAAGGTACGAAACGCTTCTTTCGGCGCCCTTGCGCCTATCTTACATTTGCCTGACTTTCGCGTTATTTGGCTCGCGGCAGCTCGTTCTGACGCATTGCGATGGGTATGCGCATTGTCGCTGTGAATCCTCGCCCAGGTTCGCTTGCAAACGACACGTAGCCTCCGTGCATGATCGAAATGCGGCTCACGAGCGTGAGTCCCAAGCCATGGGCGTCGTAACTCGCATCGGGCGTTGACGCCTGCGCCATAAGGGCTCCTATGCGCGACGTGTCGCAGCCTCGTCCGTTGTCGGCAACGGTTAGCGCGAGCATGTTTGAGGGCTCGACATCGAGAGAGAGGGCGATTTTGCACCCTTCGCCATTGTGTCGCATCGCGTTGTCGATGAGATTTCGCACGGCTCGGCGCAGTAGGCGCTCATCGCCCTGTATGGCGCATTCTTGTACGGTGGGGGTATCGAAGAACTCAAGGTCGTATTGCACATCGATGCCCGTGTTGAGGTAATCGGCCACAATGCCGCGGGCAAAAGGAACCACCTGGATGGTCTCGATGTTCATGGGCTGCGAATCGTATTCGAGCTTCGAGACGATATTGAGGTCTTCGACCAAGTCGCGAATGCGTTCGTTCTGGCGAACGATGACCTCGCCCGATTCCCTCACCTCGGCCGGCGCGTTCGTCGCGTTTGCGATGCGCTCGGCATGCCCCATCGAAATGGCGAGAGGCGTGCGCACGTCATGGCTTACGCCTGAAACCCATCGCTTGCGGGCTTCGTCTTTATGTTGGATGATCGCGCTCGCGGCGTTGACGCTTTCCGCAATATCGGCCAGGGGTCCTTTCATTTCCATATGCGTTGGCACTCCGTGGGCCAAATCGTCGAGAGCCTCTACAGCGGGTGTGATTGCCTTGAGCATACGACGCCTGGATAAGCTATACACCATAAAGAAGATGAGAGCGTCGAGATAGATTAGGACTACCCCCAGAACAATCATCGCGACGAGCTCGCGGTTTCCCATGTAATTGATGGGAAACGCCACATACTCGTCTGTGGGGTATCCTACGATAACGGTGCCATCGTCACGGTTCGTCCCGAAGAATGTTGGATAGTTTTCGAGGTAGAACGTGCGTGCGGCATTTGCGATGTCGTTTTGAGTGTAGGTGTGATTCGCGATTTCTGGGGGCGCATTGTGGCTCCAGAGGACTTCCCCGTCATTTCCCACGAGCATCGCCCAGGCATTTTGCTGGTCGAGCCACGAGGCGGTATTGTCGGGAAGCTTGTAGACCGTCGCGCCGCTTTCGTCCTCTGTTGCCGAAAGGTTGTCGGTGACCTCAAAAGTCGTGCTGGTGGGCGATCCGTCGTAATCGTGGTTGTTATAAATCGCGAATTGGAAAACGATATATAGAGCGATGTCGACGAAGAACACCAGTATCGTAAGACCGATGAATAAGAAGGCCTGTTTCGCGAAATACGCAGGCGCGAAGCTTTGGCGGCGCGTGCGATCGATGCGCCATTGGGCGGCTCCATCTCGGGTGGGCGCCAGGGCTTTTTTCTTGAAGAATCCCATTCGCTACCCCTGAACAACGAGCTTGTATCCAAGGCCTTTCGCCGTTACAAGCGATACGGGATGCGAGGGGTCGGCCTCGATTTTCTCTCGAATGCGGCGTACGTGCGTCATGAGCGATTGCCCATACCCGAAGCTGTCGCCCCAGGCGGCGTCGCATAGCGCCTCGCTCGTCACAATGCGGTTCGCATTGCGTGCGAGCGCTGTGAGAATATCGCGCTCTTTCACGGTGAGCGATACGCGCTCACCGTTTGGGCGAATCGCTTCTGCATTCGAGAGGTCAAGCGTGCACGCTGCGAGCTGAAGCGTGTCGGGTTGGGCGGGATAGCAGCGACGAAGCACGGCGCATACACGCAGCACGAGTTCCTGAGGCGAAAAAGGCTTTGGAATGTAGTCGTCGGCGCCCGTGCGCAATCCCGCGAGGCGATCTTCGGTCTCGTTTTTCGCCGTAAGGAACATCACGGGCAAGGGCGTGCCTGCGGAAAGCGACCGCAGGTATTCGCACAGCGTAAAGCCGTCGCCATCGGGCAGCATGACATCGAGCAGCGCAAGCTGGGGGTTTGTTTCGCGGAATACGGCAAGCGCCTCCATGACCGAACCCGCTTGCGAAATTGCGCAAAACCCCTCAGCGCGAAGCACGTCCACAATCATATGACGAAGCTGAGGCTCGTCATCGACCACCAGAATGCGTTTGTCTCGCAGGCTGTTCTCTATCATATTGCCCTCCTTTTCACCATGCATTATTGCACTCGGGGCGAATGCAAAGGACACGTGAGCGTGGAAAGTTAGGCAAATGTCAGGTGCGCCTATGCCGGAGTGAAGTCGGGCTGTCTGGGAATGAATGCGAGTGAAGTTGCCGGCATTCCGTACGGAAAATTGCCATCGAAGCGCTTTAGCATGCAAAAGTGGCGTATACTTTTCCAGTTTCCAAATCTTCTGGAAGGATTCCCATGTTCATTGAACCTAAAACGGTCGTATGGATCGCCGGTGCAAGCGGGCGATTAGGTCGCGCCATTGAGCATAAGCTCGACCATTCGCGCTACACCATCATTCCAACCGACATCGAAGTCGACATTACCGATCTCACCACGGTCGTGCAGCATGCCGACACCTATCGCCCCGAAATCATTATTAACTGCGCTGCCACGGCGCGTAAAGAAGACGCCGAGGCGAACCCCGATTTGGCCTACAAGGTCAATGCGCTCGGCGCGCGCAATTTGGCCATCGCCGCGACGAGTTCTGCCGCAACGCTTGTGCATCTTTCGACCGATGACCTGTTCCCTGGCGTTATCGCCCACCCCATCAACGAGTTCGACAAAACCCTGCCTCCTCATATTTACGGCAAGTCGAAAGAAGCGGGCGAGCGCTTGGTTCGCGAGCTGTGCTCTCGCCACATTATTGTACGCTCGAGCTGGGTATATACAGCCAATGAAGACGATCTTATCGCTCGTCTTCTGAAAGCGTGCCGCGAGGGTCAAACCGTGGAAGTGCCTACGAATCAATACGCAAGCCCCACGTCGGTCGACACATTGGCCGAGTTCATCGTCGCTGCGCTTGAATGCGACGAATTCGGCACGTTCCATGCGGCCGATAAGGGCTTGTGCAGCCGTTTTGAATTCGCGAAGCACGTGTGCGATTTGGCAGGCGTTCCTACCACGACGCTTGTTGGTCGCCAAGATCCCGCCGAGGCCTATCGCATTGAGCTTGATAACCTCATGATGCGCCTTACGGGTGTGTATTCCATGCCTTCGTGGCAAGACGATGTGAAAAACTACCTGGGCGCCCACGGCCTGCTCGCCGAATAGCCCATAGAAAGGTCGACCATGACCAACGAAAACCAAACCGCCGGCAAGAAGCAGCGCAAGCTGGGCCTTACGTCAGTCATTCTTATCGCCCTTGCGCTCGGCATCGTGTGCGGCGTTATTTTCCATTACGTCATTCCTGCGGGAACCGTGCGTGACGACATTTTCGTGAACGGCATCTTCTATGTCGTGGGCCAGGGCTTCATTCGTCTTATGCAAATGCTTGTTGTGCCGCTTGTGTTCTGCTCCATCGTGTGCGGCGCGGCATCTATCGGCGACACGAAGACGCTCGGCACGATTGGCGTGAAAACGCTCATCTTCTATCTGTGCACGACTGCGCTCGCTATTGCTGTCGCTTTATGCATGGGCAACCTGCTCAATCCCGGGCTCGGCGTCGATATGTCCTCCATTCTGGTGAGCGACACCTCGAGCCTCGATAAGGCGCAAAGCAACAATCAGACGGTCGCCGACACGTTGCTCTCGATTATTCCGAAGAACCCCATTAACGCGTTGGCCTCGGGCGACATGCTCGCTGTCATCTTCTTCGCGCTGTTCGTGGGCATTATCATCTCCATCATGGGCCGCAAGGTTGAAACGGTGCACCGCTTCTTTGAGCAGTTCAACGACATCATGATGAAAATGACCTCTATCGTCATGTACGTCGCTCCTATCGGCGTGTTCTGTCTGCTTTCACGCACATTTGCGAACGTGGGCTTTGAGGCGTTCGTGCCCATGGTGAAATATATGCTCGGCGTGCTGCTCGCGCTTGCGGTGCAGTGCCTCGTCGTGTACATGATCATGCTGTGGCTGCTCGCGCGCGTGAGCCCCATCATGTTCCTGAAGAAGTTCTTCCCCGTTATGGCGTTCGCGTTCTCAACGGCAACCTCGAACGCGACCATCCCTCTCAATATGGAAACGCTCGAGCGCAAAATGGGCGTCGATCGCCGCATTTCTTCGTTCACCATTCCTTTGGGCGCGACCATCAATATGGACGGCACGTCTATCATGCAGGGCGTCGCCGTCGTGTTCACCGCGCAGTTGTTCGGCGTGCCACTGGGCCCTGTTGAATACGCCACGGTTATCGCTACCGCAACGCTTGCCTCTATCGGAACTGCGGGCGTTCCTTCGGTTGGCCTCATCACACTTTCGATGGTGTTCAATTCGGTCGGTCTGCCGCTCGAAGGTATCGCGCTCATCATGGGTATCGACCGTATTCTCGACATGACGCGCACGGCTGTGAATATTACGGGCGATGCAGTGTGTACTACCGTTGTCGCTAAGCAAGCTGGTCGCATCAATATGGATGTATATAACGACCCCGACGCCGGCAAAGACGTCGATGTGCCTGACGCGGCGTAAGCTTTTTCACGGGCGGCGCGAATGAGCGATTGCGCCGCCCGCTATGTCGGACTCTCGCATACATCGCGAACCGATTTTATCCAATGCGCCGAGGACTTCCAAAACCCCCTTGGGCGAAGGAAGTTGGACGTACCGCGTCATCTCTGCATGCGTGCAATTTTACGGCATGCGTACGCCCATCTTATTGGCTTCCGCTCGCAGCGCGCATTCCGCCGCATTTCTGGCAATGTGAGAAAGTTGGCGCTTTAGCGCGATGAAGCGGTTACCATTTCGTAATCAACAAAAGGCGCTCGTCGAAGCCCCTCCATCAAAAGAAGGTCGCCACGCGAAGCAGGAGCGGCCCCGACGCGCACCGCACGAGAAGAAAGGAGTTCCCCTTGAAAACCCTGTGGAACAAGTGGAACGATATCAGCCTGATCAAGCGAATCCTTGTATTCCTGATCATTGGCGCTATTCTTGGCGTCATTTTCCCGAACATGGATGGCACTTCGCCCATCGCGGGCATTACCATTCTTGGCAGCCTGTTCGTTGGCGCGTTGAAGGCTGTGGCTCCTATTCTGGTTTTCTTCCTGGTTATTGCCGCCTTGGCGAATGCCCATGCCGATGGATCGATGAAGACCATCATCATTATGTATGTGTTCGGCACGTTTATTTCGGCGCTGGTTGCGGTTATCGCGTCTCAGCTGTTCCCCATCGAGCTCACGCTTTCGGGCGTTGAGGCTGCCGAGAAGGCGGCGCCTTCGGGCATTACCGAAGTTCTTGAAACGCTGCTCATGAATGTGGTCGCGAACCCTGTCGATTCACTCGCCAATGCGAATTACCTGGGTATTCTTGCATGGGGCATTTTGATTGGCGTTGCGTTGCGCGCAGCGACCGAGGCTACCAAGGCTGTTTTCACGAACATCTCCGACGCTATTGCAACGGTCGTGCGTTGGATCATCAGCTTCGCTCCGTTCGGTATTTTCGGCTTGGTCTACGATGCGGTTTCCACCAACGGCATCGAGATTTTCACCGAGTATGGTTTGCTTTTGGCCGTGCTCGTGGGCTGCATGTTCTTCGTCGCGCTTGTCGCTTACCCCATCATGATAGGCGTTATTGCTAAGACGAACCCCTACCCGCTCGTTCTTCGTTGCCTGCGTGAGTCTGGCCTTACCGCGTTCTTTACTCGCAGCTCCGCCGCGAACATTCCGGTGAACATGACGCTGTGCCAGAAGCTGCACCTCAACAAAGACACTTACGGCGTTTCCATTCCGCTGGGCGCGACCATCAACATGGGCGGTGCTGCGGTGACTATTACCGTTATGGCGCTCGCCGCGGCTAACACGCTGGGCATTTCGGTCGACATTCCGACTGCGGTTATTCTCTCGGTGCTCGCTGCCGTGTCTGCGTGCGGCGCTTCAGGCGTCGCTGGCGGTTCTCTGCTGCTTATTCCCCTGGCTTGCTCGCTGTTCGGCATTCCGAACGACATCGCAATGCAGGTTGTCGGCGTTGGCTTCATCATCGGCGTTATTCAGGACTCCTGCGAGACTGCCTTGAATTCTGCTTCCGACGTTATGTTTACCGCTGCTTCTGAATTCCGCAACATGGCTAAGGCTGGCCAGACGGTCGACCCCAAGACGTGGGATAAATAAGATTCGCATACGCGCAATCGATTACAGAGCCACCCTACGGGGTGGCTCTTTTCTTGTTGTCCGGCCTTCGCTCCGCCGCATGCTCTTTGACGCGTTGCTGGAATCCATAAAGCTTCGAGACCATGAGCGATGGCGTGATTCTGTTTGGCGGTTTAGTGCTTGCGTGAGCTTTGCGATGCAGCGTTTCGGGAATGAAAAGATATGGGCATTCATTTGGGGCAAACTCGAATGCGCTTATGGGTTTCGAATGCAGCATCTTCCTGCCCAGACTGTTCGAAATTGCATGGCGTCGGTGTTCGTTTTTTTTCGATTTTGAACCGAACACCGCCAAGTGAGCGCATAGCGAAGCTCGTAGGGCGAAGCGGTAGCGAGCTGTGCCGAACGATATCGCGCGTCTGGGCGGGAAGAGGCGGGGATATGAGAAAGCCGCCCCGAAGGGCGGCTTTCAGGCAAGCTTGTCTACGATTCGAGCTAGTCGACGTCGATCTTGCAGACCCAGCCGTGCTTGTCTTCCAGAGCGCCATCTTGAATGCCCGTGAGGGTTTCGCGAAGCTTCTTCATCACGGGACCGATTTCGTCTTTGCCATTCGGGAAGGTGACCTCCTCATTGGCGCCATAGACCTTGTTGTCGATCTGACCGACAGGGGAAATAACGGCGGCGGTTCCGCACAGGCCGCATTCGACGAATGCGCCAGAAGCGACTTCAGCCCACTCGACGAAGCGCTCTTCGACGTTCATGCCGAGGTCTTTGGCGACCTGTACGAGCGAGCGGCGCGTGATGGAGGGCAGAATCGAGTCGGTGTGCGACTTCGGCACAACGAGCGTGCCATCGGCCTTGACAAACAGCACGTTTGCTCCGCCGGTTTCCTCAACATAGGTGCGCGTTTCAGAATCAAGGTACAGGTTCTCGGCATAGCCCTGGCGATGCGCTTCCATGATGGGGCGCAACGACATGGCGTAGTTCAGGCCAGCCTTGATGTTGCCGGTGCCGTGTGGGGCAGCGCGGTCGTATTCAGAAATGCGAATCGTGATGGGCTTCAAGCCACCCTTGAAGTAAGGCCCGACGGGAGTTACCAAGATGCGGAACTGGTATTCCGGTGCGGGAGCAACGCCGATAACCTCGCCAGAGCCAATCATGAACGGGCGAACATACAGCGTGGCACCAGAACCAAACGGCGGGACCCACACGGCGTTCGCCTTCACAACCTGCTTCACGGCTTCAATGAAACGCTCTTGCGGGAAGCCGGGCATCTCGAGACGCTGGGCGGAGTTGTACATGCGCTCAGCGTTCATATCGGGGCGGAAACATACGATGGAGCCATCTTCGGTGGTGTATGCCTTGAGGCCCTCGAAGACCTCCTGGCAATAATGAAAAATGCCAGCGCACTCGGAAAGGTGGATTTCATGATCGGCGGTAAGGCCGCCTTCGTCCCATTCGCCGTCTTTCCAATTGGCGACATAGCTATAGTCGGTTTTGCGGTAGCCGAAATCGAGGCTGCCCCAGTCAAGGTCTTTCTTCTCGACTGTCATGGTTGCTCCTTCAACACGTACGTTCAATATGCCTCTACTTTACACCCGCGCACTGTCGCATGCTAAAGTCTTTTGGCTATTGGCGGCTCAATCCATGTAATTGTTAGACGAATTAACATGGTCGAAACAATCGTGTATGAAATATGGGTTGCGGGGCGTTTCGACGAAATTATTCACCATAGGAAACTTTCTTTCGAAAAAGTGTTGACACGGGTTAACTTAGCCTGTATAAACTTACCCGTGGTTAACATCCACCTTGAAAGCGACCGAGACGCTGGGCGGGCACCCCCTTTCCGCTCAGCATATCGGACTCGAAGAAGCCTTCTCTTCCTTCGCTTCTTCAGCGATTCGCTAACTCGAGAGGCGGGCGGCGCCACGCGCCCCACCCCCTTGGCGCACTGCCGCCCCGCCCATTCCCCGGATGTTGCCCTTAACTTGTTTATCCCGAAGGCGAATGGCCTCTGCTCCACCCCCTTGGCATGCCATTTCGCCACTCTCCTTAGGGCAATAAGGAGCACTGACAAGGAACGCCGCTCAATTGAGCGGCGTTCCTGCGTTAAGAACCTTGCGCTGCGATTAGGCTGTATTGGCGCTCTTCATCCATCGGCCGTGTTAGGGCTTTCTGCTTCGGCTGCGATGAAAAATCTCCGCTCCGACCGTGATTGGGTTCTGTGCCCCACCGTGATTCGGGCTCGACTTACAACCGGGGTTGGGTTCGCTTCCTAACCGCGTGTGGGATTGAGCTTGCGATTCACCATGCGGCTCGACGTGGGCAATTCTTTCTCAATCGCGCATGGGCCCGACGCCTCCAATCGCGCATGGGTCGAGGCTTCCAACCGCAATACATGCTTCATGTTCAGATGACGTTCGGCGTTTCATGCTTAAACTGTGCTTGGGCTTTATGCTCTAACCACGCTTCGTGATCGAGCCTTTCTAGCAGGAAGCTCTATGTCTCTACCGCGCTCGGAAATCTAGGCCTCAATCATGAATTTCTTAATTCCTGCGCGCCATTGCGCTTTGCTGCCGCCTTTGACGGCCGCTCGAGCCGCTTTCGCGTCTACGACAACGCTCCCAGCTAAACCGTTCACGCCGCGCTCGAAGAAGGCTTGTGCGGGCACGACGCTCGGGCCCAGAACGTACAGCTTCGACTCGCGCGAGAGTTCCAGCAGGCGTGGCATCGTCTTGTTGGTGAGCGTTGTTCCCGTTGCGAACACGTAGTCTTGCTCGGGCAAGATGTATTCGCATGCGGGGTCGGGTGTATCGGTGGGCGACGTGCAATTGCGCTCAAGCACTGTTACTTGGGCGACTTTGCGCATTTCATCGACGTTCGGAAAATGACCCACGACGGCAACCTTACGGCCCGTATAGCGCCCCTTCAACCGATGGAAGGGGTTGCTCATATCGCCGCTTTCCGTAACGTCCTCGTCGATTGTGCCACCAAGGGACTCAATGGCATCGGGGGTCGCATAATAGGCATTGATAGCCGCGACCCCAAGGCTCGCTTCGAGCCAGTTCCATGATTTGGCCAATGCTGCAAGCGTTTTAAGGTCGACGTCGACGGGACTTTGCTTGAATCGGCTTTTGCCGCCTCCACGTACCGTTTTGGCGATGCCCATGCCGCAATCGGCCACGATGTAGGTCCAATGCGCGCCAAGGCAGTAATCGTGCACGGTGGTGCCTGAGGGCATGGCGTCAATCAGTTC
>OLOY01000165.1_pt1 | contig 62760 bp, 63 predicted proteins | sample 1672771 | NCBI WGS metagenome assembly OLOY01 (sample SAMEA3136722, study PRJEB25190) | human gut metagenome
AGGTATCATTTTTATTATATAGAAAGAAATAACACGTCTTAATTTTAGCATAAAAACGGATGCCTTTAAACCGCCTTTTGCGAAGTGTTATTTGATAGAAATAACACTTCGTATCATGATTATGGCCGATCAAGCAGCCCAAACCTCCGAAATACAAAAATTGCCTCTCAGACGCACTGAAATCCAAATAGACGGGTAGTTGCCCATTACGTTTCTTCTGAGAGGCAATTATCGAAATGCACTAAAAAATCGAGCCAGTTAGCCGCTGACTCGATTATGGTATAATATTTTTGTCCAAGAACATTGGCGGTGCTTCGCTTTTCGAAGGGAGCGATGCCAATGAAGGAGTTGAAAAAACACACGACGCTTCCCATCATTACGAAAGGGATCCATAAGTGTCAAACCGACATCAAGATGGCGCCGACTTAAAAGGTCTCGCCGCTGTTCTTCACGAACTGCATGGCTTACCGATTGGCGTTCAGTACGCAGCCTTGGCCACGGTCGTAATCATTGTGATTGCTTCCCTCATAGCCGGCTGCTACATGGTCAGTCATTTCTGACCAAAAAGAAAAACCATCTTTATGAGTTGCAGCTCTAAGATGGTGTGACAAATTCATGTTTTATGAGTGTAAGCACTGTCGATTTTCAAGGACATTCGGGCTAACGTGTTACCAGCGCGTTAGCCTTTTTGTTTACGCCATAATTATAGCTGATTTCAATCGTCATTGCAATTTGAAAACGCCTTGCCAGACCAGGCAAGGCGCTATATGAATGGTAAGTGCTAGTTATATAAGGATTGAATAATAGCTAGCAGACAATTTAAGCGAGGGGAAACCATACCCTCAAGAATGATTATACTCTAGTCTAAAGCGTTTTTAAATTAGCCGGTCTGCAAAAAAATGTCATTGCAGCTAAGCGAGTTCGGCATTGGCCAGATCAATGGCTTTAATGATCGAGAGGCCCTCATCAAAGTCATTTTCGGCAGCCAGACGATTAGCTTGCGCGGTTAAGGCATCCTCAAAGAAGTTTCTGACCGCGCGACCATTGGCAAAGTCGTCTGGTCGGTTGGCACAGGTCGTCTGAAAAAGATTCATGGCGTAGTCGCGTGCTTCGTCAGTCAGCTCTACCCCATACTGGGCGCACATCTTGTCTAACATTTCCAACAGTTCAGCAGGTTCATAGTCCTCAAACTCCAAGTACTTGTTGAAGCGTGACTTCAAGCCGGGATTGGATGCCAGGAAGGTGGCCATCTGATTTGGATAGCCGGCAACGATCACGATAAAGTCATCACGGTGATCCTCCATGGCCTTCAAAAGCGTATCAATGGCTTCCTGACCAAAGTCGCTGCCGCTTCCCGATGCGAGCGTGTAGGCCTCATCGATAAACAGAATCCCGCCCAGTGCCTGTTCAATTACGTTCTTCGTCTTGATCGCCGTCTGCCCAACATAACCGCCAACCAGTCCGGAGCGGTCGACCTCAACCAGCTGCCCCTTGGAGAGAATCCCCATTTTATGGTAGATTTTCGCTAGCAGGCGCGCGACGGTGGTCTTACCGGTCCCTGGATTACCATAGAACACCAAGTGCAGCGACATGGCAGGCTGCTTTATTCCGCGCTGTTCCCGAATCTTGCGGACCTTAAGCAGGTTAATCAGCGAATTGACGTCTTTCTTAACGGAATCGAGACCGACCAGATCATTCAGCTGAGCCAGCAGTTCTTCCAGGGTCGCGTCATCCTCTTCAGCAGTGGCAGTTTCCGTGATGTTATTATCATCAGTCGTCTGTTCTTCATCGGACATCGTTGAAGACTCTACGCTATCCGTACCATCATCGGTTGATTCTGACGGTTCAGCCATTGGATTGCCTAACCAGAAGATGAACGAGCCAGCTCCATTGCCATCCAGAGAGCCTGCAAAAACATTTTGTTGATCATCGCTGACAGTAAGCAGACAAGGCTCATCGGAAAGCTTCAGATTCTCCACGCTGCCTGGATTATCCTGCAAGTCGAATTCCATTACTTCCAAAATGTCACCGTAGTCAGACGCGCTAGGACCATCGACCAAGTAAAGAGAGGATGAATCATTATGAAGCAGATACAGCTGTTTTGAGGTAATTTCTTCATATTCTGGATGATTTTTCATAAATCGCTGGTAAAAATTCCAGTTAATGTTGAAGATACCTTGCGCGCTGCGTTTGATGCTATCGGCACCATCGGCATTTCCACTTAGATGACAGATGGTACAGATATTATGAATCAGCCGCAGAACCAAGTCATTGAAATCGATATCTTCAAAATCGGCATCCCTTATTTCGGCACGCCCCAGCTCCCATTTCAAAATGCTGTGATATATATTGCCCGACGTTTTCCAATCCCCTCGAAAGAACAAAGCCTGCGCGATCTGTAGGTTGATCAGCATTGAAATGTCATCATGATTGCTATCCAACAATACTTCCGTCAGCTTACTCAGCATCAGTCGTTTATTGAATAGAATCTGGTTAAGTTCTTCATCCAGAAATAGGTATTCTACCGGACTGTAAATGTAGTCAGACAGGAACCCAATCAGATTTCCCATGGCCACGGTATCACCTGGATCAAACTCATAGTCATCCAGCAGCTCTATATATTTATCCTTATACTCTCCCAATGGATATATCTCTGACATGAAATTTTCCCCTTAGTATATGTAGTTATCTTTAATATATCATATGAAGACGACAAAAAACGCCCGCGCTGAGGAAAACGCGGACGTCAGTGACTACTATTATATGAACGAATGACTAACAATGATTAGTCGGAACATGCAGCAAACTATTGATATACAGGCGTTTGAGTTGGGCGAGAATGAGGATAACCGTCCAACCATTAATAATTATACTATATTATAACAATAATTTATAATAAAATGACTTATCACGCAAAAGAATTGGTATCCCCTACTGAAGTCAATATAATTAAGGTGTTGTCTGATGGCAGCGCTTTGCTTCTTCTGGAAACATTATGAGGGGAGGCGATTGCCATGATGAAAGTCGTTTTGACTGCTCTGGGCCGCCTTCTTTCGGGAAGGAGCTCGAATGATGTCAGACCTTGATCCGTTCGCGGGCTTGGCAAAAGTGCTCAGTACGCTGCCTGGCCTGCCGGAAACCGTGCAACTGGCCGCGTTGGGAACCGTCTGCTTTCTGGCGTTGGTCATCGCGGTGGTCTTTCTCTGGCCGAAGAAGCCGAGAGAATAAAAAAGGCATCGTCCCGCAGTTTGGCGACTGGGACGGTGCTTTATTTCTGCTATTCATGAAGTAAGGCGCTGTCGATGATGACAACGTGGGCTTGGCGCTGTGCAGGCGTCAGGCTCTTTTATTTACGTCTTTATTATATTCGGGCGCGGATTGCTAATCAAGAATCGTGGTTCGACTTTTCAACCAGTCTATTTATAATATAACAATTAAAAGGAGGATGTTTTTATGACCAGTTTTCCGTTAGTCGCCGACATCAGCAGCTACCAGCCTGATGAGCCGGCATTTTTCCAAGCATTGAAGAATCAAGGAGTAAAGGCGGTTATCGTCAAGATTACGCAAGGCTCTGCGGATGGGGATGCCTATATCAATCCTAAAGCCAAGGCGCAGATAACCAACGCGCGGGCGGCGGGACTGCTTGTGCATGGCTATCACTACGCTCGTTTCACCGGTCGTCAAGATGCCATCAATGAGGCCAAGTGGTTCTACCAAAACGCAACCGCTCTGGGATTGGGTAAGGAAAGCGTCTTGGCGGTGGACGCGGAAGATGGCGCCCTTGCCCATTACGCGACCGCTGACGTCAATGCGTTTCTGCAGTATTTGATCGATCAGAAGCACTTAAACGTGGACGTGTATTCGATGGCGTCCTGGTTCTGGGAAAAGCGACTGATTCAATCGGAGCTGATCGCCAAAAACGACTGGGTGGCCAACTATGGTAAGTCGCAGCCTGGCGTTCCCAACGTCGGTACCTGGCAGTTCACCAACAGCTTTTCAGTATTTGGAATTGGTATCGATATGTCCTATGACTTCCATGGCTATTATACCGACCCTAAGATTGGCTACGCGGATGGTCAGCTCGCGATCCAGGTTGAACAGGCACCAACGCCGAAGATTGAGATTCCCGTTCCCGATTCATGGGTTGATGAGCTGGGCGATACTTGGCACAAGGAAAAAGGCAGCTTTCTATTAGGTATGCCGCTACACCTTCGCTGGGGAGCGCGAACCGATTCAGCAATTATCGCCATGCTGCCGGCGGGTGTCATCGTGAGCTATGATGCCTGGTCGCGTCACGGTGGCTTCGTCTGGCTCAGACAGCCGCGCGCGAACCATCAATACGGATATGTCGCCTGCCGCAACGCACGAACCAATCAGGCATTTGGGACATTCGCCTAATCTCGCAACAAAAAATCGCCCCACTGGCAGTCAGTGAGACGATTCTGGATAATCAACTAAGCGGAATGAGATTGTTAATCATCTATCTAGCGAAACAAAATCAATGTGAATTGGGTGAAAAATTTCGTGAGATGAAATTTCTGAAGGGATGGGCTAACCCTTCATTGATATTATAGCGCTTTCTTTTGTCTTTTTAAATATGTTGTACTATATTATAACTATAAAAATTAAACACAAATAGAAACGCCCATGTCTGGACGCTTTTCTATCCCTATCTACGTTTACCGCCATTTTTGAGATAAAGTTCGTAGCTGGTCGTTGAATAGATTTGCGAGATAATGCTGCGTACCTTACGAGAAAATAAACGCCACATCGCGTCATCTGGCAGTTTCTCGACTTCAAATAGAGTCTTGGGACGCAAACCTTTGCCAAACTTCCACTCAATCGTACTGCCATTGATCATATATGCTCGGCGCGTCATCGTGATTTCAGACATATTACCCTTTGGCAGCGGCTTGACATCTCCCACGTGATCCAGTCGAAAACGATACTGCCCGTCTTGAATTTGAACAGGTGGATAGATTGCCGTGCGATCGGGTGTTTCTACCGGCTGAAACATTGCCATACGGCGGTTAGCCTGCTCATGACCGATATAATCAACCCATTCCTTGCGCATATCCTTGATAAATTGCTTTTTCTCATTTGGATTTCGTTTAAGGTTTAGCTGGTTTGCCCGTTCGTTGTATCGATTAGCAAATCCTTTAACCCATTCCTGCTCTTCGGGGGTCAAATCACTAAGACAAAGCGCGATCGTTCGTCGGTATGGCAGAAAGTTGTCAGCCACCCACCGATCAACATCCTCCTTGTTGAAATAGGTCCGGCAGCCCAGCACCGGCGCGTTAAAATAACGGACCGAACTCATCAGGTTGCGTTTGAGGAAATCCGCGCCAACCCAGAGCTTTTCTTCCAGTTCAAACTTCTTATATGAGTACTTCTCAAATGCGACAAAGCGCCGTTTCTGCTTGTGACTGGTAACCTCAACGTACTCGCCGGAATCGATAAGTTCGCCAGTTGCCTTGTCATAAGCCTTCAGCGTATTGCCCTCACGCTTGAATTCAAAATCTTCCAATGGCATATGTATCTCTCCCTAGTTCTTGATGCCTAATGAATTGATTATACTATATTATAATAATTTTGAAACACCAATTCGTGCCAAGATTGAGAAAGTACGTCCTTGATTGCTGGGGATTATTGTGAGATTGAAGTGAAAGTAAATTTATACCACTTTGACTAACCTAACATCTAAATTCACTTCAAACTATCTATAAACTTGGTTAAGTATGGTGCTATTTACCGCTTCATTACGGAAATATTCCGCGATGAAGCCTTTTTGTTTACTGTAAACCGGAGAGCTAAAGAGAATAAAAAAGGGACCCCAAGCCGTTTTTGACGACTTAAGATCCACAGAAAGATTCTCCAAAAAAGTAATTGCTTGTGTTATTCAGAACCACCAGATGAGTATGCAGGCCCCATCACCAGGCTCGGCGGCACGAAGCAGCGATAGGGCTCTCCCGAGGCGACGGTAAGCATGGCACATGCGGCCCGCCGGAGGGGAGACCAGAGCGCGGAGTAGAGCCGAGCCTGGCAACCAAATATTTTGACCTCTAGATCTGCTGTGCGGTCCTTCCATGTGTGTCATTTTTCCAATCATTGCTTTGCTCTATGCTTCCTCTTGCCTTCTAATTTCTTTTTATACTGCTCAATGAATCTTTTATTGAAAGCATTCGGTGCAGCAAAACGGTGCGCGCGCAAGAAAGAGAGATATTGATATTGAGGTGTGTCCCGTCTCATATAATTTTGATCATTAATTACCTTTGTAAATTTCTTTGACCAATAGTCTGGATGCTCCAAAGTATGCTCACAAACCTCAAACAAGTCTCGTTGCATCTGTTTAAAACATCTTTCTACAATTTTAGCTTTCTCTTCACTTAGCACATGATGCTTTGCTAAGTGGTGAACGTTAAAGCATATTATCTTACCGTCTCTCTGTAAGATGACGCCCCACGGATATAACTGGCCACAGATGCAAGCAGTTTTGACAAGATGGTACCCTTTATCACCCACATCAATATCAATAAGCTGCCAGCCTTCACTTTTAAAGATCTTGCTTAATCTTTTTTGTGACATTTGCCAACGATACTCGATAATGTCATTTACACTCTCCTTTCTCTTTTTTAGTCTATTTAGAAGTTCTAAATACTCCTCACTCTTATAGACTTGTTCACTAACTATAGCCATGTACTCCTTTTGAATTTTCTTTCCGTACAATGCTCTCCATTTCTTCATACTTGCTCTTCGAATTCTTTTTAACATCCTGTTTTGTCTAATTTCCTCTTTTTGCTTCTTCGGATGTTGCAGCTCCCATTCTTTTCTTTTTTTCTCTCTTTGTTTTCTAGCAAGAGCTGCCATCGCCTCTTGATAGACCTTTTGTAGATGGTTTTCATCATCGACAAACAACGGCAAATCAGCTTGCCTAAAAGCGAGACATTTCTCATAGAGGATTTGATGACGATTTTCTTTAAACGCACCTGCGTTGACTGTTTCTTCAAAAAGATTGTCATTAAAACGTTTGCCGTGTCTATAGGCAATCAAAATCGAATCTTGATAACGATCTATCCTGTTCACACCTTTTCTTATCTCTTGAATTATTTGCAATGGAATTCCAGCTTCCAGCTCGAAATGAGTTATTCCTAACTTCTTAACCAGTCGCTTGCCGTTATGAATTTTTTTCGATTCAAGAATATATAGATACTTTACTCGCCGACCACAATCGCAGTACAAATTCTCCCCAGAGTGTCGAGAGTGACGATCATACCAAGGATCTACTTTTATATCGCTAAAGACCCAGTTTGTTTCTTCAAGAAAAGAGTATGTATAGAACCATGACTCCATCTCATATTTTTTAAAATCTGCCAAAGCCTTTAGTTGAACATCGCTCATTTCATCAAACAGTTTTTTATGCTCTTGATAAGTTAAAACCGGTAATTTTCTCCGATTTCTTTTTTTTCGTTTCTTTCCCATTGCTAATTTCCCCCAATCGTCTTCAAAAGAACTTTAAGAATGAATCTCCTCATCATCAATCAATCTAAAATAAACTTTTTCCGTTCTCCCAACCAGTTAAAGAGCATAAGGGTAATCTACCACCGGCAAGCCTGTGGCCCATCAGTGATGGGGATAGGACAGTAGTATTGTTTCTTTCAATTGTGCTTCTATTTTGTTACTCAAATATCACGCGTTGGTTACAGCATGTACTGCCAAATATTACACATGGCTAAAATGATTTTTGAAAGTATCAAAGTTTCTTTTTCTAAAAATATCGAGCGCCAAGTCTGGACACCCGATATTTTAAAGTCATTTATCTTCATCGCTTTTTATTAAAGACAAGTTCCCAACATAGCTAAGCAATGAGTTGCCCAAGCTTGAAATCTCAAGCGCTTTATTATCTTCGGTTGCTGATAGAGATGAGGGATGCGTTCCGTCCTTTCCCACCAGCTTTTGTTCAAATAGCTGATTTGATAAGCAGTCCTCTATAACGCTTTTAATTTTCACTCGCGTTCCTAGGTCCCTGCACTCTGATTCAAATTTACTTTGCAAATCATCTAAGATCTTATTCATTCGCTCTGACCCATCACCATAAGTCTTATTAAACAGACCAAGCATCAGAATATCTACATCAGCTACTCGATTAAATACTTTTTGGATAAGCTGACTTTCATAAGCATCAAAATCATCATTGTTAAACGCCTTAATGTCATGAATAAGCATATTAGCCAAAAATTCTCTTCTCATAGGGTAGATTTCAACGCCATAGCTTTGCAAAATATCTGTCACAGTATGACTTATATACTGTTTATCGGTCTCATCAAGTTCAGCTAGTTTTTCTTTAAACGCTTCAACATCAGCTTCTGCCTTTTGAAGTTTTAGCTCAAGCCGTTCAAATTGTTCATCTGCCTTGTATTCCTCATAAGTATCCGCTGTGGCAACAATCAGTGACGTAACCAACGGAATCGATTTAATCAACATGTTGGAACCGTTTAGCGGAATACAAGATGCAATCTGAGGTGCAAAATTTTTTAAAGACTTTAGCGACAACCTTTTTAGCTTTTTTTTCGTATTTAGACACTCCTTCTATCTCTATCCCATCATCTGATCAATTTCCACTACTTGGTTAAAGATCGCTTCAAGAACCTGCACCACGATGCTGTTACCTGCCAGTTTAATCATCTTGGCATTGCTCAGCATGTTTTTATTAGAACGAACGCTGAAGTTGTTATTCTTTAAAGCATCAAACTGTTCTTCATCAAATCCCATCAGCAGGAAGCATTCACGTGGCGTTAGGTTTCTGTAGTGACGGTTCCAAGACACCAGCGGATTCTTTTCATAGGCAACGATTCCTGAGTTGGGATTTCGATCCTGCTTGGTGGTAATCGTTTTTGCGAATCTGCCCACTATTCGATCATCAATCGCCAATTTATCGTTGTTCAGATATATCTTGCGACGAGACTCGGTAAAGTTGGGCGTGCTCGTTACCGCCTCTTCATAGTAGTCTTCATTTGAGTAGTCCAGCTTTAGATAGTTTTCCAACGTTCGAACGGCTTTATCTGGCAGCTTGACCATTTCTAGATCATTGCCGAAAAAGTAGTCTCTTACCATCGTCTGACGCTTTGGAGTATCAGCCAGAACGCTCAACATGTATGTTCTTACGCGAGTCTGCGGGACGCCAAAGTTTCTGGCATCCAGCGTGTAGATCTGGTTTTCATATCCCATTGAGTTTAGTATGCTGCACCATTCGTGGAAGTTTTTGATGTTCTTCTTTGAAAGAATCTCACTGACGTTTTCCATCAATAGAAAGCGCGGCATATCCTTATCGCATTCCTCATACTCATTCAGCAGCCGGTCGATCTGCCATAGAAGAGTACTTCGGTTATGAGCATTTCTATCGATGCCGCCCTCATTGTGGTACCAGTTGCCAGCAATAGATAGATCCTGACACGGAAACGAGTAGGTCAAGATATCACCGTCTGGAAGATCCGTCGCATGAACCTTGGTAATGTCTACCAGATTATTGGTTCTGTTGATTGCTGCCAAGATTCTCTTAAGCTGAACCGTTGTCATCGCGCCCAGTCCCTTTTCAGTCATTGGCGTCTTGCCATCACTCGACAAGGTAAAACGACTCAGCTGTTTGATCAGACTTTCCTTAGTGTGATGACGATAAGGGCTTAGATCCTGTTTGCCATTATGAATAATGTCATAGGCATAAATGGCACCGATCTCCCAATCCGCTGTTGCAACCGTTTGGAAATCAGCATGAATGTTTTTCATCGCTTGGGCTTGCGCACCGATTCCACTAAACGTTTCAATCAGTTTTAAAATGTTTTTTCTTCTCCTTTCTGGTTGTCCTTGACCAGCTCCATGTAAAAAGGTCCTTCTCTAAGCCTGCCGACGCGCAGCTTGACGTTACCGACGTTTTCAACCGTAAAAAGAGTATCAGCACTTATCTGCAGCTTTTGAGCAATCAATTCCTTCATGTTTACGTCATGGAATCTAAGCGATCGACCAAATTTGCTTTCAGTATCAGCTTCTATCACTCGGCTTGCAGTATTAAGTTCAAAAACTTGATGAGGGGGCAGAACAGCACCATATTCTTTAACCCCATCTAAGCTTAGATACGGGATATCGTCATTGATCGGGGCCTGTTCTGGTGCGACTTCCTTGCGAATGATTGGGATATCAATGTATTCATCATATCGGTAGTATGACAGATTTTGCCACTGCACCCCTGCCCCAAAGCTTGACTCGCTTTCTCCCTCGATCGGTTTCTCTTCATGAACATCATTCTGCTCTCCAAAATGATTCTCAATCGCTGAAGAATCTTCAGTCTGGGCCGCTTCTACCAAAGGGATCACCTTTTCTATACGCTCATCCAGACATGACATTGATTGTGATGCGGCCATCTGAAAAACCGCGTCTAGATTGTTGTCGGCAACCACCATAATCTCTCTCTGCTCAAAAAAGCCGTTGAACGAGAAATTTGCTGACCCGACGTAGCCAATGCGATCTCTTGAGTTATAGAATTCCATTACCTTTTGATGGATCATCGGCTTATCGGTGACATAACACACCTTGACAACCCCTTTTTGCGTAATGGACTGATAATAGTCATGATCCCTAATTGAGACGCCTTGTCGAGCCATTCCAAGATACAGTTCAATATTAAGATTGGGAAAGTCGCTCAATACCTTTTTAATAAAATCACCGGAGCTATAGCCGGTTATTACCCGTAGACAATCAAACTCATCAGCATTGGCCTGCATGATTCTCTCATATAGGTCACTCACTATCAGAGTCATTTGTTCTCACCGCTGGCCTTTTTAAACAGGTCTTCTACATAAGCCTCAATACCGCCATCTACCAGCTCGGGAGACGTTGTCATCAGGCGGGCCGTATTAAGCTTCATGACTCGTCTAAAAAGGTTTCGGTCTTGATAGTCCTTGTACCGTTTTATGATTTCATGATAGACGTCAACATAGTACCCAATGCCTGGACGCTCAATCAATCCTTGAATCGTATCAGTCGTATTATTTTTGATCAACTCGTACGTTGCTTCCTCGCTGCCATCCCAACAAATATGGATATACCACCAGATGACCTTGAGCCAGGTTCTTCTAGAAATCTTGAAGTAGTGATCTGGATTGTCTCCCCAACGTGAATGCACAACATCTGGAATGACTCGCACCGAAAGCCAGTTCCAAAAATCGTCGTTGGATGCCTCACGATTGTTAAAACCTACATCCTCGTTGAGAATCTCATGCAGTTTGAATCCATAGGCAACGTCAAAGTCATAGTCCAATTTTTCCGCGTCGTCATAGCCGTGCTCTTCAAACACCTCATCACGCGCGTCTATTAGTTGTTTTCTGAGTGCCTCCCACTCAGCTGCCTGAGGATCATCCTCAAAGCCAATTGGTACAACATTTCGATCTTTAACGGTTAAGCGCTCATAATCATTTTTAGCTTGCGCCGGCCCATAGTTTACATCATTCCATCTAATACTCATCTTACACATTCTATCCTTTTCTGTTCAGCTTCTCTAAGCCTTGCTGAAGCGAGTTGAATACGTTGCTTATGCTGAGATCTTGAATATCCACTTCAAAAGTATCCTGCCAGTATCCAACTATCTGCAGTATCGATCCATCCTCCGCAATATCAAACGACCATGAATCGCCTTCCATATTGTTCATTTCTAAAACAGTTTGATAGATAATCATGGCCATTGCCTGTGCTACGATGCTGTTCATCAGTGCTTTCCCCAGGCCTGATTTCTTGCCATAGCTGTCACTGAGCTGCTTGAACAATGGATGACTCTTATTCAGCTCAACCTCTACGCTGGCCGGACTGAATGGATCAACAACCGGATCATCCCAGTGCTTGCGCAATTGCCATAATGGTCCACCTGGAATGCTTGACTCCGTAATTGGGAATGTCGAACCAGTGCCATCAATAACAAGTCTGGTCTCGAAGATGTTGTCACTCAGTCGCATGCCGATCTCATCAGCTTGAAAGGGATGTTTTTTCTCAAACGATGCCAAGTAGAAGAAGAATTCCAGTTTGATAACGCCACGAAGAACATCTTTTGGGAAATGGTGTCTGAACGTTAAGACCTGTCCCTCTGGAGTGTCCTTGATGGTTGTTTTTAATGGTATCGTTTCTTGGAACATAGCCTCACGAGAATTGATATGCGCAGCAATTCCGATTTGATTAGCTGAATCGGTAATGGCGGATGAGCCAAACAGTGCACTGGGATTGCCAATGTGGAACTCTTGAACGTAATCAAGATCATATTCTTCTGGAAGCCATCCTTTTTCAATCTTATTAAGCTCGATTTTTTCTTCAGTTTCCTCATCAATTGGAAGCTGAACCATCTCACCCAGCTCGTTTTTATACTCTAGCGAGGGAATGCCTACTCTGATGTCGGCATTTCGCTTACTGCAGTATTTTTCATCTATTTTTCTATAAAGGTCAATCTTGGGCATAGATTTTCTCCTTAGTCGTTTTGTTTGATTATCAGTTCCGGCTGATATTCATTAGACGACAGGCTTAGCTTTAGTCGTCCCGTAATTTCTGATCGTTCATTATTAGAGTTGGTTAAGCTGAATCTGGCTCGTGAACTTGCGATGGCAACGTTGACTTCAGTCTCATCAATCTCGACCTTATCGATTTCGACAGGAAAGTCCAACGTAGCCAGATCCTTGGTCCATTCTTTAAAACTCATTGCGCTTTTTCCTTGAGTAGAGATCTTGATATCTACGTCTGCCGATCTCTTAAATCTAGCAACAAAGTCAATGAACAAGCTGCCGTCTTCATCCATGCCAGTATTTTTAATAGTGATTGAGGAGGCATGTTCGTGCTTTTGACCACCGTCTGAAGGAGGCTTGGGACGACTTCGACCGGCTTTTCCAAAATTATTTGGTGGTAAAAGGCCCGCATATTCATGAGCTAGTTTTTCAGAAACAAGCGAAACTTGTCTGTCTTCATCTGATCCAGCTGCATTGGCTAATGCTCGTGCAGTCTCTCTCTTGATTCTGTCTACCAGTGTAATGTTCTGTTGGCCGCGTTGGTCAAACCAGTCGGCATGATCAGCTTTTTCACCAAAACGAAGGTACTGCTCCAAAGTATCGTATTTATCAGTACGATACTTTTCATAGATCTTTCCATTGGAATTTGGTACGAAAAAGGCAATTAGACATTGATCGTCTGCAATTTTTGCACCCTTGCTCCACTTATCGTCAAAGTCATATCTTACAATCATCCCTGGCTTGCGGGCAAAAGCTACCAGTTTAAATGATTCTTCAGTCTGATCATCAGCATCTTCGATATATTGACGATACGTAAATCCATTGCTGGTTACCGCATCAGAAAGGTTCTTAATCACAAAGGCAACGCGACCGGCATTGGTTTTATTGTCCTTCATGCCGCTTCTAGGAAGTCTGATATCCTCGACTTTAATATCATCGCTGGCATTCCCTGTCAGAGCCGCCGTGTACAGATCACGCAACAGACCAAATGGCTGCTCTACTTCTGGATATCCAACCAACTCTCCGTTAACCTTACAGCACAGATCAGCATTACCGGTTCCTTTCGAGTACTCGTCATTTAAGATTCTTGGCGCATACCAACGTTGGATGGCAGTAGTTAATGCACGTTCGCGGTTTCTTCCCCAAGGATTGCTGCTGGTCTGTTCAAATTCCTTTAGGTATGGAATTATGATCGTCGTTCCAGTATCATCTGCTCCATATGGCTTCAAGCCGAAAATGTCCAGAAACTTCTCAATCTGCTTATGATCAGTAATAGGATAGAAGTCGTCCTTGTCACTCTCGCGTTGCTCTCCCCACCAGGCTATGCCACGCCTGCTGTCAGTCAACAGTCTCTTTTCTGAGCGAGGGTCTTCAATCAAGGAGGCGATCAGTCTTTCCTCATAACCTTGTTCTGCTTTAATACGCGTGTAGTAGATTACGATGCCGCAGCCGATTCTAAAATAGCTGGTTTTGCCTAATCCCCAGCTTCCCCCAGCACCATTAGCTTCTTGATTTTTCCCAAGTCCAAATACCAGTTTGAAAAAATTGCTTTTCGTCAGCTCATCGGGACGATTCAAATCATATTGGCCATTAAGACCAACCGTATTTCGGTCACTGATGGAAAGGAACTCAGCCTCATCAGTATAGGCACGGTTTAGATTATCAGAAATCCTTTCAAATTCTGGGTTTAACCGAGAAGTATCAAATTTTCCTGTTCGGTAGTCTACAAAAATATGATCTACACCGGCTTTTGATGCATCAAGAGCATTCTGAAGCGATTCACGCACAATAATATCCATAATCGAAAAATCAGTGTTTTGCAGCGATCTTAAAATAGCATCCCCCGATTGATTCATATCAAAAAGGTTATCCGAAGCTTCTCTAATTTTCATTTTCTATTCTTCTCCACTTGTTTCCTCATCTACTTCAGCCCCAGAATTCAAAGGCTGATCGTAGTCTTTAATAGTAACGGCAACATACTCTACCACACTCTTGTTTGCAACCCGTCTTTCACTCTCTGGAAGCCAGATGTTGAGGCCTATCAAGTCATAAGGAGTATTTAGGTCTCGACGTTCTTTTGATTTTTTGTCTGCTTTCGAGTTCTTATCAATTCGATATATTAAGAGTTGTGGGATGTTGCTCATGCCCTTTTGACGACGATATCTGGTAATCGCTCCCATGTTGGATTTTTTAACTGATTCTGGTGCATCACTAGCATCTTGAATATCCGCAAGCAGATCGCTTGGTGAACGAAGAGCATGAATATCAATGATATCATCGGTACTTTTGTCGGTCTTTGAACGCCGAACTGCATCAACAGTCTTGCCATTAATGTTCCACTCGTTGTTATATGCATCGTGGACGCCATCTCCTCGACCGGCAAGGATAACGTTCCAATTTGGGAAGTTTTCACCGTTTTCAGACAGCCATTCAAGAATATGAGGCATTGAGGCAAGCTGTTTATCCAACTCAACACCTTGATAGCTTCCCAAGTACTCCTTAACCTTCTGATTCTTTACTCCTCTCCAGATCATATGAGCACCACTTACCTCATATTCTCCGAGTTCTTCTAAAAAGGTCTTAGTATTTTCTAAGTTGGTTTCCATGCTCTTTTCTTTGTTCTTATACAGAATGATCTGGTGATTCAATCCTTCAAAGTTAAAATCAGTCGGCCTTGATTCCTGCATCTTGTTATTGGCCGTGATCCGAACGTTAACGTAGCTGGGACTTTGCAGAATCCTTGGTGCTGATTGAATTGGCGTGAGATCCGTATCGGCATATTCCTTCAGCTTCTCCCGCATGTCTTCATTCATTTCCGTCAAGAATTCATATCTTTCCTCGGCCTCTTGATCCATCCAGATCCTTGGCATCAACTCATACCCTTGTCGATAACCAAACCAGCGCGCCATCTGCATCAAGGTATCTGCCTGGTTGGTTCTGCGTAAAAAGAAGGTAGAAACCAAGCCCTCAATTGTCAGCCCACGAGAAAGGGTATTACCACCAATAACGATAAATGCTGGAGCTTTTTCACACTTCTTCAATTGATTTCCATCTGGATATATAAGTCTGATGTGTTCGTCGCTCAGATCGTTGAAGCTGCTGTTGTCGATGCAGAGGTGAATACCACTGCCATAGACGTTCTCACCCTCATCGGTCATTTTAATATGTTGAACAAACTCACCTTTTGGAAGAGAAAGCAGGCTGGTCAGCTCATCCTTTACTGCTTCCCATTTTGGATAGTCTTTGACAGTACCCGAATAATCAGTCATTACCTTCTCAAAAGTTTCTTTTGAGAGCTCATCGCGACCCAGTTTGTATTCTTCATGGAGCTTCTTCATAACATGCTTGGGATCTTCTTGATACTTTTGCTGCAGTTCCTTCAAATAGCGTTGAACCGATTTCTCAACAAGACTATGTGCCTGCTTATGGAAATCTGTATGGATCATCATCGAAATTGGCTTCTTATAATCTTGAGATCGCATAGCAGCCGTTGCAATCAAAAACCAGTCGATCGCCTTTCTCATGCTTTCTGGTGCTTTAAACGCTATTCCATCACGTTGAGCTTCTTGAATCTCTTTACTTTCTTTCTGTGGGATCTCATTGACGATATCCTGCATACCCCTTTGATAGTCAGGATCGCCCAAGCCGAAAATCTGAGTTGGTCCAATATAGTTTTCGCCCGGCTCAAGTAATGATATGAAGTTCTTGGGATAGAGAGTATGTTCTCCCGTCTCGTTCAATACATTAGCAAATGGCGTCGCAGTATAGGCAACGTAATTCATTGCACCAAAGTTATCGTCTTCTACAATATTGAGGATCCACTTATTGGTACTCGTCCGCTCGTCGCTGTTGACGTCCCGCGTATTGATGCTTGCTTGATCTGCTTCATCATCAATAAACAGAACCTTCATCTGTCCTTGCTTGTTATGATCTCGTTTTAGCCAATTGTATAATGCCTCAATTCGAGAAACGTTCTTTAACGACACGATTAGGTACTTCTCTTTTGAGTCAGGTTTGAGTTTCAGCTCATCCGTAGCAAATCCTCTTCTGATCGATGGATTGTCCAGATTGTTCCAATGATTGTCTCCTTGACCATCTGCCTGCAGGTCATTGAAGATTCGCTTGGCATTTTGCTGACGCAGATTCTCAATCATTCCTGACAAAACAATAAACATGTTGAAGCCATTGTCAGCTGCCATTGCAATCAGTGCGCTGATATTTGCCGTTTTTCCAGATTGAATATTACCAACTACCAATCCTTTGTGTGGACCGGTTTCGGCATCCATGGTCAGATATTTCAAGGTATTGAATGCCGATTCTTCAATATTTTCAACCGATTTGTCAGACCAATGATCTTGGTTGACCAGCTTGTTCCTGTATCGCCTCCAGCTGCTATAATCACCGGTTGGCTTTACAGCAGTATTATTAATGCCATCACCAAAAACCGTTACTTTCGAAACACTAGTCCTCTCTATCTGGTCGTTGATCAGATTCTTATACTCTTCGTAGGTCAAAGGACCATTAAGTAATTCACATATATTTTTTACAGTTTGGTAGTCAGATTCAGACAACATTTCTTCCCAATTTGCCTTCTTCTGTTTAGCATAATAATCTTGAATAACATCTAGCTTTGTCGTAGACATATGCATCCCCCAAGACTCAAATAAATTTTATTATTAAAAGCTCGAATTAATACGTTTATCTCATCCGTACTTCATGAATACAATTATACTCTACTGCCCCTTCCTTAATGCACACTTGCTGAAAATATATGCTATAATTATTATTACCGTAGTCAACGCATTGGGTTCATTTGGTCATGACCCAGCTGACTACCTTTTTGCATAGGGCAGCTTCATGGCTGTCCTTTTAATTTTTATCAAAAAATCCGAGCACAGGTCTGCACCCGTTGCTCGGATTTTATTTATCATCAGCATCTTGTGAATTCTGCTTTGCTCTGACGTGCCACATAATCAACTCGGCATAATACTCTGGATTCTTCAGCACTTTCTTAGACCAAAAGCGAAGAACAGTCCATCCCTTCTCTTCCAGCTTGGCATTGACCTCTTGATCGTGTTTCATATTATGCTCAATCTTGGGGATCCAATAGTCACGGTTTCTTTTAATGTGATTGCGGTAGTTTTCCCAATCATAGCCATGCCAGAACTCTCCATCGATAAAGACGGCGATTTTGTATTTAGTAATTGCAATATCCGGCTTTCCAGGCAGCTCTTTATAGTTTTTGCGATAGTGGATGCCATTATCCCAGAGAATCTTGCGAATAACGACTTCATCCTTACCTTCAGTCACATGGACCCTTGACATGCGTTTGCGAGTTTCTTGATCAGTATCGAATTTATACTTCATCACTATCGCCGCCTTTTGCATTTTATAGGATTCTCACATACCTAATAAGATCACTATTCATTGATAAAACTGTTCAAAACGTCGACCATGTTAAGACGATTCAAGTATATCTTAACGTCTTCCAGCTGCATTGATCCTTCTGGAAGCCATGATGGATTGATCTGGACATGAATCCGTGTATCTGTTTTGCCTTCATATGGCATAATCAATGCATCGTAGGTTTTAGCGGCACGATTGGCAAACAGAAAATGATAGACCAGCTGTTTATGGTTCAATTCATTCAACTTTGAGTAATATTTTGCATCAAAGATATACTGACAGTTATGCCTGTGATCGAGATGATACATATCAGGCGCCAATGATCTTTCACCATGCTTTAGGTCGTAGCCATATTCTTTTGTTAGCTTGGAAAAAGATCGATTGAACGTGCGAGAGCGATCGTACAGCATCTCATCATGCTCCTCATCAATTCCCTCAAAATGCAGTTCAAGATACTTACGTACTGCCGTCTCCCAAAGGCTTGAGTATGAATGATCCTTAAAAGACATGGCATCCTTTGCCTTATCGTTTACTCTTTCAAAGAACACTATCAGATTGTTTACCAGGTCCTTGTCAATGTCTTTGAATATGGTTGCTTGAACTTGATAGAGTTGATTTATAACAGCCTGTACATTGTTTAAAATATTTTGATCTACGCCCCGCATTGCAATGCGAGAGTTATCTGGCAAAGGAATCAACTCATCAAAAAGATGCTTAGTGTAGTTGATGGCAAAAACCATACATTGGGTAATCAACGTTTCGAGATCTTGATTCTTCGAAACATAGAAAGGCGCAAAAATTAGATTGCCGCCACCAATAAGCTTGCTTGATCGCCGGATCGTCTCTTTCCACGAAATACGTCCTTGATATCCTTCATGAACAAGCTTTCGTCTTTCTTTATAGAGACCATAGATACTGAAATAATCATAGATTCTATAGAAGGCTTCTAAGGCAAAGTCACTTTCAATATCACTGTCTTTTCGATATTCAGAAAATTCTGGGCTTCGGTAGAATTTTGTGATCGTCTGCATGATCTTCCTAACATGACCAAGCTGCTGACCATAACTCAATCGCTTAAAATCACTGGTTCTCATATAATGCTTAGGGATGGACACCAATAGTCGATCTCCTCTTCGTACAAAGCCAACGAAGCCACACATCAGAACTGATCTGCCTTCTTCCAAGTCATTCAGCTGACTGTAGTCCCTGCCTTTAAGACCATAAAAACGAATCAGTCTTTCTGAAATTGGCTGTCCATCTTGAACTACATCAATCTTAATCTTCGGCTCGTTCACTGCCATCTGCATCATCACTCTCATCTAAAGAATCATTTGAAGCACTGCCTTTAAGCTTTTCAATAAACTTGTTGGAAAATACCGTCTTTTGGCCAAATGAATCGTACAGATCTGCAAAACTTGCAATCTTAGAGTCAAAAAGTGACCTCGTTCCGCCATTCATTCTTCTGGCCACTACATCAACGTCTTCCCAAAGATACTGAAGCAGCTTATCCTTAACCAGTTCTTCTGGATTCATTTGACTATGGCCAAACTTGATAAAATAAGGACCAATCTGTTTATCTTCAGTCAAACCAAGATCTCGCGTTATGAAGTCATTCAAGGTCGTGTAGAGCTTGTACCAGCTAACTGTCATGTCGGACGAGATTTCTATATCTGGATTATTCTCAAAACTTGCCTCATCTACCTTAGGCGACACGTATTCCCAGGTAAATCGACGCTTAAAAGCAGTATCCATGGCAAAGACGTTTTGATCACTGGTATTGACGGTACCAACAATGAATAGATTTTCTGGCAAATAGACGCTGCAGCTGTTCGGATCAGCAGCTCCATCAGCATCTGACAGAATAGCATTCTGCGCGATCAGTCCGTTGTTGATGGTATATTCACTGCGGCCATCCTCATCACGATCAAGCAGCTGGAAAATATCACCAAACACAGCTGCAACATTGGCTCGACTCATTTCCTCAAGAATTAAAAACGTTGGTCGCATTGGATAGCTAATGGCATGCTTAAGTGCACTTGTAAATACTCCTGGAGTAAATTCATAGGTAACTCGCTCTTGCTCTACTTTAGGCAAGAGTTGGCCTACAAAGTCAGAATAAGAATATTCGGGATGAAGCGTTGCTCGAAAAACGTCTGGACTGCCCTGTTTGGAAGAATAGTCCGCAATGTAGTCGTGCTTGATCTTTTCACTTACACGATATGACTTACCGGTACCAGGAGCCCCGTAGTAGATTATATTATGGCCACCCTTGAATGCTGGCTCATCGTTCTTATACTTTGTTGAGTCAACAAAAGTATTGATAGTCTTGCCTACCCGCATGGCAAATTCTTTAGTTAATCCATCTGATTCCCTTTTTCTTATGATAAAGGTATCGTATTCGATCTTTTCTTCTCTTTTCAAGACTACAAAAAGATCTTCAGGTTCAAAGAGAGTTCGATATAATACAAACCCTTCTGAAGACTGTGTTGGGTTTCCCAACTCAATCTGCCTGTCGTCACCGTGCTTCGACATTTTAACTGAAGCCGTTACAGTTGCAATTCCCTGCTCATTGTAATCAAACGAAGCGTCTGCAGATATTGCATCAATGTTCTTCTTAAAAATATGGAATGGGACCTGCAGAATATAGAATGACTTTAGGTTGTTGTTTCCATCTTTTGAACTATAGTTTGAGATGTCAATATATGGAAACATATCACGAGATGGTCCAGTTATGGCAATGTGCGTCTGCTTGGATTTCTTGTTCGCCCTAATAATATTGGTAGCAGCCATTGGCTTAACCATTACGGCATCATAGTCTTGTCCTAGATCAATACCACACTGCTTCTTTACTATGCTTGCAACTTTTCCCAACAATTCATTAAAATCATTCATCTGCAATCTTCCATTCTTTTTTCTAATAAACGTACTTGATAATACGACTTCCAATCTCTCGAGCCAGCAGTGGCGGCACACTATTGCCAATCTGCTGATACGTCTTGGTTAGACTTCCTTGGAAAAAGAAATCATCAGGATATGACTGAACTCTTGCTGCTTCTCTAGGCGTCAATCCTCGCGCCTGTGAAGGATGGATGTACATATTGCAGTCAAACTTCATATGAGCCGTGATTGTTTTGCATATCCGATCAGGAATCAGCTTAAAATACTTATCCTTAAAGATGTCATTTCTTGATTGATAAGGCATGATATCAGCGATTCTTGAACTATCCGATCGATCTCCAGGAATCATCCGACCATAGATTTCAATATCTCTGTCATTATTGTATCTTGCCTTGTGATTGAAAACGAGATCATTTTTCATTCCCTCATTGATCTTTTCGATATAGGAATTTTCTTTAGGAATCGAATTGTCAATCAGATAACCGATCTTATCATTCTCCAGCTTTGTATTGTTTTTCACTCTGGATGCCTCCAACGGCTTTAAGCCATATAGAGCAGCTGATAATGGCGTATATTCATCACTGGCGTCGCTCATGATCGATTTGATGACTTTATCTGCGCTGATGTTATTCTTTTCAGCAATATCTTCTCTAATTCCTACGTAAATAAGCCGTTCTCTGTTTTGTGGAACTCCATAGTCTTTAGCATTGAATATCTTGAAGGAGATATCGTAATGGGCACCCGAAGAATTGAAATCCTCTACTACTTGGTTCGCAACCTTCAGCATCCCCTTAACGTTTTCCATGATAAATATTTTCGGCTTTAAATGACGAACGCTCTCAACATAGTATTTGTAAAGCTTGTTTCTTGGGTCATCAATAAGTCGTTGTCTGTTTGCCTCAGAAAATCCTTGGCATGGAGGACCGCCAGCAATAACATCAACCGATTCTGAAACGTATTCGTCGATATTGGATGCTATCGACTCAATTCCTCCCATGGTAATGTTGCGCCCCTCTATTTCTGGATGGTTAAAAGAATACGTTTGAAGGGCCGCCTTCTCAATATCATTAGCAAAAACAACCCTAAAGCCTGACTGAATCAAGCCAAGCGAAAGGCCACCCGATCCACAAAAAAGGTCCACCAAAGTCGGTTTGCTGAGTTGCTCTAGAGTTGACGATGCATATTCACGATAGCTCTTAGAATATTTTCCAAGGTACTTATCACGAAAGAGATCTTCAGATGTGATATTTCCAAGAGCAGCTATCAGATCATCATAGGTACTTTTCCCTAAAAAAGTCTTCAATGCAGCTTCATCTCGCTCTGGAGTCGTTAACCCCAGTTTCTCAAGATTCTCAGCAACATTAGCATTTTCATTATTTGCTGGATAGCGGAGCCGAATGGTACGAATAAGATTGTTGACCATATCTTTTATATCCGCTTTCGTCAAAACATCTGGATTAAAAAGGTTGCTGTCAAATCTCTTTACATTACTTGTTGAAGTCATAGCCACCATCCTTTAAGAAACGATTTATTGATTGTGCTACGGCATATGACACATTGACTGAAACCGCATTGCCAAACTGCCTATAGAGCTGCGTATCAGAAACAACGTATTTCCAGTCACTTGGGAATCCTTGCAGCTTACGGCACTCATTTGGTGTAAGCCGTCTTACCGATGAAATCGGACGTTCCGTAGTATCTTCAAACCGACTGCGGTTCTTTTCATCTCGATAATAGTTGTCTTGATTGGCACGATGCATCTTGTGCATGGTAGCAGTCAATGGTCGTGCGATATCAAGATCAATTTCTGATTTTGAGTAGTATCCGCCACTGCCGCTCGAAAGGATCGTAGGCAGCATCTTTTCCGAAATAAAGTACTTTTTGTCGACATCCTCATCAAGAATATCGTAAACCGTTTCGTCCAGTTGCTTTCCTTCTGGGTATTCATAGTTAAAGGCGTAGTCACCGAAATAATCATGCCGAAAAGCAACCACAAAAACGCGCCTTCTGGTCTGAGGAAGCCCAAAATCTTTTGTATCAAGGATCTTTGCGTGTACAACGTATCCTAGTTTTTCCAGAATACCCTTCATCTTTTTGAAGGTCTTTCCCTTGTCATGTGTCAAAAGATTTTTAACGTTTTCCAATACCAAAATCTTCGGCTTTTCTTCATGAAGCTCAATGATTTGCTGAATGGTAAAGAACAGCGTACCTCGATCGTCATCAAATCCCTTTTGCTTTCCCATTAAACTAAAAGGCTGACATGGGAAACCGCCGATCAGCACATCACTTTGCGGCACTTCATCATACATCTCAGTGATATCGCCCTCGACAATTTTAGAGCTGACATTGGCTTTATAAATCTGAACCGCATTTTTGTCTAAATCATTCGCCCATTGAACGTCATAGCCTGAATAGACAAAGCCAAGGTCAAGACCACCAATTCCAGAAAAAAGGCTTGATACCGTTAGTCCATTGCTTTTGCTAGTCTTTCTTTCCAACTTTTTCTCCTCCCACATATTCCATAATGTCTCCAATATCGCAATTGAATCGTTCGCAAAGCTTTGCCAGTGTCTCCATGCTGACATTTTCATTTTTGCTGAGTTTTGCCAAGCAGCTGTTGCTTATTCCGATACTGTCTCGTAATTGAGTCTTGTTTAATCCTTCTTCAAAAGCTTTTCGCCACATCTTCTTGTAAGAAAAGTCCACGATCTCTCACCACCAATATTCTGCTTAAAAAGAATTTATTTCTATAATAACAGAATCCATTAGAAATTATAAGAGCATACGTTCGATAATCGTTAGAATTTAATAGAATACTCCTTCATACTAATTTTTTATGATATATAATCATGACTTTTAACAATGTTTTTCTAAATTTATAATCTATTTCTCTCGAATTGGTATGATTACCATCATTGATTAATTCATCTAGGTTATACCCTCGAAAAATATTACCGGTATACTTTTATGCTACGATGCAAGCACACATTATATAGTATGTCAATGGTTGTAACATTTTGTGTTAACAATATAAAATGCTATATGCTGTAAAAACACCTGTTCACCACACAATATGTGGTGGGTATTTGGATTCCTACTAAAATCAAATAAGAGAGGTAAACTATGAAAGAGTATAGCTACATTCTTAATAAAATATGTAGTTTTATCGTCTTATCAGATAGCGCAAAAGAAGCAATCAAAACGCATTACCTTGCTATTAGTAAGCTATTGGCAAATTCAAATCTAATTGACTGTCCTACAAATATTAAACCACAAGGATCATACAATCTCGGAACTGCCATTCGTCCATTAAACGGCTCTGATGATTACGATATCGATTTAGTTGTCATTTTGATGTACAAATATCAACCTCAGTATGTTAAGGAATCTATTGGAAAGATTATCGAAGAAAGTAAAACTTATCATAACAAGCTTTTACCTGAGAAAAGGAGGGCTTGGACTATTGAATATGCCAATTCGCATGTTGATGTTGTCCCTGCAATAGCCGGTAAATTTTCAGATGATAACTCGGATATTTTAATTACTGATAAAAGCGATGAGAATATTTATACCTTTCTAGAAAGCAGCCCTTTTAAATTTAAAGACTGGTTTGAAAAAAAGGGAATGGGTATCTACCAAGAGAATACGATAGAAAAACGAAGTACTTTTTCAAAAATTGAACAACCTAAAGAATACAATCAATACACCATCTTACAAAAGGTAGTTCAGCTGTTAAAATTTCATCGAAATAAAATGTTTGAGGATAGGGACCAAGAAATAAAGCCAATATCCATGGTCATTACTATTCTTGCAGGTAAAGCCTATAGAGGACAAAAAGATTTGTCTATTGCATTATTGGAAGTAGTAAATAATTTACGCTCTCAGATAGACTATGACCTCTATGGCACTCCTCATATTTTTAATCCAATAAACCACGAAGAAGACTTTGCTGATAAATGGAATGACCATCCCGAAAGAAAGAAGGCATTTTTTGAATGGTTAGATACCCTTGAAAAAGACTTCGGTACCATTGAAAAGCAATCTCGTCTTGAATTTTCTAATACCTTATCCCAAATTTTCGGAACTGACAGGATCAAAAATGCATATAACGCGCTTGGACGTATTAATCAACAACCCCAAAAAGAAGGACAGGTTTCGATAAATCATGATGGAGTATTTGAAGGAGGAACTAATGACAAAACAGCAAGGCCACATACGTTTTGGGGTGACTGCAAGAAGAAACCATCCAATTAAAATCAGATATTTCAAACATCTAAATAAAATGTTTCCAGATAATCGAAACCATATTAATGCAAAAGGAGACTTCTTCGTATATGCACAATTAAGAGCCAATAGCAAAGGCTCAAAGTATTCGGTTGTATTTATTTCCAAAGGATGGAGCATATCCGTTAGGGTCTATAGTCCTTTTTTTCAAAAAGGAGATCTCCTCAAAATTCCACACATTTTTGTAAGCAAGTCAAATTCAGAGCATGGTTATGTTTCACTATGCCTATACAAAAATAATTTTGGCCATGCTGAATTCAGATTTGGGGACAGACTAGATACTACGATCATAGCCTGGACAAAAGAATGGCTTTATTTTTACGAAATATTTTTAATTACTGGGAGATGGTATGGAAATGGTGAGCATCCACAATAACAAAAATAATCTAAGAGAGGTAAAGACTTATAAATTTATAGCTCTCCAAACTAAACCTCTCATAGCAACAATTTCATTAGCATCCATGATTTACTATTTTTTTCGAAACGTTTCAAAAGTCACTCTCAACTTTCTTGGTATTGACTATAAGATACCAATGCATCCTTGGTTTATTAGGCTCTTTCTCTCTCTAATCCTATCCTATTACGCAATACGCATTATCTTTAAAATCCTCGGAAAAGAAAGATTATTGCTCCCAAATATGTATTACTTAGTACCCTCATTTATCATTAAGCTTGCAGCTGCGATAGGTTATTGTCATAAGGGGAGCGCAGCCAATATTCCAACTTGGCAATATATTGATTACCTATATAATAATTGGGCCAGATTATCCATTGACATTCCAGAAGTAATAGATGCCAGTAAAGATACTTCAATCAAAGTATCAGAAATAAAGAGTGATGCTGAGGATGACAAAATCCTTTCAATTATTATTTCCGATACCTATCCTATAAATTTGAACACATTACCTTCAACTGTCAAAAAACATAGCTATGTTGTCTTGCAAACTATGATCAATGGCAAAGTTAACCTAGGAAGACGAGCCTATAATCCAGAATTAGTCAAAATTTTCATAGATCAAGTAAATAAATCCAAGGAAAATGGCATTACAACAATTCAACTGTTGTCTAACACCAACCCTAAACACATTAATGAAATAATGAGGGAAGTCTTTTGCAATGCTGGGCGCAGTCATATAAAACACCTTGTAGTATATGAAAATCCTAGAGAGAATAATTATGATTTTACAAAACCCCACAATATTTTCTAAATCATCCTACTACACGTTTGAAAAATTCTAAAATCGTAAATTTATTGAAAAAATACCGAGCAGAAATAGCTAAAGAGACTATTTCCGTTCGGTATTTTGTTATTAATTCAATTTATCCAAGAAACTCGTGCCGTGCAGAGCCTTGAGATGGAAGTTATCCAAAATCGTGGCGCCAAGATCGGCATACGTTGAACGAACACCGAGGCTGCCGGACGTCTGCATCTTTGGCGACCAGGCCAGCAGCGGTACTTCCTCACGCGTGTGGTCCGTGCCCTTAAAGCATGGATCATTGCCGTGGTCAGCCGTAATCAGCAACAGATCATTAGGACGCAGCGCCGCCAGAACATGACCCAAACGCTGATCAAAATCCATCAATGCCTGGCCAAAGCCCTTTGGATCGCGGCGGTGGCCATACATGGTGTCAAAGTCGACCAGGTTCGTGAAGCAGAAACCGGTGAAGTCCTTTTCCAGCACCTCGTCAACGTGATCCATCCCGTCCATGTTGCTTTCGTTATGGTAGGCCTGATCAATGCCGCGACCAGAGAAGATGTCGTTGGTCTTGCCAATCGCAATCACCTCGTAGCCCGCTTCGTGCAGCAGGTCCAGATCCGTCTTGCCGGTTGGCTCCAAGCTGAAGTCATGTCGGTTGGCCGTCCGGGTGAAGTGATCCTTGTCCGGTCCCACGAAAGGCCGCGCGATAACCCGACCGACGATGTATTCCGGTCCGTTTACAAGCGTCCGCGCGTATCGGCAGATGTCATACAGCTCTTCCAGCGGGATGACGTCCTCATGCGCCGCGATCTGCATCACCGAATCGCCAGAAGTGTAGATGATCAGCTCGCCAGTATCCATTTGACGCTCGCCATAGTCGTGAATGACCTGCGTGCCGGAGTATGGCTTATTGACGATTACCGGGCGACCCGAGTACTGCTCAATCTTTTTGATAATCTCATCTGGAAAGCCATCAGGGAACGTCGACAGCTCTTTTTCAACGGGCAGGCCCATCATTTCCCAGTGGCCGTCCATACTGTCCTTGCCGGCGGAGATTTCATCCATGCGGCCATACCATCCCAGTGGCTTATCAGCGGCGGGGATGCCCTCGATTGGCTCCACGCGCAGATTGCTCAGACCCAGCTTAGCCAGGTTAGGCAGCTTTAGCGCACCCTTCCAGGCATGGCCAAGATCGCCCAGCGTATCAGCGCCCTCATCACCAAACTTGGCCGCGTCAGGCGCATTTCCTGTACCAACTGAATCCAACACGATAGCAAAAACACGCTTGAATTTCAGATCAGTCATTACTTGTCACCGTCCTTGCCGGCACCACCTTCATTGTCGGCCTCACCACTGGCCCAAACCTTCGTAGCGTACAGCGAGTTGAACAGCAGCGCGAATTGGAGCGCGATCTGCGACAGGCTGGCACCCAGCGAGCCGATGTGGTTGGTCCCCATCATCGTTTGAACGGCTAAGATGCCCCAGTAGATGATGTTGGCACCGTTGACGATGATCCACAGCGACCAGTTTTCTTGGTACTTCATAATGTAGAGCAGCTGTGCGATAAAGCTGACGACAAAGTTGATGGAGTCAAAGTATGGCAGCTGGCCGTGAACCATTGACAGAACCCACCAGCCGATTGCCCAGGCAACGAACGCGCCCAGGAAGATCAAACGGCGAACTTTTGGCGAAAAGCGCTTGGTAGCCTCATCATGACCCCACATATACCATCCAATCGGCTGCGAGATTACGTAGAAGATGTCCATCGCAAACGATCCATAAGCGTGACTGATCCACGCAATGTAGGTCATGGCCAGACAGCGTCTATGTATGAAAAAAAGCCCTAAAAATTTTTGAGATTATGACAAATAAACCAAGTCAGCGGAGTGTAAGTTGAACCAACCCGGAACCAATCTTTTATCGTGGATTATTTACTTTTTACAATTCACAATCCACTATCTACTATTTACAATTCATTATTTACATTGTAGAAGTTTTGTTAAAAAGAATATAAATGCCCATATATCAGCATATCTTAATCGTAAATAATCTACTTTCTACAATTTACAATCCACTATTTACTATTCACAATTCATTATTTACATTGTTGGAGTTTATTAAATGAGCAAAAGTCTGCCGATAAAGATATAGAAAAACAAGAGATACCTGATCTTTATCATCAAAAAAACGACCCGTTATAATCAGCGGATCGTCTTCTGACATTAAAAAATCGGAACTGGCTTTTTGCCAATCCCGATTCAATCAATTAATATGGCAGCTCTTTAACCTTTGGCGAGTTGTCAAATACAACCGTTTCTTGAACGTCAACATACTTAGCTGACACAGGCTGTTCGTAGAGGAATTCGTCAGAGTGCTGGAACAGTTTCAGCGCTGCCAGAGATTTCATCACTGGCAGAATAGTTTCTTCCTTCAGATCTGGCTTAGCATTGTGCACCTTAAATACGTGCTTGCCGCCAAGACTGCCTTTAAAAGTCAATTCAAGTGTCTTCATAGTTCAGATCTCCTTTCAAATATAATTTCTGACTACATCTTGATCAAATCGATCGTGTTGACTACCCGGCCGTAGAAGTACGTTTCGTTGGACAAGTCGGTCAATACCTTGATGCAGCCGTTGATCTGATCGTCAGTTGGCTTTTCAATGGCATCTGAGTAGCTGCGCCAGAGACCATCTTCATTGCCCTCGCTGACCATCTTAAATGACAGTTTTGAGTTTTTGAAATTACGTTCCATGATTGAACATCTCCTTTGAATAATTTGGTAAGGTTTTAAGACTTACACTTATAGAAACGATTCAAGCTCAAAAAAGTAAAGGAAGATTTTGAAGATTTTTCGCATCCATTAAGCATCCCTAATCAACCATTTTGAAATGGCCTTTAATCCTCTTTTTATCAATCTCAGTCATTGATGATAATTTATTATTCACAATTAACCATTTACAATCCACTATTTACTATTCACTATTTACATTGTAATGGTTTATATCATCATCATTTAAAAGCCCTTATATAGCCGTTTTTATTACGTTCACATTTTACAATTCACAATGCACAATCTACTATCTACAATTCATTATTTACTATTTACATTGTGGAAGTTTATAAACAGCAGCAAACAGTATCGCTTAACCGACGTAGATATTGTCCCAAATCCGTCAATTTCGGTCCTGTAATTTTTAGTCCCAAAAAGGAATTACCGATGTTATTCAAAACTACATGCACTCATACATGAACGGAACGTCCTGTATATACAGAGGGTGTATATGCATTATCCCCCAGACCGGCGGAGCGTGAGCGGAACATGGGGCTCACTCGAGGCGACGGTAAGCATGGCACATGCGGCCCGCCGGAGAGGAGACCCGTGGAGCGGAAGCGGAGCCGGCCTGGGGGAGCGTTCTAAAACAAATGAAAAAGCCAAGCCATGAACTCGTCATGACCTGGCTCGTTTTAACTTAGCGGCAATCCTAACCGAAATGCTTCAGGAGCGCGGTAACCTTTTCCTTGGTCAGCTCAAAGGATGTATTGCCGGCAAATCGTTCATGAAGCACCTCATCAGCGTTCTTGGCCAGTTCTTCATTTGAGACGCCATAGTCGGAAAATGGGTGCAGTCCGACCTGCTCGTCACGGAACTTCAGATAGGCCTGCTTGGTGATCGCGCCAATCTCGTCTGGCGTTTCATCCCCAGTAAATTCGGCGCCCAGAATCTTACCAATCTCCTTAACCTTCTTTGGCAATACTGAAGCCGACATTTCAAGCACGGAAGGCAGAGCATAGGCAACCGCCTCGCCATGAACGAAATGATACTTGGATCCTAGAATATGAGCCTCTGAATGCCCTACGATGGTTCCAGACTGATTAAGAATCCAGCCCGCCAAGTTGGCAGCTACCATCATCCGCTCACGATACTCAATATTCTGGCCTTCCGCGACTGCTTTAGGCAGATAGTTGGCACACAGGAACATGATCTTTTCTGAGATGGCATCAGCCACGGGACTGCTCAGATTGGACAGGTAGCCTTCAGCGGCGTGCGAGAAGACGTCCAGACCGCTGGCAATCGTTTGGCGTTTCGGCAGACTCAGTGTCAGTTCAGGAACCAGCAGCGCGTAATCGCTCAAGATACGATCAGACAGGATGGCGTTCTTTTCACGCGTCGTTTCATCGGTAACCACGAGCGCGTTGGACATCTCGCTCCCAGTCCCAGCCGTGGTCGGCACGCTGATCAGGCACTTGAAGTCACGGATAAGCGACTCATCTTTTACGTAGTCGAGAATATCGCGGCTGTCGCCATTGCTTGCCACGATGTTGATTCCCTTGGCACTGTCAAGACAGCTCCCTCCGCCAATCGCGATCACGCAGTCCGCGCCAAAATTCTTCATTGCTTCCGCGCCTTTATTGATGACGCTGGCAGGCGGGTCTGGCACGATATCGCCGTAGATTGTCACCTCAATGTTATTTCTCTGAATCTCAGCAATCATTTCCTGTACGGCTGGCACGCCCATCAAAAACTGATCGAGCACTATCATTACGCGCCATTTGTCTTCCAGCCTGAGAATCTCCATGATTGACTTGGCCAGATCGTGTTCAACAACGACCTTGACCGGTTGCTGCATTCTGATTTTCATATTCCATGCCCCTTTTGATTACTGACGATCCGAGCTGCCCACCTGCTCTGGATCGCGTTGACCGTCTCGTTTTGCTTTTAGATCCTATAAGCCGAGTTCAGCGGCGGCTTGGTCAGCGGCCTCGCAGAACGCCTTGACCTTTGGAATGTCTTTTTCCATATTGCCGTGGTCATACTTGATGCTCGTCTTGGTCAGCGAGTCAACGCCGTATGGACGAATCTTCTTGATCGCGTCCGCCACGTTGTCTGGTCCCAGTCCACCGGCTTCGATTACCTTGGCATTGACGGACTTAACGATTTCGGCATCGATGTTCCAGTCATGCGTTTGCCCGGATGCCCCAATCCCCGTGTCAGGAGCCAGGCCAGAGTCCAGTAGAATGTAATCAACGAACGGATCAACCTTCTTGGCGCGCTCAATGGCTCCCTTACCATCAACCAGCACTGCCTGCATCAGTTCAGTGTTAGGAGCGACTTCTTTCAAGCGCTTGGCGAATTCCTCATCAGCCGTGTAGCCATCCCCTGCCACGTGCAGAATCTCTGGTTGTAGGCGCTTGGCCAGATCGATCATCTCATCTGGATCGTTCGTCAGCATGATTAGGACCATCTTGACTCCGCGCAGTCGGCATTCTTCATGAATCTGGTCAACCCGATACAGCGGCACGCGGTGAGCAGGCACCCCACCCATCTGCATTGGCACCAGCCCGATGTTGTCGGCGCCGGCTTCCATGGTTTTGATGGCTTCGTCCAGTTGAATAATTGAGTAGAGCTGCTTGATCATCTTAGTTTCCTCCTTGGTTTCTTTCATTCGGTCTAAAATTTCCGTCTCAGCGTCGTTTTCAGGCCGTTTAGTCATCGTTTCAATAGATTACGCGCTGATTGCTGATTCAGCTTCTCACGGCCTTAGAGCGCAGCTGTTCGTTAAGCCGCTTTCCTGCCAGCTTGGCCTCGACTTTTGCCGGCGTGATGTCAGGCACCGATTTTTCGCTTTCCAGCGCGATGCTTGCGGCTGCCTGCGTGTATTCGCAGACCTGGTTAAGATTCTTGATTCCCCGGTAGCGGCACCAGACGATCGTAGCCGTGCTGCAGTCCCCCGCGCCGTTTGCACTGACGATCTTGGTGGTCATCGTTGGAACGTGCGCCGATTGTTCATTGCTCATGGCCATGATGCCGTCCTTGCCCAGCGAGATGAAGACGTTTTTGACACCGTATTCCAGCAGCTTGGCGGCAGCGATCTGAGCCGTCTCGCAGTCCGTGATCTTAATGCCGGTCATCATCTCGGCTTCGATTCGATTAGGCTTGAGCGTGTCGATCTTGTCTAAAATTGGAATGACGCGCTTGCCCTTGACGATTGACACCGGATCAACAAAGATTGGCGCCGTCACGTGCTCACCAAGCCACTTGATCGACTCTTCCGGCAGGTTGGCATCGATCATGCACACGGACGCGTGATTGATAAAGTCGAGCCGCTTTGCCAGAAATGCCGGCGTGATGTTTTCACAGATCTTCATGTCGTTGATCCCTAAAAGCATGTCTCCGGTTTCGTCAGTGACGTAGAGATATCCCGATGAGCGCTGGCCAGTCAGTTTTTCAGCGTAGTTCAGCCGAATGCCGTGCTGAGCGCAGGAATGCTCCATGACGATACCGTTCATATCATCGCCGTAAACGGTAATCAGATACGTTGGCACTTCCAGCCGCGCCAGGTTCTGAGCAATGTTCTGCCCAACGCCTCCGACCGCCATGCCAATCTGGCCGATATTCGAATCACGCGGAATGACCTTCTCATCAGGAATGCCGAAGATATCCATGTTCATGCCGCCAATGACTGCTACGTATGGTTTCTCGCTCATCGGATGACACCTCTTTCTAATTCTTAAACATAAGATTAAATGATTAAACCTTTGTTGATAAACCAATTCTAGTCTTTTGTGAAAACGCTGTCAAGATGGTATAAAAAAAGAGCGCCGGTTTAGCGCCCTTAGCATCACGACGTTCATTGAGAGCATTCATCGCGATTCTGATATTTGATTCATTCGTTTTCCAGCAGCGTCCCGACCCGATCGCTGACGCTTTTGCCAGTGGCCATCGTCATCCCACCGATTCTGATCATCAGGTCAAGCGTGTCGTCCAGCGATTCATGACGCAGCTGAGCATAGGCAAGCGCGGCTGTCATGGAAGCCCCGACGCCATTCGTGTTCTCCACGTGCAGGCCAGGCTCGTAGCCATGATAGAGCGTGCCATCCCGATCAGCCATGATCATCCCCATCTGATCCAGATACAGGTAGATCCGGGTCTTGAAGATGTCATAGAGCTTCTCGGCGCATTCCTTGCCGTCATTGATGTCCATGATCTTAACGCTGGCCATGAACGACCCTTCCACGCCATTGATGACCAGGCCCTCGAGATTGAGATTGTCCTGCAGCAGGCGCGGCGTCTTGGTTACCGAAACGGCTTTGGCATACATCGGCACGCGTACGTTGTCATAGAGCCAGCGAATCGTTTCTGCCGGCAGATTGGAGTCGATGATCGCGGCCTTGCCGGCATTGATGCCCGCCAGCCGCGGCTCCAGAAACCTGGGCGTGATGAACTCGTTGATCCGCATGTCGTCCACGCCAATGATCCGTTCGCCATCGCCTTGATTGACGTAGAGATAGACCGATGTTTTGCGATCCGGCAGCTGCTTGGAATACGAGATGTCGATTCCACGGCGATAGGCATCCTCCTTGAAGCGGGTGCCATAGTCATCGCTGCCGAAAACTGTGATCAGATTGGTGTCCAACCCCAGCGCGGCGGCGTTCGCGGCAATGTTTCTGCCCAGACCGCCCAGCTGTGTCGTCACGTGGCCGGTATTGGATCCCTTCAAGACCACCGGATAGTCGCTGACGATGCCATAGATGTCCATGTTCACGGCACCAATCACCGTAACGTATTCTTTTTTAGGCAGTACGTAGCCCTTGCCTAGAATCAGCCCTTCCTTGATCAGCCGCGAGATGTGCGAAGCCACGCCCGGCCTGGTAATGCCAAGCTTTTCCGCCAGCTCTTTTTGCGAGATCATCGGATTTTGCCGAATCAGGTCTAGAATCTGCTTTTCGCGCTCTGTTGGCAAGATGTCATCCCCTCGGTGAGTTCGCGTCTTCTTTTGTCGACCAGCCGCTGCAGCCGTTCCAGCGTATCCAGGTCATCAATCTGACTGATATACAGATTGGCAGCCGCGCGCAGTCGCAGCGACTCAATATTTTTAGTCTGTTCTCTCAATTCATCGCTCATCATGTTTCCTCAAACTCTCTTGAAAATATCAAATACAATTAAAGCAGAAATCAGCAGTCATGGCAAAGAATCGAGAATTCAAGCCGCCATCCGAACCTACACGCTGATCAATTCATATCTGCAAAATCTAAGCACCGCGTTTTTGGCCGTCAGTCATCAATCAAAACAGCTTCAGCATTCCACACCCCACAAGCCGTCAATCTCATCAACGCACTCATGCAGAACTCCATTGAGTCCCAGCAGCCACTCATCCTGGACCATCATTCCCTCGTACTGATAGATCTGGCCCTGCTGATTGGCGATGGCCAGATGCCAGGTCGGCCCATCCGTGATCGTGTATGGCGGATAGCCTCCATCAAAGATCTCATGCAGATAGGCAAACAGCCGGCTGATCTGCTCCGGTTTCATCAAGAAGCGCTGTCTGCGAATCGGCGTGACCGTTTCTTTTTGACCATCGATGTAGAACGAGTTAAATCGCACCAGTCCGTTCCGATCGATAGTCAGATGCTGTTCAGTCTCATGATACGGGTTGTGTGGCCGCGTCTCGGGCAGACCATACTTTTTGTTCATGAACCCCCAGGCCAGGTTGAGCGAAACCAATGAAACGCGGTCAATGCGTCCTTTAAGATCATTATTCATGCTATTACCCCTCTGCAAGTATTTGACGCGTTTTCCGGCGTGACACGAACGAATCGGCGGCAAATGAGGACAGCCGCGTGTTGACAGCCCTCATCGCGTGCTGAGCGTTACTGATTTGGGGTAATTCGTTCCCAAATCATACTCATTCGCTCGATCCGCACCAATCGCCAATAGAAAGCGCTATCATGATTGAGGTTCTTGCAAACTTACAGATGGAAGGTGATATCCGAAGCAGAACGGTCCCTTACGGATGGCTATCGCTTCTTGGTGGCCGACAAGCAGCGACTATTGGTTATCTACGGCGCTTTAAAATATCGTGGAATTTATCGATCTCATCAAGATTTCGATGACCTCGCCCAGCAAGCAATGGGCTGGTATGCGGAAGCCTATCGCGACTTCCCAGGTTCCCCTGAAAAAGACCAGTCATCATTTTCGCATTATGCTTTCCAACGGATCGACTGGCACCTCAAGGATCGTTTCAAACGCCAAAAAGTTCGCGCCAATCATCAGTGTCTTTATCTGGACGCGGGATTGAATGGTGAGAACGCCAGCGAATGGCTCATTGATTCAGACTGCGATGCCGCTCTGATCGAACGAGCCGCCGCTCAACAGCTGTGGCGCCGGCTTTGGCCTTATCTAACTCAAAAAGAGAACTCGTATCTGCGGTGCGTCATCGAGCTTGGCCTCAACAACAAAGAGATTGCTGAGCGCTGGCAGACCACACCACAGGCCGTCTCCTACGTAAAAAAGCGCGTAATCCAAAAGGCAAGGGCCATTTACAGCGCGCCGCCAAACATCGCGTAGTCTCTTGCATAATCCCTAAAAACTTGACTACCTCGAATCTCTCCCAGCATGTCTTGAAAAACAAGGCATGCTGTTTTTGTTTGGAGTCTGGCAGATCAGCCTAGGGAATTCCAAGACGCGATCAGTGATTGGTGCCGTCATAAGGAGCAATCAGCTGTTTTTTAAGCAGCCGCTTGAACTCCTCATCCATGGGGTGGCCATACAGCTTATTGGCGATGCTGTCCAGAGCATTTTCCAGCACCTCATAGCGGACCCGATACTCAAGCTGATGCAGATCGTCAAGGTGATTGAAGTCCGGATGCCTCTCACAGCAGCGCTCGCCCTCATAGTTTTTCCGCACCATTTCCAGATGCTCGATCAGCGCGTGACTGATCTTGGCAGCCGCCGAAAGATTGCGCTTGATCGTATCGATAGCGACATTGATCATCACGCGAATCGTCTGGTGATCATAGCCGTCAAACGACAAGACGGAACATCCCCTGCGCGAACTGTCGAATCCATGGGGCGAAAGATTGTCAGCACAGATAAAGATCACGGACCGATTGCGCAGCCCAGTCAGCGGTACCAGCCGATGCCGACCCGAGACGCACCCAATCGACTGAGCATTGGTCTTCTTGTACAAGGTCGCCATGGTGTTGCGGTAGACATGATACTCCTGGGACAGCTCACTGATCAGTTCCGAATACCGTCTCTCCACGTTCAGTAAGCGTCCGCGGCGGTCAATAACGATCGTGCTGTCCTCGCCGTCATGAAGCCAACGCATCAGCAGAAGCATGCTGCTCCAGTCCAGGTGATAGGCCTCATGCACGTCATCAAACTGCAGATGATCCAGCTGACGCAGGTCAATCAGCCGGTCATCGGCATATTCAGCGTTAGACGTCTTTTTCATGGAATACTCCTCCCCTAAAGTACGATTATGAGCCAAAAAGACGGCTCCATTTCTCATGCTATCAATGGTTGTATGTGCTTACAATGGTTCTGAGGAAGTTCTCATCATATTTTTAGTATACGTCTAAGAAATCAAGGTTTGTGAACGCATTTGAAAACAAAAAAGTATAACTGGTCTAGTCGCCCGATGAGAATTTTATTGCCGATTTTTGCCTATGCCATTCCCGGATTGAGACCGTTCTGCTTGAGGCCGAAAATCTGCTTTTTGAAATCCTTAAGCGAAAATGGCGGCTGGAATTTCTCATGCTCTGAACTTGGCGACTGCTGCTCCGTGTTTGCTGATGAAGCGAAACGACGCTTGTCATCTGGCGTGGCTTGGGGATAGGCGTCCATAAATTCAGCCGCGGTCTGACCAATCGCCTGTTCGACGATTCGCTGCTGAGAGTCGTTGGACTGCGGCGCGTTTTTTTCGTTGGCGATCCGCTTTGTCAGCCAGTCTGCCGGATAGTCGGCAAATTGATTGTTTTGAGCGCTTGGCTGAACAGCGGCATCGTTCATCTCGGTGGCTGACTGAGCGTTCTGGTCAAAGTTACACGTGAAATTTGAGCTGTTTGCGTTAACGGGATTGCTGGACTGCCAATTCTGCTTTGACGGCATGATCGGCACTTTACGGAACTCATATTCTGATTCAGACGCTGCATGGCTTTGTACAGTGCTTGGCGTGTCGTCTTCCGGCAGTTTGAGAATTGGAATCTTAGGCGCGTTGCGGAACTGGCTGAGCATCTCCTGCGTCATGATCCGGAATTTTTTACGATTCTGGTTCATAGTTGAAAAGCTTGCGTCCAGGAATTCAGCAGCCTTCAGGTGATCATAGACCATGTCGTCCAGATTGGTGATGCCATTAGCGCGATCCGTGTAGAGAATCTGGGCGATATAGGCCGGTGGATTGCTGATAGAGTATCTTTTGCTGAGTTTGATGGCACAGCTCAGCATTCTGGCGCCAAACTGTTTCTGCAGACTCTCCAGATAACGAGCCGTATAGTTGGTCAGATGTCCAAACTGAGAACGATACAGGGCGAACGCAAAATCCAGATCATTATCGTCAACGAGTCCTAAAGAGCGTTTTTCAATCGGCTCAGTCGATGGCTTCGTCTTTTGATTATCAGCGGCTGTTGGCTGGTGCGTATCGTCAGATTTATTTACGGATGCGATGTTGATAGTTTCGTTTTGAATTTTTTCCTCGCGATTTTTCGCGGAGGAATCAATCGAATCTACGTTGTCTAGATAATTATGTAATAGCTTTGTCTTACTTGTGTTCACATTTTGCACGTCGCTGGGTTCAGATTTTGAACTCCGAGCGAATTGTTGATATGACGGGGTTTGATAGCTGTTTTGGGTGTTTTCGCGGTGTTCACATTTTGCACTCCGCACGTAATTGTTGACGTACACCCGATATTCACTCATTCCGGTTCGTTCAACATGAATCAGACCAAACTTGATCAGCTTTTTCCGAGCGTTGGTCACAGTATGACGAGACGTGTGCAGCAAGTCGGCCATCTCATCGTTGGTGAAGTAGATAAATGGCTGACCGTTGCTGTCGATGAAGCGCGGGTTGCCGTTTTGCGCGTTGCGGATCGAGCCATCAAGTCGTGAGCGGTAGAGAGAGTACATCAGCATTGAGTTGCCATCGAGTTTTCGATAGTTGTCATTTTGGAGCAGGTCCAGCTCGACTTTAACAAATTTTGAAGTCATAAAAAAAATCTCCTTCCTTACCAGCGGCAGTGAAAGAGACTATCTCAAAAACACTCAAGCACTTTCAGCAATTCGCAAAAGTCATGCGACCAAGCCAATTGCCTTTGATGAACGCACTCAATAATGCTATAATGTGACTACATTAAAAAATAAATCAAACTGGATATCTCAATCTTTACATTCAATCTTTACATTATAGCATCATGATTGCAGTGCTTGAGTATTCAGGATAATCTCAGAATCATGAGCGGCCACTCATGATTCTTTTTTTATTGCCTGAATCTCTAATTCGTTTTATGTTTTATAAAGAACATTCTGCTGCTTATTCTAATCATTTTGGTTAAAGCGGTTACAAAGACATTTTAACCGATATCGATTAAATTTTGCAGTCTTGATCTAACAAAGTTCAAAACGATTTACGCCTTCAAGACCAACCGTTTTGGATGATCGATTCTCTAACAACTCCATGTGGTTTTCATATCGATCATTAAAGTAATAATTACACATAAATATTCCTAAATCAATAGCGATTTTCGGGTAGTTAACTATTTACAATTCACTATTAACAATTTACAATGTGGAAGATGAATGAGAAAAAATTTGCTAATTTGAAATCCCTTGTGTCAGAATAGATTAGAAAAACTTTGTCAATGTTAACAATTCACAATTAATTATTCATTATTTGCTATTTACAGCGAGAAAGTTTGATATAATATTTTTGATAACTAGCGAAACAGCGAAAAAACTATTGATGAGGTGAAAAATAATGAGTGCTACCGTAATGTCCTTTTGCAATCAAAAGGGTGGTGTCGGGAAGACGTCGACGACTGCTTTGGTCAGCTACAACCTGTCCAAGCTCGGCTACAAGACGCTGGTCATCGACTTTGACCCCCAGGCAAACATCACGCAGCTCTTTTTGAAGACCAAGACGCGTGGCCAGTCTGCCGTGGCAACGATCAACAAGTCTTTGATGACGGTGCTGCAGAATGAGGAACCGCTGACCAACGCGATTCTGTCAATCAATGAAAATCTGGATCTGATTCCAACGGCGGTTGACTTCTCTTTGTACGGCCGTTTTCTTGAGAACAAGGAATCTGATGAAAAGAGCCGTGTTGCCTACTTCCGCAAGCTGCTTGAAGAACAGCTGATTGATCATTACGACTTTATCTTTATCGATGTTCCGCCTACGTTGGGACTTTCCAACGATACGGCCTTCTACGCCTGCGATCAGATCATCATCGTTCTGCAGACGCAGGAACGTTCCCTGGTTGGTGCCGAATACCTGCTTGAATATCTGCAGCGGGTAATCATCAATTCCTTCCAATCCAAGGTTGACGTTATCGGTCTGCTGCCAGTGCTGTCCAAGCGCGACTCTTCCGTTGATGCCAAGATTCTTCAGTCGGCAAGCGAGGAATTTGGCGAGGACAACATTTTCGACAGCCACATCACGATCATGGAACGGGTTAAGCGGATGGACATGACCGGGATCACTGACAACGACAAGGATGCCTGGGACCGCAAGACGCAAAATGCGTACAAAGCGGTCGCCGAGGAAATCATCGAACGACTGAACAAGGGCAAGCAAGAAAAGGATAATCAATAAAAGGAGCGATTTAAAATGGGCTTGTTAAATCACGACATGAAGAAGGATGAACGTCCAGAAATGAAGCACGGCGCGGACTTTGTTGTTGAAAAACAGGTCAAGCGCGAAGACATCGTTCAAAACTCTGAACAGGTTACCTACTCTACCAACGTGCGGGTCGACAACCACGTTCGCAATCAGCTGACGGCATTGGTTAACGTTGGCGCGGCAAAGAACGTGCGCGATCTGGAAAAGAAGATGATCAGCACGGCCGTCGATCAGCTGCCAAACAGTGACCAATCACGCTTCTACCAGATCCTGCGCATTCTGGAAGAAAAGGACATGCTGACGTCACGCAATAAGTAGCATTTGCCGCGTGAATGCGACACATTAAATATGTAAGCTTAAAAGGCCTGATTCCACGATCAACTGGAGTCAGGCCTTTAGTAGTTGCTGAAGAATTGGGGATTGCCGAAGCTGACACGCCGTAGTAGCATTAGACCCAGATATAAGAACGGAAAAGCAACGCTATAAAATGATTCTCATTCAAAAAGAGAAATACCCCCTATTTAACTAATTCAATGTCGAGTTTTTATTTCTCAATTATCGATAGTAGAGAAAAAGTAATTTAACACAAAGGAGTTGAAAAATTGGAGCAACAGGAACATCCAGAAGATTCCAAAAAGCCACAGAAGCGTCCGGAATCATCGGAGCAAAAACAGAAAGCAGACTCGGAAAAGACCGGCCGCGGTTTAGAGTTCTGGCTGCATCGTCATCCTAAGTCGGTATCTGAATCATATATGCATTTCTACGCGAAGAAACAATATGAAGAGGAGCAAAGAAAACGGTTAGGGATTCCAGAGCAGCCGAAACAGCAACCAAAGCCATCTGATAAAACGCAGAAAGCAGAATCGGAAAATACTGGTCATAGTCTAGAGTTCTGGCTGCATCGTCATCCTAAGTCGGTATCTGAATCATACATGCACTTCTACGCGAAGAAACAGTATGAAGAGGAGCAAAGGAAACGGTCAGAGGATTCCAAACGAGCGGAACCACGACAGGACTAGATAGTATAGAAGTCAGAAAAAATAAGTGAAGCAGACGCTGACATTAAAAATCTTTAATGATGAAATCGCGTCGATGCAACATAAAATATCATAGTGATGGACTAGCAAACCCCAGAGTCGAGCAAATCGATTCTGGGGTTTTTATGTTCTATAGTATTAACGTTCCCCCCAGCCGGCTCCGCTTCCGCTCCACGGGTCTCCTCTCCGGCGGGCCGCATGTGCCATGCTTACCGTCGCCTCGAGTGAGCCCCATGTTCCGCTCACGCTCCGCCGGCTGGGGGGATGATGCATATACACCCTCTGTATATACAGGATGTTCCGGTCATGTATGAGTGCATGTAGTCTTGAATAGCATCAGTAATTCCTTTTTGGAGCTAAAAATTTCAGGACTGAAAATCAGCAGATCCATGGTTGATTTTGAAGATGAAAAGAGTTTTTTGATTTCACTGTTTTTGAACTCCAACAAGGTAAATAATGAATTGTAAATTGTAGATAGTGGATTGTGCATAGTGAATAGTAAATTATTAACGTCACAAAAAAGCCATTATAAAGGCATTTATAGTACATCTATATAAACTTCTACAATGTAAATAGTGAATTGTAAATAGTTGATTGTGAATTGTAGATTGTAAATAGTGAATTACCAGCCATCAATAATGATTTAGATTAGTCCGTTGTTTGAGCAGCATGTTTATAACCCGTGAATTAGATCTAAAGCAAGACAAGAGGCGAATGTCTGGCGAATCATTAAATCTCATCATCTTGCTTCGATGCTTTATCAAAATGTATATACAAAATAATCAAGCATGTATTGGATGTGGTTTAGAGCTTATGCGCGGCCTCGATTGCCCAGTTGAGATGTTCATAAGGGATGTCACGCGGTACCGTGCAGTCAGCACCGAGAATCACGCCTTTTGTCCCGGCTTCAGAAATCAGATCGCGTACGCAGGCTTGAATCTCTTCCTTATCGCCAGAATAAAGAACGCCCTTGCGACTGTTGTCAAAGCCGCCGAGTACGACGCGACCGCCAAACAGTTTCTTGCCCTCGCCAAGCGTATAGCCGTCTGCTTTGGTGGCCCAGTTGATTACCTGCAGCGGATAGTTGGTGAACCATTCCAGATGATTGGTGGCGCCATCGAATCCGCAGATGTGAAGGATATTGATTTCGAATTCCTGATTGATGGCGTTCTGCACCTTCAGATCAACCGGCTCCATGACTTCAGCAAAGAACTCATGATTGTCAGCTCGCTGATCCTGAATGGACTGAGTGCTGTAGTAGATGCCATCAATGTCAGTCTGTGCACGCAACGCCTTAACGACTTTGATCTGATCATCGGCTATTACGTTCAGCACGTGTTTGACGATTTCTGGATTCTGCTCGTACAGATCAAAGAAACGCTCGTCAGCAAGAGTTAATGCCTCTTCGTAGTGTTTGATGAGTGCCCATTTGAACAGAATCAATGGCGAGAATACCGTCACGAATATTGGCCTGTCGCCAGCAATCGCGCGCTGCTTCTTAGCCAGTTCAACCCGTCCCGTGATCCATGGGTCGTCTTCATTCAACGACTCCACTTGTGCCAGCTGGCTGAGATCGCGTGGATCGCCAACTTCATGAAATGGGTATGGAAAGTAGCCATCCAGCATCGTTTTAACCAGGTCGACGTCAACCGCGTTTAGGTAATCTTGGTGACCATCCAGATTGATTGTGATGACTTCCGGATGTTTGGCCGCATCGGTAAACTCGTTGTCGGCAAAATGTCGCCAGAATGAGATTGGTACGATTCATTGTGCAGCACTTTTAAGACTTCTTCTTTACGCATAATCAAAACCTCCCAAAGTAAAAAGAAAGGGCCGTCGATCAATTAGGTATGATCGGCAGCCCTTAGAAAATGGGGAATTTAATCGTTTCTTGTTTAGAATGCGTTGAGTGCTTGTGCATCCTAAAAGAAACGCCCCGCCGAAATCATGTCAGCTTGACGAATAATTAGAATGCACATGTCTGAAGCTTTATTCAGAAAATCAAACTTGATCATGATCTCGACCCCCTTTGTACAAAATAGAGTTGGCATAATACTAGGCTTATCCTTGCAGAATGTCAACGAGATTTTTTTGTTCGTCCCCCGGCCGGCTCCGCTCCCGCTTCACGGGTCTCCTCTCCGGCGGGCCGCATGTGCCATGCTTACCGTTGCCTCGAGTGAGCCCCATGTTCCGCTCACGCTCCGCCGGCCTGGGGCTATGCATGTAGTCTTGAATAACATCGGGAATTCCTTTTTGGGGCCAAAAATTACAGGACTGAAAATGACGAATTTGGGACAATATCTACACCGGCTAAGCGATACTGATTGCCACTGCTTATAAACTCCTACAATGTAAATAGTAAATAATAAATTGTAAATAGTAAATTGTACATTGTAAATTGTAAAATGTAAACGTGATAAAAACGGCTGTATAAAGGCATTTAATAGGCTATAGAATAAACTCCTACAATGTAAATAGTGAATAGTAAATTGTAGATTGTAAAAAGTTGATTAATAATGAAGGTAATGTTGTACAATTTGAAACTGCCATAACCATACATTTTCAAGTTGCCATTGATTCAGAAAAAATTGAAATAAAAAAGTGCGAAACTCGATACCTTGCATAGAGTATAGATAGAGGGGCAGAAGAGAAGATGCTGTTTGAAATATGTTTTGCCAGATGAATGATCAAGCAAGCATCCCCTACCTCTCATGCTTTTTCAGATTATCTTCCTCGCCGCGTTCCATCCCAGGGCGCGGCTTTTGTTGATAAAAAAAGCATGACGCGTATCATGCCATGCTTAACTGTTTATTTAGTTAAAAAGTCGCAGACGATTGCGATGGCCTGTTGACGTTTCTCCTCATCGAGATAGGAGTGATCACAGTTTGGAATCAAGTTTAGCGTGCTGTTTTTGTAGACATCATGGTATCGAAGCGAGGCAACTGGATTAACGATGGTATCATCCGTGCCATGAACCAAACATACGGGACCCTCATAGTGTTTGGCGATATCGTACAATGGCAGCAGCTGCGCGGTTCTAAAGTAGAAGCCGCTGATAGTTTTCTGTTTAACCGTAACCATATTGGGAATATGGTGCGGATCATAGACGCTGCCCTGACAGATGCCAAGCCGCGCGTCATCAATCAGCGTGGCGGCTGGGGACATTAGAACCAGTTTCGCGATTAAGTCAGGATAGTATGCCGCTATCAAGCTGGCAATCACGCCACCTTGCGAATGTCCCAATAGGTAAATTCGACGAACGCCTTTCAGCTGCTGAGCAAAATTAAGGACAGCATTGGCATCAGCAAGCTCATTGAAAATCGTCATTTCTGAAAGCGAGCCCTCACTTTTACCATGCCCGTTAAAATCAAAGCGGAGAGTGCCGAGCCCTTTTTTGCGCAAGGCAGGCGTTAAGTCATAAAAGACCCGGCGTTTTGAATAGCCGAGGTCGGAGGTAAAGCCATGCATCAAAATAACCAGATCGAACTCATCTTGCTCGGGAAGATCGATCAATCCGTGCAACAACAGACCGTCCCGCTTGATTGTAATTTGTTTTTCCATTAGCAAATCGCCTTTCTATATTTATTAATGTCGACAATATATCGCGACCGCAAATTTTTAAGTCTTCTTGCCTATCTTAGCAGTAAAATCATTATTTCATAACAGTATTTTTAAACAGATCATGAGTGGTGGCTTCTATTGATTTAAGTAGCTTTAAATACTCAATTGTACTATAATATAACTATATTTAAAACTATCAATTTTGAATGTTCAATCAGGGTCAAAACTGATAGGCACGGCTGATGATAATGTTTTATGATGCAGACAGCCGGTTGGATATGGGGCTGATCGGCGGCCGATGATCATTCTATCTCAAGGCTGATTGCTTGGTGATAATTTACTTTCATTAAGTTCCCTTAAAGAAGCCGCCCAGGCCAGAGTTGGTCCAGGCGGTTTTTATGTTCAAAGGAGGACTTTGCGATGTTTGATGTTTCCGTGATGTTTACCCAGGTATACGATGCAATGATGGATAAGTTTGAACGCCTCAGCGCGATGAACGATCATAACGTTTATAATCAGCAAATCTACGACATGTACCTTGATTGCTTGATCTTAGCGGAACGGGTGCTGACCAGATCCAAGCAGACCGATGACATGACGCTTGAGACGCACATCTATGTCTGCACGCTGATGAATGGTTTGATTGATGGTGAGACTGACCTGATGAAGGAAGGTCCCGCGTCCTATAATCGACCAGAGCATTATCTGATTCTGTGCCAGGTGCGTGCCGAGCTGCAACAGAAACTGGCCATGGTCGATAAACAGGCAGCCTAAACATCCCCTTCTTGGCTATGCCTAATCATTGGAAAGCCTGGTATTAAATAGTTGTATACAATAATGCAGTTATTTATCTAATACGGTTAATTACATGACACAATAAATAATGCGACACAACAATTGAAAAGTTGCGAAGGATTCAGTAACAGCGCTGTTTTAGGCTCGAGAAAAGCTTGAAGTAGCAGTGGTTTTACTAAAGCCTAAATAATCGGCAATATATTGAAGTGAGTGCTTTTCATGATGAAGTGTTTCGATGACAACGCGGTCTTCAAATGATAAAATAGTGGTGCCCATAAAGGTCCTTCTTTTTAATGGAATGTTGTGGTGACACCATTAAAGACCTTTATGGGTTTTTCTATCCACTAATATGTTCAACTTAAATTTTACAATCTACCAATTTAATTTAGAAATTTACACAAAATATTTTACACTCCCGGGAATGTACATAATGTACATAAGGTAGATTGTAAAAATTATCATTTCATGTATAATTGATTGTGAAATTTAGAACTTAATACGAGGTATGTTTATTTATGAAGGTTATTATCGTTGGTTGTACCCATGCGGGAACTATCACCGCTACCCAAATTTTGCAAAATCATCCTGAGACCAAAGTAACGATCTATGAACGGAACGACAACGTTTCATTCCTGTCGTGCGGGATCGCTGTCTACCTGAGCGGTGATGTTGGCGACCCCGATGCGATGTTCTACTCCAGTCCGGAGCAGCTCACTGAAATGGGTGCCACAGTTCACATGCAGCACAACGTCACGAACATTGACCCAGAGACGAAGACGGTAACGGTGACCGACCTCGTAACGGGTGAAACCAAGACTGACCACTATGATAAATTAGTGGACACTACCGGTTCATGGCCGGTAATCCCGCCAATTGAAGGTGTTGACGGTCCCCACGTTTACCTGTGCAAGAACTACCACCATGCTAAGGAACTATTCAACGTGGCCAAGGATGCCCAACGGATTGTTGTCATCGGTGGCGGCTACATCGGGGTCGAATTAGTCGAAGCCTATACCCGGCAAAACAAGGACGTTACCCTGATCGACGGTTCGCCCCGAATGCTCCACAAGTACTTTGACCGCGAGTACACCGACCGGATTCAAAAGGAGTTCATTAACCACGGTGCCCACTTTGCCTTCGGTCAGCGGGTAACCGGCTTTGACAACCACGAAGACGGGGTAACGGTGAAGACCGATAAGGGAAGCTACGATGCCGATATCGCAATTCTCTGCGTCGGCTTCCGTCCTAACACTGACCTGCTGAAGGGCAAGGTTGAGATGCATGACAACGGAGCGATCGTCACCAACGAATACATGCAGTCATCCAACCCTGACATTTACGCAGCCGGTGACTCCACTTCCGTTCACTACAACCCGACCGGCAAGGATGCCTACATTCCGTTGGCTACTAACGCGATCCGGCAGGGAACCATTGTGGGGACAAATGTCTTCGGCAACACGATGCGCGATATGGGGACCCAGTCCAGTTCCGGCTTGAACCTGTACGGGACGACGATGGTTTCATCCGGTTTGACGTTAGAAAACGCCAAGGAAGCCGGCTTTGATGCCGCCGCGGTAACCATTGAGGACAACTACCGGCCTGAATTTATGCCAACGACGACCCCCGTCCTGATGACGCTGGTTTGGAACAAGAAGACCCGGCAAATTCTTGGCGGCCAGCTGATGAGCAAGCATGATGTTTCGCAGTCAGCAAACGTCCTTTCACTATGCATCCAAGATAAGCACACCATTGACTACTTAGCATTCGTTGATATGCTCTTCCAGCCCCACTTTGACCGGCCATTTAACTACTTAAACATCCTCGGTCAGGCAGCGATGAAGAAGCAGGCCGAACTAGAAAAGTAAACATTATATAGGATAATGAAATGAGGCATCTCGCCAAGTCGCGAGATGCCTCATTTTTTCGTGTATTTTTCAACCCGTACCATTATGGTGTGCTTACGTTATATCAACTCATGGCCAATTGAATCGCCCTTATTAATGATTTCAAATGGATATGGTTTATTAGTATCACATTCATCCATCCAAAAAAGGCCTTCTACATGAGTTTTCTCAAACATAGAAGGTCTGCGCGGTGGTTGGAATATATTTTGTTGTGGTGTGCTTGCAGCTGAACACTTTTTGTTTGCAGTTATTGGTTAAAAGAAGAAATCTTTTTTTAGGTTGATTTTTACTGCTAATGTTGAAACATGCTTTTTTAAATAGACATGAGTGATACCAGCAAGCAAAACATTAAACAAGAATGAAATCACGAAAATTTCCGACTGGTGAAAACGACTGTAAATTAGAAAGCTTGACAGAAAAATCATCAGCATCGTCAGTAGCAGAACCGAAATTATGTTTATTAATTTTAGTCTGTGGATTAGGTGATTGCTGGTGCGTAAGGCGGACACTTTAGCATAGTTTTCCATATAAATTCTGTTTTGCATGACTGCCTGATAAGTAAGAAAAATAATAATAACAGGTTGTGCTACCGTAAGTAATTTGATGATCATAAAAACACCCTCCTCAAATAAAATGATTAAAACCATAAAGTAACCTTTTTTAGTGTAAGCTTGATAGGATATATTACCAGCATTGCCTTCTTTGTTTACAGCCAATTTAATGTAACTAGATTATATCCCATATTGTTTGAATTGGATCAGCGATTTAATCTCGCAATTTCCTAGTCAGTCTTGCTTCAACGTTCAATCAATTAGATTAAGCGCTCAAGCAAGATCAACTAGCACACAGTTCAAGCTCACCGTTCTTATAAACAAGTACGTTCTCACATTCCATTCTGATACGTCCATTTCTTAATGGCAGTCATATCATTTGAGAAATAGTATCTGCTAATCAATTCATTCCATTTAGGCCACTTGTCCAGAGGAACGTTAATTATTCCTGCACCGCCATCTATCATCAGCTTGTTGGCAGCTAGCGTGGCAGTACGTTTATTCCCATCCCAAAAGATCTGACTTCTCATCAGATGATACATAAGCGTTAAGGCTTCGTCGGTTGTTGATTTATGACTATCATGCACTAATGCGGTGATGAATTCCTCTTCCTTAGGCAAAATAACGTCGTCTGGCACATACTCGCCCAATTCTGTATTTACCGCGCCATTACCCGTTCGCAATTCGCCAGGTTCCAACGCGTCGTGCAAAGCAACAAGTTTATTGATGGATTTCAGAAAAGCAAGGTCCATCGGTCTGTCAGCATTAATGATGTATTGCCAGGCTTGTTTGAGCTGAACAATAACGTTGATATCATCAATCGAAACACCATCGACATCTAGCCCATCAATAATGGCTTGAGTCTGCCACAATGTAGTATTTACGCCTTCAAATCGCGAATTGACATGCACCAGCCTGACGAGATTGCTGCGAGCATAACGCCGATTCTGATCTTTAGTTAAGTGAAATTTATCTTCCATCATGCTTAATACTCCTCGTTCTCTTAAATTAGGCGTTTTTATTGGGAAGCCAGCAAATTCAACGCGCGCTGAGAATAGAATGATTTTAGCGCGGATCTCGTTGAAAAAGCTAATCTTGATATTCAGCATCCTGTTCCTTGTCGATTTCCTTTTTCAGCGCGGCGGTACGTTCTGAAAGCAGGAAGCCGCCCCATTTCATCTTGCCGCGATCATGATAGTAGTATTTAAAAAACTGCGTGGCCATCTTGTCAGCCTCTTGATCATCGTAAAACTGCATTCTCATCGAAATTTTCTCCTCATTTCGCGGACCTGGTCATCAGGAAAGTTTAGGTAGTTGAGCGTGAAATGATACGTTTGGCGAACCTCAGTTATAATATCAAGCAACTCAGAATAATCACAATCAGCCAGTCGAGCAATGGGTATGGATCGGCTGTAGGCGTTGCGCGGCTGAATGTTGAAAAACAGATTATAGCCATGCTCCGGCTCATAGTAGACCACGGAGACCCAGTACTTAGTGCGCCAGCGATTGGTAAAGCAACGCTTGATTCGCTCACAGATCCTTTCGCTTTCAGTTTCTTTATTCCAAGCTTTGTCCACCGGCATGACCTCCTACCAACTGACTTCTTTCGATAAACGTGCCGCCTTTCTCCAAGCTGGACGCCCGCATGATTGACGTCTTGCCAAAGCGTTTGCGGATGGTGTCAACAGTGTCTTCCAGCTTAACCATGTCGTACTTGGGCGAATTGAACAGATAGAGCTGCTCGCCATAGCGGTCGGCCAAGCGAGTCGCGGCCACACTGATGCGACGAACCGGTGATACCCCATCCTAGTATGTATAGAACAGATAAAGCAGCTGCTCGTTGATGAGATTCGAATCGACCGTTGAATCAGAAAGCTTGAGCGAATGGGCAAAGCCGGTTTCTTCCGTTGGCGTGCTCAGCGAATAGCCGATTGAAAGGTATACGCCCCCTGCCTGTTTGTCATGCGCGCGAAGCCGAGAAGCTACCTGTGAGCCAATCTCTCGAATGACGACTTCAATCTCCTCGGCTCTCGTATAATCGCGCGGTAGGACCTGCGAATTGCCCAGGCTCTCGTCTTTTGGCAAGACTTCCTCAGCGAGGTCGGTGCGGTCGATTCCCCAGGCAGAGGCGTACAGCTGCGCGCCGATAACGCCCATCTTTTCCTTGAGAATGAACGGGTCGGCATGAGCCAGCTCAGCCATGGAATGAATCCCCAGTCCGGCAAGACGTTTGGCGGTTCGCTCGTTGATGCCCCAGACGTCAGTGATCTCAGGGATGGACCAGATCTTTTCTTTGACCGTGTCATAGGTGATCTCGCCAATGAAGCGCGGATCATGCTTGGCATAGACGTCCAACGCAATCTTGGCCTGCAGCGGATTCTCGCCCACGCCTACCGTGGTAACCAGCTTCAGGCGGTCATGAACGGTCTTTTGGATCTTTTTAACGACCGCAATTGGATCATCCCCGAACAGTTTCCAGGAATGGGTGATGTCCAGAATCGACTCGTCAATTGAATACGGCAACAGATCCTCATCAGCCACGAACTCGCGATAGATGTTGTTGACCTCAATGTTCTTTTCGATGTACGTATTCATCCGTGGCGGTACCACTATCAAATGGTTGTCGCGTGGCAGATCACGCTGACGATTGACGTTGGAGATGCCGTAAAGCTTTTTGGCCATTGGAGATGATGCCAGCACTAGCCCGCCATTGGTATTTTCGGCTTCTGACATGACTACGAGCGGCGTGGTGAGCGGATCCAGCCCGCGCATCGTGCACTCAACCGTGGCATAGAATGATTTGTTGTCAATGACCAGGAAAATCCCCCGCGGCTCCTCTGAACTGTCCATCTTGCCGTCCTCCCCGAACCTCTGTTTGTATTCTATTATAATCTGCGAATAAGTGTTCTTGAAGACGGAAATTGCAGGTATTGTGCTTTAACGCTATATAAATGCAATTGCACTGATAATCGTTTATACTTTGATACGATTTTTAAAAGAGTGTCCACAACAATGGACATTAATTTATTTTTAGCGCTTACATTGACTGATATAGTTTAGATAAGGAGGGAGGAAGATGAGTGGAAATCGTGACAAAATAATAAAGATTCTGTCGAAAAGCGATCGTTTTGTCACAGCCGATGAGTTGGCAAAGTCTATTGGCATCTCGACAAAGACTATTTATCGAGCCGTCAATGGGATCAATGACCACTATGACGAACCAATCATTGTCTCCGAGCGTGGCAAAGGGTTGAAGTTGAATTACGATCGGTATCTCGAATTGACGAAGCAGACTGGTTCTGAAAACGACAAGCTGGACAGTACGCCATTGGAGCGACGGAACCAGATTCTTACCAAGCTGCTGTTCAACGCGCCTTTGGCCAATCGAGTGTCAGAGATGTATGAGGACTTCTTCGTAAGCATTGAGCTGATTCATCAAGATTTGACGATTATCAGCAAGCAGCTTCAAAAATATGATCTCAGCTTAAAGCGGGATGGCAGCTTTGTTTCGGTAGTTGGTGATGAGCGGAACATCCGGCGAGCCATCAACGCAGTCTTGATGCAGAGCAATGCCATGAACCAAGAGAGCATCAACGATTTCGTCAGTGAGTTTCATGATCTGAGCCGCTTTGACAATCAATTCATAACCACGCAGTTGGAATTGATTCAGCGCCTGCTTAATACAACGATCCCCTATCCTTATAACGTAAACATCTTTTCCCATCTCTACATTCTTATGAAGAGAATTCGTCAAGGAAAGATGATCGACTCTAAGGACGGGCAGATCAAAAACAAGCGATATGAGAAGATCATTCAGGCCAATCCAAAATTCTATAAGGTAAGCAATGACGTGATCAAGAACGTGGCCGATTATCTTAACTGCGATATACCAGCTATTGAAAGCTATTATTTATTGGAATATCTGATTTCGATGCGTTACAACAACAATTACGTATACGACAAAAAGACTTCATCTGAATCGATGGAGCTGGCTGAATTCTATATCAAGCAGTTTGGATTGAATCCAGGGTCATCGCGCGTTATCTCGCTTCAGAATGATCTGGTCAGTCATATTCGGCCCATGATCAACCGTCTGAACAATCATATCGTAGTTGCCAATAAGGTACTTGCTGATATCAAGCTAGAATACGGTCAGCTTTTTAAGAAGGTCGCGGCAATTACCAAAAAGGCAGAAAACGAATTACAGCTGCCTTGGAAGATCAATGATGATGAGATTGGATTCCTTACGCTTTACTTTGCTAAATATATTGAAGAATCAAGCCTGCCAAAACGAGTGCTGATCATGTGCGCCAGTGGGATTGGGACTTCAAAACTCCTGTACGTAAAAATTCATAAGGCATTTCCGGATCTGAATATCGTGGGAGTTACTTCAAAGACCGACTATGTTGAGAATCCCGACAAGTACGATGGCGTTGATGTGATTGTCTCGACGGTGCCGGTCGTGCCGCGAAAGGACGCTAAGGTGATCCTTTCAAGCGCGATGTTTAACGAACAGGACAGGAATCGATTGAGTAGGTTATTGAATGATGAAGACTAAGTTGATTCTGGACAAAAACGTAATCGTGCCTGACCGCGATGAATGGCTTAAACACGTTGCGGGCATCATCCCCGATTTCTCGAATGATCCAACGCTGCTCATTCAGACGTTAAGAGAGCGAGAAGAAATCGGGAGCACAAGGCTTGCGGAAAAGTTGGTAATGCCGCATGTCGTAATGCCTGGAATTGCCGATAGCTATATCATCGTTAGCCAATTGGGATCCCCGGTTGAATGGTTTGATAATCATTCAGTGGATACCGGAACGTTTCTGGTCGTAAAAGGCAACGATGAAGCGATAAGTAATTTTGTGGTTCATATGGCAGATGATTCTTTTGTAGAACGGCTGTGTGAACGAGGCATAGAGAAGAAAACTATTGAAAGTCTTTTAGAAGAATAGAGGGAAACGCATGTTGTTTGATAAAGAGGTTATTTTATTTAACCAAGATGTTTCTGACAACGTAAGCGCCTTAACTCGGCTGGCTGACAGTATGTATGCCAAAGGAGTAGTAACCAGCGAGTACAGGGATGCCTTACTGAAGCGTGAAGAAAGTTTTCCCACCGGACTGATGACTCAAACGATTGGGGTTGCGATTCCTCATACGGATCCAGATAAGGTGATTGAGCCGCAGATTGGATTCATGAGTCTGAAGCATCCAGTGACTTTTCATCAAATGGGCGATAATGCCGAGATTCAAGTAAAACTGATCTTCATGCTTGCACTCAAAAAGTCAGACGACCAATTGAGCATGTTGCAGAAGCTGATGGCGCTCTTCCAAAACCAAGAATCCATGGACGCTTTGCAAAAAATTGATCAGAAGAATGATTTTCTCGATTTGATGAAGAAGAACGAAATAATTGAATAGAGCTAAAGGGGGATAAAGATATGAGTGCTATAGCATCAGGACTCCAATGGTTCGTTAACCTTGGGGCAAGCGTTATGCTTCCAATACTGCTGTTTATCTTTGCTTTGATTTTACGGATCAAGCCAAGCAAGGCCTTCAAAGCTGGTTTGATGGTTGGGATCGGGTTTATTGGCTTGAACCTGGTCATTAGTCTGTTAACCAAGAATCTTGGCCCTGCCTCGCATGCCATGGTTAGAAACTTTGGGATGCACCTTGGCACGATTGACATTGGTTGGCCGGCTGCTTCTGCCATTGCTTACGGTACCGTTCTGGGGAGTCTGGCTATTCCGGTTGGCGTTATCACCAACGTTGTACTGCTGCTGTTGGGATTGACGCAGACGCTGGACGTTGACGTTTGGAACTACTGGCACATTGCCTTTACTGGTTCCCTTGTCTACGCGGTTTCGCACAGTTTCTCGCTTGGGATCTTTACGATGGTTGTACACGTAATGATTATCTACCTGCTTGCTGACATGTCTGCTCCATACATTCAGAAGCAGTATGGATTAGATGGCATTTCGTTCCCACAAGGCGCCTCGGCACCAGGCTACGTATTGGCCCTGCCGTTGAACTGGCTGATGGACCGTATCCCTGGCATCAACAAGATCAAGCTGACGCCAAAGACGATTCAAAAGCGTATGGGAATCTTCGGCGACTCTGGCGTGATGGGTCTGCTGATTGGTATCGTAATCGGTATTTTGGCTAAGTACTCCGTTACCAAGACGCTGCAGCTTGGTGTCTCAACGGCTGCCGTTCTGGTCTTGATGCCGCGGATGGTTTCACTGCTGATGGAAGGTCTGACTCCTATTTCTGAAGGTGCCAACGAACTGGTTCAAAAGCACTTCCCAGGCCGGAACCTTTACATCGGGATGGACAGTGCGCTTGCTGTAGGTAACGAAACGGTTCTGTCCGCCTCACTGCTGCTGGTTCCAATTACGCTGCTGATTGCCGTAATCCTGCCAGGTAACCACGTGCTGCCATTTGGTGACTTGGCAACCATCCCTTACATGATTGCCATCATGGCTGCCGTATTCCGCGGCGACATTTTCCGGACGCTGGTTGGTGGGATCGTGGATATCATCTTGAGCCTGTACATTGCTTCTTGGGTTGCTCCACTGGTTACGGCTTCCGCAAAAGCTGCCAACTTCAGCCTTCAAGGCAACACCTCAATTTCCGTTCTTAGTGACGGTGGTGTCTGGACTACCTGGGTCGTCGTTGGCCTTGGCAAGATCATGACTTGGGGCGGTATCGGCTTGATCGGTGTCGTTACCTTGGCATTGATGATCTGGTACAACAAGTTCCACAAGAAGAATCAAGCTAAGAAGACTGAACCTGCTGCCTAGGTCTGCTTAAATTTGAAAGGAGATTATAACTATGAAGACATTAATGGTTGTTTGCGGTAGCGGTGTTGCTACCTCCACTGTTGCTGAAGGAAAGATTCGCGACTTTTTGGACTCAAAGGGATTATTGGACAAGGTCAAGATCTACAAGAGCAACATTGCTGAACAGATCAACAACATTGATGACTACGATGTGTTCGTCAGCACGACGGTCGTTCCGGAAGACGTTCGCGACAAGGTTATCAATGGTCTTCCGCTGCTGACTGGTATCGGTGTAGATAAGGTATACGATCAAATCCTGGCAAAGCTGGGTGAAGACTAGATTAACCTACGAAAAGCAGGCCCGTGGAAATTCCGCGAGCCTGTTTTTTTGATTGCTGATGGAGTGTGTTGAACAAAAATTGCTGAGCTGCTAAGGCATATTTATATCCCTCTGCTGTCGTAAAAATTAATAAGATGGCAGTCTAAAAATGCCCAAAAATGGCAGCGTGAAATTGTACAAGAATGGCAATTTCAAAATGTACAATGCCCCACGTGCCATGCAGAATTTGGTCCCCTGTCAATAAAATAGACAATTTAAATAGAGACTTTTTTGTCCTATGCCACGACTAAATTTTGAATTTGAGTTTGATACTCATCTTCAAGTTGCTTTGGTGATTTGAATCCACAGTGACTGTGAATTCTAACTGTGTTGTAAAACGTTTCAATGTACTGAAAAACTAGTCGTTTAGCTTCGGAGTATGAATGGATTTTAAACCGATTTATCCATTCACGCTTAATCAAGGCATGAAACGACTCAATGCAGGCATTATCCCAAGGATAAGCTTTCTTTGAATAGCTTAATGTCATGTTAGCTGTAACTTGATTGTAAGCTTCAGACGTAAACTGACTACCACGATCACTGTGCATGATTAATGGCTTGCTAACATGTGATCCTTGTTATCTAAGTAATACTGAACGGCCTGTTCCTTAAATTCCTTGTTATAACTGTGCTTCGTCATTATTTGATCCTCCAATTTACTTCCTTAATTATACTAAATCAGAGTCTCTATTTAACTTGTACACTTTTTATTCTAGGCCCAAATAAATGGCCGCTATGAACGTAAATCAACGATCATAACGACCAATGTGCCATTATCAAGTTGGGGAACCGTACTCCATAGCACAGCAACTGCAGAGGCGATATTAGATCGACTTGTTTATCACTCGCATGTAATTAAGATCAAGGGGAAGTCATACCGCTTGGCATCGGTCAATTCTTAAACCGCCCAAATCATACATTTTTAAACTGCCATAAAGGGCGTGCGGACGTTTTTCTGGACTTTAACCATCAAGCTATCTTGCTCTGACGGTATTTTTGTGGGCTCTTTCCTCCTAAAACTTTTTTTCTTCTCTTGGTGTTATACCACCCAATATATTCATTAAGTGCTTGTATGAAATCATCAATTGACTTTCCAATCCAACTTCGATTGTAAAAGAACTCCGTCTTGAGATGACCAAAGAAGCTCTCTGCTTGTGCATTATCTGGAGTGCTGCCTTTCTGCGACATTGATCGTGTAAAGCCAAACTTGTCCATTAGCCCAATCCAACCTGGCCAGCGGTAATGAGCGCCTCGATCGGAATGCACGATGATTTTTTCATTGGAAGGTAATCTTTCGGCCGCTACGCTAAGCATTGTATTGACAAGCTCTGCGTTTGGACTAGTACTGATAGTCCAACTCGTGATTTGACCATCAAAGCAATCAATGAGTGGTGATAGATATACTTTTCCGGCTTGGATAGGAAACTCTGTAATATCTGTTACCAGCTTTTGGTTTGGGACGTCTGATTGGAAATCTCGATCAAGTATGTTTGGCACAGCCGGCGTGATTTCACCCGCGTACGAGCTGTATTTTCGACAACGTGTGGTGGTAACTTCTAATCCTTCTTCAGCCATCAACCGGCGAATCACCTTCTCAGAAAGTTGGATCCCTTCATCATCGAGCTCCATCTTCATTCGACGGTACCCATAGCTTTTGTAATTTTGCTTAAAGATGATTTTCAAACGTGGACGTACTGCTTTATATTTATCGCCTTTGGCGATGGCATCACGTTGATAAAAGTAGCTGCTTTTGGATAATTGAAGAACCTTGAGTAGCGTATTAAGCAGATATCTATCACGCAGGGCATCAATCACCTGAACCTTTTCTCGGTTAGTCAGATTGAGTTGGTTGATACCCGGATCTTTTTTAGGAGGGCATTCACCTGCAGGAGAATGTCGTTTTGAAGCTCAAGCTCTTTAATACGATCTTGGAGATCTGAAACTTCTGGAGTGAAGTTTTCTCGATTCTTTTCATCACCTGATGAACTAGGCGTCTGTTTAGCTGGGAAGCTTTCACCGAGTACATCTTGCTTACAACCGTAGAGTGTTTCGCGGCTAACCCCAAATTCATTCGCAATTTTTTTGGCAGGGACTGCTCGTTTATAGAGTGCTTCTACAGCTTTGACTTTAACATCATCCGGCGTGGTGGGCTTAGCCACAACCGTGTGGTTCCTTAATGAAGTATCACAACGAGGATCTGCTAATAACCACTCACGGAGAAGCTGTCGCGACGGGTAACCAAGCGCTTTGACTGTCTTTGTGATGAATTGTCCGTGTTCAAAGAAGTGATCCACTGCTGCTTGTCGTTGTTCATTGGAGTACTTCGGTTTTCTCTTTCGTGGAGTGTCACCAAGCGCGGCTTTGGCGTCTTGTTCGTAATCTTTAATCCATCGCTTCAATGCGCCTAAAGATGGATAACCCAATTCTCTAACCACTGCACTCCATGAATGGTGATATTGATAGAAGAGCTCGATGGCCCGTTTTTTATCTGCTTTTGAATACATACTGACATCATACCCTAAGTCCAGGAATTTGTCCGCACGCCCAAAATGATAATTTAAAACCGCCCTTGACAAACGCCATTTTGTATTTGAGAAAGCGCTACCATTTATGGTAAGATAAAGGTGCGCAGAGAAGATTTAGGAGGCGTTGTTATGGAAATTAAAAATGTGGTAGTTGCTGGCGCCGGTGTATTGGGGAGTCAAATTGCCTTTCAGATGGCCCGCTGTGGTTACCAGGTCAAGATTTGGAATCGGCATATTGACCGGGCCGAGAAGCGACTGGCAGCAATCAAGGCGCCGTTTATGAAAGAAATGCAGGCGACCGCGGATGACTATCAGGCGGCCTGTGATAATATTACTAGTATTAGTAATGACCTGGCGGCAACCGTTGCCGATGCCGACTTGGTCATTGAATCGGTTTCTGAGTCAGTAGAGATTAAAAAGGCCTTTTACAGTGAGCTTTGTCCACTGTTACCAGAAAAGACAATCATCACTAGTAATTCATCAACCTTCGTACCAAGTGAACTGGTTGCTTTTACTGATCGGCCAGCTAAGTTTGCCCACTTACACTTTGCTAACCATATCTGGAAACATAATGTTGCTGAAATTATGGGCAGCCCGAAGACGGCAGCGGCAGTTATTGACGACCTGGTTGCATTTGCCCGTTCAATTAAGATGGTTCCGGTGGTATTAAAGAAGGAACAGCATGGTTACATCATGAATTCGTTACTGGTGCCATTGTTAAATGCAGCGATGGCGCTATGGGCTAATGGCGTTGCCGACCCCCATACGATTGATAAGGATTGGATGATTTCCAATGGTTCACCATTGGGACCGTTTATGATTCAAGATATCGTGGGGCTACGGACGACTTACGCAGTGGTTAATAACCAGTATGAGCAGACCCACAATGAGCTCTTTAAAAAGATTGCCGATAAGCTAAAGCCAATGATCGCGGCGGGCCATACCGGTGTTGAGGCGGGACAAGGCTTTTATCACTATCCTGACTCTGAATTCAAAGATCCCGACTTTTTTAAGTAGAATTAAAACCGAATAATACTCTGCACTGATGTTTCAGCTAGCCTGATTTAGGAAGGAAGTAGTTATTATGGAACCGTATAAGGTGATTATTTGGGGATTAGGTAATGTTGGTCGAGTCGCCGTACGGATGATCGGTGAACGTCAATCGGTTCAGCTAGTGGCGGCCGTTGATAATGATCCTGAAAAGATCGGTAAGGACGCAGCTGGTTTATTTGGCTTTCCGGAAATTGGTGTTAAGGTTACTGACGATATTGACGCGGCCTTAAAGTTAGATGCTGACGTGGTACTAGTTTATACTCCGCTCCGTCATGATCCTGAGACTGGCGCATTTACACCAAGTGCAGAAGATATGGTTAAGGTTTTAAATGCTAAGAAAAATTGTATTACAACTATCCCGCTATACTACTCACAAGTTACTACACCGGACTTATATAAGATGATCAATACGGCCGCACAAAAGAATGGGGTTACATTCATGCCGAGTGGCCTATTACCAGGCTTTTACGCTTCCCACCTTCCCCTGTACCTGTGTAACCTCGTCGACCACGTTGATGAATTAACCGTTCAATCGGGTGAAGATGATCAGAATAATACCTCTAGTTGGGTGAAGGTCTTCGGCTATGGGATGGATCCAGACAAGTTCCCTCAGGACAAGTTAAAGGCTGGAATTGCGGCCTATTATATTGCAGCGGTCTATGAAATGGGTGATCGGCTGGGTCTTAAATTTGATGATGTTAAGGTTTCCCATGAGGTCTTTACGGCACCGCATGACCTTCAAACCGGGGCGTTTGGCGTCGTTAAGAAGGGAACGATGATGGGCCACCGTTTCATTATGAGTGGCTACGTTAAAGGAGAAAAGAAAGTTAGCTTAATCTATGTTCATAAAATCTGCAATGATGTTGTGAAGGAGCCCGCCATTGATAACCATATTCATATCGCCGGGATCCCGACAATCGACGTTGAAGTACAGAATATGATTCCACTGGAGGAGAGTTATGTAACCAGTGCCGCTCCAAGTGTCGATGTTATTCCGCAATGTGTTAACGCCCCAGCTGGTTATCAACATGTATTAGACCAGCCAACTATGATGCCACTGGTTTAATACCGCAGAACCGACGAGGCAATAAATACACAGATGGGGCTATGACTTAAGTCGGTTGGATAAATCAAAAGTCAACAGCACAATACACAAATGGCCTCAAACGTTTGCGAAGCTCGAACGTTTGAGGCCATTTGTACTCACAAGGGTACGCCCCTGCCTACTCTTCTTTCTTATTCTTAGGTGAAAGGAGGAAAAAGACGTATAATATTACTATTGATCGTTGAGAGGTAGGAATTGTTTAGTAAAGTATTTGTTTTTAGTAAATCCTTGTGCCGGTAGCGGAAAGGGTCAACACGTTTGGCGGACAATCCAGCAGTTATTGCCCCAGACCGGAATTGACCATGAAAAGGTTGAAAGTACCCATCCGGGACACCCGCGCGAACTGGCACAATGGCAGGCGGCTAGGCGGACAGACATTGACTGCCTGATTGTAATTGGTGGGGATGGTACCCTCATGAAGTAATTGCCGGGCTGATAGCCAGTCACCGGCAACCAGCACTGCCGGTTGCCTATATTCCCGCTGGTACGGGTAATGATTTTGCCCGTGGTTATGGGATTTCAACCCAACCTCGTCAAGCATTACGCCAGATTTTGGATAATGACCACCAACACATTATTAATGTTGGCCGGTTTACCGATCAGGCGACTAAGCAATCGGGGATCTTTATTAATAACTGAAACTTGAAAGCACGAAAATAGACCGGAGCTCTGACGAGCTCTGGTTTTTTCGTACCTAAATTAGTTTTACAACACTCTTGAAATGATATTTTGTACGTTTGATGGGATGGTGTGCATGAATTGGTCAATTTTATCTTCGATAAACTCATTACCAACCATTCATTTTTGCTAAAGTCCAACATAGACAAGCAAAAAATGAATCCAGTATTGGCTTTATCTATTTGCCATGATTGAATTGGACAAAACGGCCCTTTTATTTGAAAAATAATAGCTAACAGTTCCTTGCTTACACAAAATAAAAAGGCTGCTACCGGCAACCTTGAAATGATATTCTTTTGAGTGCTGCCGTCAAAGAGTCAACAGAATGTTAACAGAAAGTTAAGTTCGTATCAGCAAACTTAAAATCAAGAATGCTGATATATCAACGTTTGCGAACGATAATAGATTATTGGAAATATGGCATTATGATTTACACAATTCAGCAATTTTTATTGATGAAAAAGCCTAACAAAACCCTAAATAGTTTCAGCTTATAAAAGCCCCCGCTTTATTTTGACGGGGGTTATTTGTACAGCAAGGGATGAACGGCAATCGACTTTTACACGCAGCAAATTCCATCAATTTTTGCTTCTGAAATGTTAACTAATGTTAACCTCAAACACATATACGAAGAGCAAAAATGTTGGAAAATGTGGGAATAAAATCCTAAATTGACATCCCCCCTATTATCAATTTTCTTCTCCCTTATCCCTATAGGAATGGTGCCGGTCCTAATCTTATTTTAAATTCGTTTTTCAAACTTTTTTCCACATTTACGAGTTTAGGTTTTCGAGATTTCTCGAAAACACTCAGCACATATCTATATACGTATAACCGTATATCCGTATATAAAAATATGAAAAAGAGGGGGGTAACGACAGCTAAAAAAAATTGAGCCCTACAGCGGCAAGGAATTTCAGCTCCGATTTTTCCTAATATACTTAATATACTTAAGTAAGGGGGCTTTTTGGCTTACGCCAAAGCCCCCCTGATACAATACAAACATCCCCGCCGGATGATTTTTTACAGGGAGGAGAAATCGAAAATGGATCCCGAACAGGTGCAAGAAAAATTTCAGCAAGTATTAGATATCGAAAATCGTATTTGGTCATATCAGAATAGTTTGAAAGCCATCAACAAAGTTTTGGAAAGCAATGAAGCAAAGTTGAATGATAGTTTGATCCATATCCCGTTACTGAAGAAAACCATTTTAGACGATATGGGGATCTTCAAAAAAGATGTGCCCTATCTAATAGATTTGGCAAAGGCTCAGTTGATAGGATGATGCCACTTGTTGACCCATTAGATCCCGATCCAGTGGCAGACATGATAGCAATTCAAAAATTAAGAAAAGCTGTCAAGACAGGCAGGCGTTTGCCGGAGATACCTAAGGAAATGAGAGACACTATGCTCTATTAGATTGCTCTTCATGCTATGTTAAGCACGAACTCAGTGCAATATAGTTGGCTATACTGGGATTAAGAATTATCATGAGTATCACTGGAACAACTAAGTTAAAAGCAGACACACCAAAAACCTTGGTGCGTCTGCTTTTCTTTTACCCAAAATCAATCTTATCCAGCATGTGCTCACGGCTGACCTGATCAAGCCCCAGGTAAGCCAAAGTCATGGCCTCGCTGGAATGGTTCAGCAGCTTCATCACCAGACCAATGTTGTAGTTGGACTGGACGTACACGCGATAGGCTCCAGTCTTGCGCATCGTGTGCGTGCCCAGGTAGTTGATGTCTAACAGCTCTCCGACTTTGGCCATCACGTTGTAGAACTGGCGCTCATCAATATGCTTCTGCGGCCGCGTGGTAGAAGGAAACAGCCATTCCGTCGTACCCTCATAGCCGTTGCGCTTAAGCCACTGCTGATACATCACCAGATCCATCATCACCGGTTTGAGGTAGAGCGTGTTCCGCTTGCCGGTCTTCTTGTCCTTAATAAACGCGTGCTGCTTGATGGCCCCATAGTCATCGAAAACGTCCGCCTGCTTGAGCCGCAGCACGTCACTGACCCGCAGCAGCGTTGCCTTGCCGACTTGAAAGATGGTGTAGTTGCGCCGGCCAGACTTGAAGTTGTTCAACAGAGTGTCCTGCACTTGCTTGAGTACCTCATTATCCTTGATTGGCAGTACAATCTGTCGCATCTAATCACCCCTACTTTCCCGTCAAACGGAAACTTTCATCAATCAGTCTCATTACGTTATCATCGTCCAGCTGATCGTCAAGTACGACTGAAATCCAGTACTTATGATTCATATGGTAGGCCGGGAAAACCGACTGACCGTCAACTGGCAATGTGTTGCTTTTCAAGTTGATGATATCAACGTTTTGTTCATCATCATCTTTAGTAACGAGTCCCCGCCGACGGTTCATGATCAAGCCAAACCATTTGCTTGAATCCAGATGCCGAAAGACGCCATTATCCTTGTTATTCTTGGACTTCCAAGGAA
>OLOY01000171.1_pt1 | contig 60835 bp, 61 predicted proteins | sample 1672771 | NCBI WGS metagenome assembly OLOY01 (sample SAMEA3136722, study PRJEB25190) | human gut metagenome
TTTGGAGAGAAAACCATAAAAAATATGAGATAAAACGGGATTAAAGTATCGTGAAAGGTAGACGTACTGTTGGATCAGGAATACATGGATTATAAAAAATAGCAAATAAGAATAAAAATAATTGATTTATAAAAAGCAGTCTGTTAGAATATACATATGAAAAGGGAGTAGCTGGCCGATTTGGTTCACTTCTTCGTCAGGACAGTTATTGAGATATATAACTCGGAAAGTGATGAAACAGCGAGACTTTTACTGTGCATGCAGTAGGAGTCTCTTTTTTTATACCTGCTGCAAAATAAAATGAGGAAAGAGAGGAAAAAAGATGTTTATGCAGGTTATTATTTTGCTGGTAGGTTTTCTGTTTCTGGTGAAGGGAGCAGACTGGTTTGTGGAGGGGGCAGCCAGCATCGCAAAGAAGCTGGGAATCCCACAGCTGATCATTGGATTGACGATTGTAGCAATGGGAACCAGTATGCCGGAGGCAGCTGTAAGTATTACAGCAGGAATGAATAAAAATGCGGGTATTACGATCGGAAATGTGGTTGGAAGCAATATTCTTAATATTCTGATCATCCTGGGAGTTACAGCCCTGATTACAAATGTGGCAATACAGAAATCTACATTTCTGTATGAAATTCCATTTATGATTGTGGTAACAATTGTACTGATGATTTTTGGTATTACAGGATCGGAAGTAACTTTTGCAGAAGGTGTGATTTTCTGGATTCTTTTTCTGGCATATCTGGGATATTTGTTCGTAATGGCAAGAATGGGAAATGACCAGGAGGATGGAGAAACAAAGGATTATCCTATATGGAAATGCATTCTTCTAATGGCTCTTGGCGGGATTCTGGTTGTAAAGGGCAGCGATTTTGCGGTAAGCGGAGCTTCAGAAATAGCACGTTATTTTGGAATAAGCGAAAGATTTATCGGGCTGACGATCGTTGCACTGGGAACATCACTTCCTGAGCTGGTTACATCTGTTACAGCTGCAAAAAGAGGAAATGCAGGAATTGCCATCGGAAACATTGTGGGCAGCAATATCTTTAATATCCTGTTTGTGATCGGTACCACAGCGCTTATCTGCACAGTTCCTTTTGAAAGTAAATTTATTATAGATACAGGGATTGCAATTTTGTGCGGAGTTATTCTCTGGCTTGGTACCTTCCGGCACAAAGAACTCCGAAAGCCATGTGGAATTCTTATGCTGTTATGTTATGCAGTATATTTTGTATATTTGTGTATGGTATAAGAAAATAGTTTGTTATTAAGAACGTCCTTCTGTGTGTTGCTTCCGGCAATCACAGAGGGACTTTTTTATGTAATAGAAGGAAAATTGGAAGGAAATGCAGAGGGAAAACAGGAATTTCTTCTTACTGCGCTTGAATCCAAATTTTCAGTTCCGTCTGAGTTAAAAGAAAAAATCATGTCCGAAACGGATACTGAGAAACTTGAGCTGTGGTTCCAGCTTTCGCTTAAAGTGTCTTCCCTTGAAGAGTTTAAACAAAATATATGAAGGTTCTGAAACATTTCCTAAAACCGGTAATTATCTTTACCGGAAAATTTGTACATATCTATAAATTCTAAGCCCATATCGGTCAATTTATCAAAAACTTGTTATTATTAATGTAGAGTGAAGCAGAAGAACTCTTTTTTTGCTAATTTGGAAAAATAGATTATAATAGAAATGTATTTATTCCTTTACATGACACAGAATGGAGAAGACGCTTATGGATAATTATGAAAAACAGGTATATATAGGAAGAGAGCTGTTTTTACAGCATGATCAGCATAAGCTGATAGAGAAATATGGATTGAAACATGATGAAGAATATCTGTATTTGAAATATATTGGAACAGAATATCGGATCAATCGTAGAGATGGTGCTATTGAATATGTTGCGGATGGAGAATGGATGGACTGCAAAGAATATACAATTGTTATGACAATCTATGATTTTCTTTGTTGTTCCGGGCAGGAAATATTACCGCCTTTGACCGGACAGTGGCAGCCGGTGGGCAGATTTGTAACAGCCGGAAGCAGTCCGTCTACAGATTCCTTTGTAGAAAAGTATGCACGAGCATTTTCTGGCAAGGTGGAAGAGGTAAAACAGGCCTGTATCTGTCTGGGAGGAAAGCAGATGGAGCGTCTGGCAGGGGCAGATCTGACCTTTGAAATGCCTGTTTTTCTGGATTTTTCTGTGCTATTTCAGTTTTGGGATGGGGATGAAGAATTCCAGCCCAAGATTTTACTGTTGTGGGATAAAGTATCGTTATCGTACCTTCATTTTGAAACTACCTATTATCTTCAGGGGGATCTGCTAAAGGCTATACTTCAGAAAACAAGCTTATTTGTGTAACAACAGTTATCTTTACGATAAAGTAAATTCATGTTATGATTGCTTTGAAAGTAAATTTATATTAATTTGGAGAGATAAAATGATGAATTGTCTGGCAGTAGGGCTGGGTGGTTTTGCAGGAGCAGTATTGCGGTACCTGATCGGGCTGATTCTCACAGGAGAAACCATGATTTTTCCGGCAAAAACCTTTTGTATCAATATAATTGGATGTATTGTGATCGGAGCAATCACAGTACTGGCGGCGAAATTGTCTGTTCCACCAAGGCTGATTTTGTTTCTGAAGGTGGGAGTCTGCGGTGGATTTACCACATTCTCAACCTTTGCGCTGGAATCTTCGGAGTTGATCCGGGAGGGACATATGGGAATAGCTCTGTGTTATGTATTGCTTAGTGTGCTGGTGGGCGTGCTGGCGATTTTTGCAGTGGAATATCTTACTGTAAGATAAGCTGCTTCCATCGTGAAAAGCAATAAGTTAAGCGGGTGAGACGAATATTCACCCACTCTGGAGAAATTAACCAATGAAACGAATATCGCTGGATGATCTTCTTCATACCAGACAGAATCTTGCCTACCAGGAACAGTATGGATACATAAAGAAATTACTGGAAAAAGGTCAGATAAAACCTGTGAAGGCTTCTAAGAGCAATGGCAAGAAGCCGGCGCTTTATCGCGAATACTGGATGGTAGAAGAACAGAAAGCTTATCTGCCTTACCGGTCTGGGCGGAGAGTCCATCTATAATCGTTTTGACAATATATATATTCTGAATCTGATCGCTGCAAGTCTGAGAGGCGGTACCCAGTACCTGAAGGCCGAACACAAAAGAGGAAAAGAACCAGATGAGCTTGTCACTGCAAGAATTGAAGTGGGGGATCAGATGGAGTTGTTGTTTTAAGAAAATTACAGTAATCATCCTGTGTGTCACGGCAATGCGTGCAGAAATTGTTTAGGGACAGAAACATTTGAGTTCATGACAAAAACAATCAAAAAAGCAATCGTAAAAAAATACGATTGCTTTTTGCGTATTTCTGCATATAATATATTCAATAAGAGTGAAATGGAGGCGATTGATATGCGTGAAACGAGAACATTAGAGTTCAAAGAAACGATTACGAACACATTTTTAAAGACAGTCAGTGCCTTTTCAAATTATGATGGTGGAACCATTCTTTTTGGTGTAGATGATGATGGAAATATAAAAGGTTTGCCGGATGCCAAGCAAGCTTGTTTGGATATTGAAAATAAAATCAACGACAGCATTACACCGCAGCCAGACTATATGCTTGAGATACAGAATAGTGACCAAACGATAAAACTTACTGTAAAAAGCGGACTTCAGAAGCCGTATTTATATAAATCGAAAGCATACAAGCGGAATGATACAGCAACGATAGAGGTAGACACTCTGGAGTTCTCAAGACTTGTGTTGGATGGGAAAAACATTCAATTTGAAGAATTGCCTTGCAAAGACCAGGAGTTGTCTTTTGAAATTTTACGCCGTAAGCTGAAAGAAAATATCCGGATCGAAAATTTTGATAAGGACACACTGAAGACATTGAACCTGTATAACGATGATAATGGATTCAATAATGCGGCGGGGCTTTTGGCAGATAAAAATCATTTTCCTGGAATTGATATTGTCAAATTCGGAGAAAACATCAGCATCATTCAAAAGAGATCAACGTTTAAAAATGTATCGGTTTTAGAGGTATATGAAAAGGCACTTGAGGTATTCAGAGACTATTACCAATATGAAGTAATACAAGGTGCTGATCGAAAGAAAATGGAGAAAATATCGGAAGCTGCTTTCCGAGAAGCAATCGCCAATGCTCTGATTCATAGAGTATGGGATGTGGATTCGCAAATCAGAGTTTCGATGTTCGATGATCGAATCGAAATTGTTTCTCCTGGCGGGTTGCCGTCTGGAATAACGGAAGAAGAATATTTGGCAGGCAAACTTTCTGTTTTAAGAAATAGAAATCTTGCCAATGTATTTTACAGATTAGGATTTGTAGAGATATTCGGAACGGGAATTACAAGAATAAAACAACTGTATGCGGAAGCTTTGATAAAACCGGATTTTGAAGTTTCAGAGAATGCTATAAAAATTATGCTTCCGATATTTGAAAAAAATGTTGATCTGACAAAAGATGAAATCGTGATCTATAAGCTCTTAAGCAAGACGATGCTGAAGCCCATTAGCGAAGTTGCACCATATGTACCTTTTGGCAAATCAAAGACAACAAAGCTGTTGAAAGAAATGTGTCAAAAAGGTGTGATTACTGTTGAAGGAAAAGGGAAAGGTACAAAATATATCATTAGCTAAAATTTGAATTTTCGAAACAGCGTTTCGGAAATTCAAAGAAGGTATCAGGTTCATTTGCAACAGATAGGTTACAAGCAAGTCCCCATCCACTGCTTATTGTTTTCTGCAACCTCCGCAGGAAACTTACTTGCTTCGGTTAAAATATCAAAATATAAATTTTCCTGTAACGTTTCTTCTGTCTGTGACTTAGTTATATAGAAAGACATCAGATAAAATAATGATACAGCAGACAGGAGGATCATCATGAAACGATATTTAGGAATATTCATTCTGACAGTTATGGTTGGTTTATCAGGTTGTGCATCTGATACAGACAGTGATACTCAGGTGAGCAGCCGTGCATATTCAATGCAGATACAACAAAATCAGAACCGTGTTCAGACATTCAATGGAAGAAGACAGATCAGGTCGTCAGATGAATCTATGTGGACACCGCCGGCAGGGTCATATCAGGATAAAGATGGTTATATTCTGGATAAGGATGGCACCACGATCGGCCAGACCGGACCATTAAAAATCCCGAAAGATGCAGTAGGATAATAAAAATACAAGGAGCGGGAATGGAGAAATCAGAAATCGAAACAATCTACCGTAAGTATTTCCATGATGTCTTTCTCTATATCCGGGCATTTTCCGAAAATGAAAGTCTGGCAGAGGAAATCACCCAGGAAACATTCCTGAAGGCAATGAATAATATTGAGAAATTTGACGGCCGAAAGGATATCCGCGCATGGCTATTTGTAATTGCAAAGAATACATATTTCCGCTATTGCAGGCGAAACAAAATCTATGTGGGCGAAGAATTTTCAGAAATAATGCAGGATTCCATGCAGGATACATCCCCGGCAGTACTGGATCAGATCGTGCAGGATGAGACAGTTCGGAATCTCAAACGCTATGCAGAACTGATACCGGAACCCTACAGGGAAGTATTTCACCTGCGGATATATGGTGAGCTCTCCTTTGAGCAGATCGGAAAATGCTATCAGAAAAGTGCAGGGTGGGCAAGAGTAACCTACCACCGTGCGCGACAGATGATAAGAGCACAGATAAGTCAGGAGGAAAAGTAACATGGGAAAAATAAACTGCAATGTGATTCAGGATATTCTGCCATTATACATTGAAGATGCGGTAAGCGAAGACACAAAAGAACTTGTAGAAGAACATCTGCAAAACTGTGAAATTTGCCAGAGGGTATATCATGAGACAAAGACAGACCTTGAAAATGATATGAAAATCTCTGCGCAGACAAAAGAAAACAGCAATGAAGCAAATGACCTGAAGAGTTTCAGGAAATTTTTAAAGAAAAGAAAGATAAAAACAATCCTGCTTTCCCTAGCAGCAACCGTAATTTGCTTTGTGGCAGTATTCACTTTTATGAATAAACATGTCACGTATATCAGCTACAAAGATGCCGGGATTACTATTGTTGAGGATAATAAAGATGAAGTAACGTATAGAACGAATATAAAAGGAAATTATCGCTGGAGCACATCTTTAGACAGGGAAACAGGTGTAATGACTATCCATTTTGAGCAGAGCTTGTGGGAAAAATATGTAAGCTGTATTTTTTATCCATATGATAATCTTCATGAGATTCTGAAGAAAGATGAGATAAAAGAAGTGTATGTAGATAAGGATGGAACTACAACAACAATCTGGGAAGCTCCGGAGGAAGAACAGAAGGCTTATTTATCTGAGAAACATACAGAACCGTTAGGATAAAATATTAGAACATTTTTCAAACATGTTCGAATATATGAAAGCGAATTTTATAGCAGTCCTATAGGTTATAAGGATTTACAAAGAGGGTGTCATGGAAGACAGCCTCTTTTTGTAATTGCCAATGGACATTCTCTTTCTATATGTTAAAATAGAACAAGAATATGAAAAGAAAGACAGGAAACTTAACTATGAAAAAACAACTAAATTATGCAGATATCATAAAGGAAGCGCTGATCCTGACAGGTGCGGTAGCAATCATTGCGGCAGCAGTTTATTTTTTTCTGGTGCCGAGCCATACCTCTGTAAGCAGTATCTCCGGTCTTGGTATCGTACTATCAAACTTTGTACCCTTACCACTGTCTGCGATCACCATGATTTTGAATGTGGTACTTCTGATTGTTGGCTTTATCACCTGCGGACGTGAATTTGGCGTAAAAACGGTTTACACCAGCATCGTTTTGCCCTTATTTCTCGGATTATTTGAGAAATTATTTCCGGATTTTGGCTCTATGACCAACAGTCAGGAACTGGATGTGCTGTGCTATGTCTTGGTAGTCAGCGTAGGACTGAGCATTCTTTTTAACAGAAATGCATCCTCCGGCGGACTGGATATTGTGGCAAAGATCATGAACAAATATCTCCACATGGAACTGGGAAAAGCAATGTCTCTTTCCGGTATGTGTGTGGCTCTTTCCGCAGCACTTGTATACGATAAGAAAACAGTGGTGCTGAGTATTCTCGGAACATACTTTAATGGAATGGTTCTGGATCACTTTATCTTTGACCATAATATTAAACGTCGTGTCTGCGTCATCACTCAGAAAGAGGAAGAACTGCGTAAATTCATTATCGAAGATCTGCACAGCGGAGCGACGATCTATGAAGCGACAGGTGCCTATAATATGAAGAAACGCAATGAGATCATCACGATAGTAGACAAAACAGAATATCAGAAGCTGATGGCTTACATCAATCATGAAGATCCAAAGGCCTTTGTGACGGTTTACAATGTATCGGATATGCGCTATCAGCCAAAGCTGTGAGAAATATTATGGCAGGAAAGCTGTGGGTATGCTAAAATAGCAGGGTGATTATATAACCATAAAGAGATTATGGTAGAAAGAGGATGAAAGATGAAAAAAGGAAAAGGCATTGCCCTGCTTCCCATTGGTGTATTTCTTGTATTATACCTTGGACTGGGCATTTTGTTTGAGTATGTGATGGAAATCCCCATGGGATTTTATAATGTGCCTATTGTAGTAGCATTTCTGGCTGCGATTCTGGTTGCCTGTCTGCAGAACAGATCGCTGGATTTTGATAAGAAACTGGAGATCATGGCACAGGGAGTGGGGGATAAAAATATCATCACCATGCTTTTAATCTTCCTTGCAGCAGGATCTTTTGTAGGGGTTGTGGGAAGAAGCAGTGCTGAGAGTGTTGCATATTGTATGCTGAGTCTGATACCTGCCAGATTTTCAGTATCTGTGCTGTTTATAGTTGCCTGTTTTGTGTCTGTGGCTATGGGAACCTCTGTGGGAACCATTACCCTTCTGACACCCATCGCAGCTGCAGTTTCCACAGCATCAGGATTTGATCTGGCATTTTGCGTGGCTTCTGTTATGGGCGGAGCCATGTTTGGAGACAATCTTTCTTTTATTTCAGATACGACGATTGCTGCATGTAATGGTCAGGGATGTGAGATGAAAGACAAATTCAGGGAGAACTTCTGGATCGCTCTTCCGGCAGCGGTTGCCACACTGATTTTAATCCTGATCCTGTCATTTCAGACAGAAATCCAGGGTCGTGTGCTCCAGCCCTATCATCTGACGCAGATAATACCGTATGTGCTGGTGTTGATCGGAGGAATTGTTGGAATTAATGTATTTGTGGTATTGCTGACAGGAATCGTATCCGGAGCATTTATCATGCTGATCGGAGGACATACCACACCTGTAGAGATCCTGAAAAATATGGGATCCGGTGTATCCGGAATGTTTGAGACCTGTATGGTGGCAATTCTGGTAGCAGCCATGTGTGCGCTGATCCGTGAATATGGTGGATTCGATGCGCTTCTTGGCTGGATCCATAAAATTTTCCGCGGAAAGAAAGGCGGACAGCTTGGAATGGGACTTCTGGTAGGAACTATGGACATTGCCACTGCCAATAATACAGTGGCAATCGTAATGGCAAACCCTATCGCAAAGGAAATGGCAGAGGAGTATGGAATTACACCGAGAAAGACAGCTTCCATACTGGATACTTTTTCCTGTGTTTTCCAGGGAGTGATTCCCTATGGTGCACAGATGTTGGTTGCAATCTCAGCAGTGAATGAACTGGGTGGTGAGATTTCTGCATTTCAGATCATGCCGAAATTATTTTATCCTATGTTATTGCTGCTCAGTTCTCTGATCACAATTATGAGAGGTTCAGACCGTACAGGAGCTTAAAAGATTCCCCCTGCCGGAAGCTATATTTTTTTCAATTTCTTTCAAAAAATACTTGACCTTCCTCCTTGTGGAAGCAGTATAAAGAAAGCACAGACAGGGCAGTAGAACAGTGGATTGGCTGTATGTGCTGTCAGGAAAGCAAGAGGTAGCAGTATGAAGATCAAACAGGTGGAAGAGCTGGTAGGCATCACCAGAAAGAATATCCGTTTTTATGAAGAGCAGGGTCTCCTGAATGTGGAGCGCGCAGAGAACGGATACCGGGAATATCATACGGCAGATATTGCCAGACTTCAGGAAATCAAATTATTTCGGAAGATGGATATTTCCATAGAAGAGATGAGAGCTCTTTTTGAAAAGAGGAAAAGCCTGCAGTTCTGTCTGGAACAGCACCTGGGAGAACTGGAACGTCGCAGGGAGGGCCTTGTGAAAATGCAGGAAATGTGTGAGCGCCTGATCGCAGAGCATCAGTCACTGGATACCTTAAATGCCGAGAACTGTCTGGAAGAAATCGAGCAGATGGAGAAAGAGGGTGCAAGGTTTATGGATATAAAGAAAACAGATATCCGTAAGAAAAGAAGGACAGGAGCGATCATTGGAGCAGTAGTTATGATCTTACTTATGGGATTTACCATAGGGCTTATGCTGTGGGCAAATACACAAGATCCCATACCGACCGGACTGCTGATATTCCTGATTGCCATACCGGTTGTGATCATCGGTGGAATCCTGGCAGCACTTGCAGGACGCATGAAAGAGATTGAAGGAGGAGAAGAGGATGAAGCTTCTAAGTATTGAATATATTCCGGGTGTAGAGTTTGAGGCACTGGGAATTGTAAAGGGAACAGTTGTACAGACAAAAAATGTAGGAAAAGATTTCATGGCAGGGATGAAGACTCTGGTAGGCGGAGAAATCACTGGCTATACGGAAATGCTCAATGAGGCAAGACAGATTGCCACCAAGCGTATGGTGGATGAAGCCAAAGAGATGAATGCGGATGCTGTGATCGGTGTAAAATACGGCTCCTCCCAGGTAATGTCAGGGGCGGCAGAAGTGATCGCATATGGAACTGCTGTGAAATATAAACAGGATTAAAAATTAAGAATAAGAGCAGAGAACGCATAAAGAGATCTTAAGTAAAGCAGAAAATCCGTAATGAAGGTTGGGAAAGGAAATTCAACATATGAAGATTGAAGGAAATCAGAAGGAATTAGACGCAATGGCTGAGTTTCATAAAGGAAATCGCGCAGAGGGGCTGCGTCTGCAGGAGGAATTCGCGGCAGAATTTCGTGAAGAATACAAGGAGAAGGATCACTGTTCCTGCCAGAAAGCCTGTCGTTATCACGGAAACTGCAAGGAATGTGTGGCAATCCACAGAGCACACCAGGAACATGTTCCTAACTGTATGCGGCCTCTGCTCAATAAAAAGTTGAAACTATTATCAGAGCTGACAGAACATACGCTGGCAAATGAGATAGAAGCACCGCATGAGATCCTGAGAAAGCCATCAAAAAGCTGAAAAATTTAGAAAATACACCGGGAAAAAATGAAAGGCATAAAAGAGATATTAATATGAGTGATAATAAGAATATAAATGTAAATCAGGACAAAGGTCTTCAGGGAAATGAAAAAATAGAGCAGGCGATCGCTGGCCTTCAGCAGGAAGCTACTCAGGAAATGCTGGCACATACACTGACTGTGATCCGCAGACGAATGAGAGAAAAGGGTCAGTTTATCCTTTCAGTAGAGCCGCCCACAGGAGACAACCAGCTCCGGATTGGCACAGTGAAAACCGGAGATGGCAAAGTCTGGTGGGCGGCATTTACCAGCTTTGAGGAAGAACTGAAAGGCGGCGGAAGCGTCCAATCCACTTTTCTGACAGACATAGCTCAGCTTTTCAATTCAGCATTACAGGTAAATGAGATTGAGGGAATCATTCTCAATCCATGGAACCGGACGATTATGCTGGATAAGAATCTGATTAATATTATTCTGGGAAATATGTAGTTTCCATTTTATTCAGTTCTGGTATTACTGTAATCAACATGGTAATAAAGCACAGAGAACCACCGATTACATTAGATACCGGTTCTGCCATAAACACGCCATCTGTGCCCATGTGTAATCCATAGGGCAGGAAATAAGTCAGCGGAACCACAATAAATACTTTACGAAGCAGGGAGAAAAAAATCGCCTGCTTTTTTTTATTTAATGATTTAAACACTGTCTGACCAATATACTGCAGATCCATAAAAATAAAGGCTGCAAAGTAAAGTTTCAGTGCTGGAACTGCGTCCTTCAATAGCAGTTTGTCAGAGCTGAAGATTCCAATGAGAAATTCAGGCGCAATAAGAATAAGACTCCACACAATTCCCGTATAAACCAGAACCATAATGATCAGAACTACACCTGCCTTTTTTACTCTGTTAGGTCGTCTGGCTCCGTAATTATAGCTGAGAACAGGAGAGGTTCCCTCATTGATCGCATGAATAGGCGTTTCCACCATCTGGCGAACACTGGATATAATAGTCATGACAGAGATATAAATATCACCGCCTGTCACTGAGAGAACATTAGTGCAGCAGATACTTACCAGACTGTTGGTCAGCTGCATGATAAATCCGGCAGACCCCAGGCTGATGATATCTCTGGCATGTCTGGTACATTCAGAAATCTCATTTATATGAATCCATCTTACCTTTAATTCCGATTTCCCATGAAGAAAATAAAATACAAGCAAGGCGGAGAGAATCTGAGAGATCACAGTAGCAATCGCTGCACCCTTAATCCCCATATCCAGAACAAAAATAAAAACCGGATCAAGAATAATATTTGCTACTGCACCGACTGCCACTGACAGCATACCGATAATGGCATAGCCCTGTGCATTAATAAATGGGTTCATTCCTGTTGCGATCATGGAAGGAAGAGTACCCAGAAGGTAGATTATCAGATATGGATACGCATAAACTAGAGCATCATCCGAAGCACCAAACAGAGTGAGTAAAGGTCTGGCAAAAAGAATTCCGATCATCATCAGGATTGCGGCACTTCCGAACAACATAGTAAATGCTGTATTCATGATCATGTCAGCAGTCCTGGAATCTCCCTTCCCGCGGTTGATGGAGAAAATCGGGGCACCTCCCGAGCCAAAGAGATTGCTGAAAGCTGTGATGATCATGATGATCGGAAAGCATAAGCCCACAGCACCCAGTGCTGTTGTACCCACATCCTGGATTCTGGCAATATAGATACGGTCTACAATATTATATAAAAGATTCAATATCTGAGCCACCAGCATGGGAATGGCGGCATTCAGAATATTACCGGTTACAGTTCCTTTTTCAAAATCGATACGTTTCATTGCAAATTCCCTCACATAATCTATAGCAGTCTGCTATAAAAATTTCAGATATAAGTATATCACAAAGTAAATAAAAAGCTATCCTGATGTTATAGTATTTCGGTTATGAGCAAGTAGTGAAGCGGATTGCGACTAAGTTGTTGCGTTGCGAATAAAAAAGCATTTTTTATCCATACTATTTTCATGTAACAAAATACAGTATTTCTTAAAAAGGAGACAACAGACTATGATTTTAAAAGAAAAGGAACGTTCAGTAATCGAAGATCTTCAGACACAAGAGAAAAGCTGTGTGGAAAAGTATGGAAAATACGCAGAACAGGCCAGGGACCTGGAGCTTAAAAATCTTTTCCGGAATATCCAGCAGGAAGAACAGAAGCATTATGAGTCTTTGTCAATGATTCTTTCAGGTAGTGTGCCTGAATGTAACTGTAATGACAGATCAGGCAAAGACTATCAGCCAAAAGCAGTCTATACAGTCATGAGTTCACCGGAAGATAAACAACACGATGCGTTTCTTGCAACAGACTGTATTGGTACAGAGAAGCTGGTGTCAGGAACATACAATGATGATGTATTTGCCTTTGGCGATAGTGGTGTACGCAAGCTGTTGGCTGATATACAGATTGAGGAGCAGAATCATGCGGAGATGCTGTATAAGTATAAAACAGTGAATGGAATGGCATAACAGCGAAAAGCATTCATTTATTAAAGTTCTGCCCGTAATTTTCCCGATACTGCCGCAGAGTCATTCCTGTATGTTTTTTAAACACTTTTCCCAGATGACTCTGAGAGGAAAATCCCAGATAAGTGGCGATTTCAATATAAGAATAGGGGGAATAAGCCAGAAGATTCTTGGTAAGTTTTACCTTTTCCTGTAAAATGAAGTCCGTAAGAGTAATGTTTTCACATTGCCTGAATAGTTCAGAAAGATAATTCGCATTCAGATGCAGATACTCTGCAATATTCTGGATGCGGATTTTTTCGTGTAAATGTTTAAAAATGTAATCTTTGGACTGTTCCACCCAGATATTTTTGGAGGCAATATCAGAAGAAACTTTTTTTTGCTGACGGATTTCGGCAACTGCTTTGATATACTCCATCTGAAACTGGCGGGCCAGATTCACGGTTACTACAGGATCCGTCATTTCTTCTATTTTCTGTATAAAAATATCGCTCATAGAGAAAGCTATTTCCGGCAGCAGACCGCCGCGGATCGCAGCGCGGCTGGCAAGAGTCATGAGAACAATTGCCAGATTCTTGCTATTTCTCAATGCGTCTTTGGAAAGAGTTCCAAGCTTTCCTATATAATCTTCGCTGATACTTTTGCGGTACATTTCCATATCTCCGTTCTCAATACTTAAGGTTTCGCGGATTTCCTGGTCATAGGGATTATGCGGCTCGTCCATTTCCTGGCGCTCGAAAACAAGTGCAGAATAATTACACATAATATCATAGTCTTCTGCCTTTTTCACGCAATTAGAAGAAATGAGATCATCCCGGATAAGAGGAGATTCACTGAACAGATTATGGGCCAGAAGCACATTGGAGCAGAAATAATAAAAATTGCAGCAGAAGACAGGAGTAAGATCTTTCTGTGCCAGGAAAGGCAGGTTTATATGTAAATTCGTCTGTATAAAGGACGAAAACACTACAGGTCCAATGAGCAGATATTTCTTTCCTGCAGCAATGTATGCGTAAAAAATCTGCTGGTCAGCAGTTCCGGCAGAGAAGATAAGAGGATTGTTGGCAAGATTGAAAGTATCTTCTGCATTTAAAATAGAATCCGTAAAAACAGAAAATGGCAGATATTCATCGCTTATATCTTTACGTGCACAGACAACTTCCGGCTTTGTCTGTGAAGATAAAGTGTCTGTCCAGTTTTTTATAATTGTATGTAATTCATAGGAAATATGCTGCATGAGATAATCTATATTAAAATTCATGGCGGATTCCTCCTGTTATTAACGAAAGCGATATAAAAGGGAACATATATAAGTATTTATATCATAACATATTTGCCGTGAAAAGTGATAAAAAACTGAGAATTATAATATAAAATTCCCCTTTTCACAGATAAAATAATGATTGAAAAATAAAGAGCGCGTGAAAGTAAATTGATATCGGAAAGACGTTTCCGAAAATGTAAAATTTATACCAATATCAGGGAGGAAAACATGAAAGTAAAAGGAGTCAATCTTGGAAACTGGCTGGTACTTGAAAAATGGATGAGTCCGTCTTTGTTTGATGGCACAACAGCAGAAGATGAATACTATCTGCCCACACAGCTCTCCAAAGAGGTCTATGAAGCAAGAATCAAGATCCATCGTTCTGAGTACATTACAGAAAGAGACTTCACAAGAATTAAATCCATGGGAATGGATGCAGTAAGAATCCCGGTTCCATATTTCATTTTCGGTGACAGAGAACCATTCATCGGATGTATTGAAGAATTGGACAAAGCATTTAACTGGGCTGAGAAATACGGTCTGCAGATTCTGATCGATCTTCATACAGCACCGGACAGCCAGAATGGATTTGACAATGGTGGAATCAGCGGTGTATGCAAGTGGTCACAGGAGCCGGACGAAGTGGAATTCGAACTTACAGTACTGGAAAGACTGGCAGAGAGATACGGAACAAGAAAAGGATTGTGGGGAATTGAAATCCTGAACGAGCCAATACTGGAAGATATGTGGGAATCCATGAAGGTTACAGAGCGCTATCCTGCAGTTGATCCTGAGAAAGCCAAAGGAACAAAACCAAATACAATGGAATTCATCCGTGGTTTTTATCTGGAAGCATACGACAGAATCCGCAGACATATGCCGGAAGACAAATATGTGGTATTCCATGATGCATTCTGTTTAAAAGCATGGAAAGATTTTATGCGTGAAGATAAGTACAAGAACGTAGTTCTGGATACTCACCAGTATCTGATGGTTGCAGAAATGAAGGGCTGTGAGCAGACTGTAGAAGAGTATGTGAAATATGTAAAAGAGCTGAAAAAAGACATCGCAGAAATGCAGGAATACTTCCCGGTAATCTGCGGCGAATGGTGCCTGTTTAACTCTCTTGCAGTTGGATGCGATACAAAGGGCGGACAAACAGTTCTCAACGGTGTAGAAGGCATGGCACAGGAAACAGTAAGTGCTGAGGAAAAGAAGAAAATCTACAACGCAGTTGCTGAGGCACAGCTTGACGCATGGAACGCAGGAAGCGGATATTTCTATTGGAGCTATAAGCTTCTTACAGATACAGTAAACACACCTGGCTGGGTAGGCTGGGACAGCTGGGATTTCGGCAGATGTGTGGACTTCGGATGGTTTCCGATTGAGAAATAAGAACAGATTTATTGAAAAGTAAAGAGCACCTGTTGTGATGAGAATGAAAAAATTACAACAGCATACAGGGAGAAAAGATTATGAAGAACGTAAACATGAATCCGGATGCTAAGCTGTCTTTCCTTGAGAGATTTGCTTATGGTATCGGCGACTATGCAGGAAACCTGGTGTACTCTGCAATCAGTGCATTCCTGCTGGTATATTACACAAACGTAATTGGTGCAAGTGCAGCGGCAGCAGCATCTATCATTGCAATTTCCAAATTCCTGGATGGAATTTCTGACCTTGCAATGGGCTACATCGTAGACCATACACACAGTAAGTGGGGAAAAGCCCGCCCATGGATCGCAAGATTATGTATTCCGCTGGCAGTATGTACAGTTTTAATGTTCAGCGTACCGTCTGCATTTGCAGGAAAAGTGCAGATCGCATATATGTTCCTTACATATAACCTTGTTTCCACGATTTTCTATACAGGTATTAACGTTCCATATGCAACTATGCAGGGACTGATGACAATGAACCAGTATGAAAGAGGACTTCTCGGAAACTTCCGTAACCTTCTGGCTACAGCCGGAACTATGACAATCAACACAGTTGTTCTGAAAATGACAGGCTTCTTCGGTGGCGGAGATGCTTACACTCAGAAGGGCTGGACAATGACTTTTGTAGTACTGATGATCGTATTTATCGTACTGAACATGTTCATGTTCTTTGTATGCCAGGAACGTGTACATGAAGAAAGCGCAGAAGGCGGCCAAAATCAGGTTTCCTTTATAAAAGGTCTGGAAGGTCTTTTCAAAAATAAATACTGGCTGTTAATGGTAGTAAGTCTGTTCGCTATGTACTTTATGATGTCCTGCTTCTTTGGTTCAGCAGTGTACTTCACAATGTACAATATGGGAAATGACGGATACTATGCAATGGTATCCAACCTTCTGTCAATTGCACAGATCGTAACTCTGTTCATCACACCATTCCTGATGAAGAAGATCAGTAAACGTTACCTGTTTATGGGGGGAATGGCAGTTGCAACTGTAGGTTTCGTACTGTCAGGACTGACAACTTCCTACTCTCTGATCTGCCTTTCTTCCGTTATCAAAGGTATTGGATTCGGATGCGGCGGAGCAACTATGTTTGGATGCCTTCAGGATGCGATCACATATGGTGAATGGTATAATGGATACGGTACAGCAGGTATGGGAAATGCAGCATCTTCCTTCTGTATGAAAGTTGGTTCCGGTGTGGGAACAGCAGCACTTGGCTGGATCCTTGCAGCAGGTGGATTTGACGCACAGCTTAAGGTTCAGAGCGCGTCTGCACTGTCCTCTATTTCAATCGCATTCGCATGGGTACCGGTGATCACATGTGTAATCTGTGTAATCTGTATGGCATTCTTCAACGTAGATAAATACTATGCAAAAGTAGTGGAAGATCTGTCTCAGGGTAAACACAGAGGCGAATAATAGTAGCAGGATAACAAATAAATTGCATCATTTCTATAGCAATCCTCTCAAATGTATTGTTTATGAGGATTGCTGTAAATAAACATAAGCTAACAGTAAAAAGGATGTCGGATTTGCTCCCGGCATCCTTTTTATATGTGATCATACAGGATAAAATAGTATAAAAAAATGTCAAAATATTTTATTGAAACTCCCCGTGATTTTGTTATGATATAGTAAGATTATGTTGGCAGAAGGTCAGTGCGATACTTTGATATATAGTGAATCAGAGACAAAATTCAAAAAGGGGATTTTTACATATGTATACAGGAAACTATGAATGTCTGGAATTATTTGTAAAACCAGAAGCCGGGAAAAAAGGTAGTGTGAGCCTGAAGAAGATAAAAGAAAACAAAACAGAAATAAAAGAACTGCAGCATATCTATGGGAACTGGATTAAGTTTCCGACAGATAAAGATACAGAATACGCGATTACTGCACAGGACTGCACCATTACCTTTGCTTATTTAAGCGAATGTGAAAATATCCTGAAGAATGGAATTTGCGTACTGAATATCACAGACAATTTTAAAGCAATGAATAAAGAAGAATTTTTTAAATTCATTGACACTCCGTACAGAGAGCAGTTTCATTTTTCGCCGGTTGTGAACTGGAACAATGATCCGAACGGACTTTGCTGGTTTAAGGGTTATTATCACCTTTTCTATCAGCTGAATCCTTTTAAACAGGAGTGGAATAATATGTACTGGGGACATGCAGCAAGCAGGGATCTGGTGCATTGGACACATCTTCCGGTTGTGTTAGAGCCTCAGGAAGAAATCCTGGATAATCTTGTAATCAAAGGTGGTGCTTTCTCCGGAAGTGCACTTCCGATGGGAGAAGAGGTGTACTTCTATCTCACAAGACATATCGGACCTCAGGATGACGGATGGGACACTATTCAGTATCAGACAATGACAAAGAGTAGCGATATGATTCATTTTGAGCCGGAAAAAGAGATTATCAGGGAGAAACCGGAAGGTACTAACTATGATTTCCGCGACCCGAAAGCAATTAAGATCGGTGAGAAGTATTATATTGTATTAGGTGCATGCGTAGATGAAAAAGGAACATTTCTTCTGTATGAATCTGAAGATGCAGAGAACTGGAAATACAGATGTCCTCTGATTACAGAGGAAACAAAGATCAGAACTATTGAGTGTCCGGACTTTTTCCCACTGGATGATAAATATGTAGCTATGGGAGCATGGATGAGCCATTATGATGAATATGGAAGATTCCAGCAATGTAGATATTACGTGGGAGACTGGAGTGGTGATGCAATGGATGTCCATACGCAGCAGTGGGTGGATTTTGGAAGCAACTGCTATGCAGCGCAGAGCTTTCAGCATGAAGACCGCAGGATCCTGATCGGTTGGATCAGTGATTTCTATGGAGAGCATATTGCTACAGAGCCGGGAGCTTATGGAAGCATGACGTTGCCAAGAGAACTCCATGTGAAGAATGAACATGTATATACAAAACCTGTAGAGGAAGTTTATACTCTTCTGGGTGATACAGTATATGAAGGCACAGGCCGTGAGATCAAAGTCGGCTCCATTGCAGATAACAGATATTATGCATCTGTATCATTTGGAGCAACAGGAGATTTCAACATTCTTCTTGGTCAGGATGGGGATAAATCTATCAGTCTGACTGCAGAAGGGGGAAAAGTATTCCTTAAAATGACAGGTGTGAAGAGTGATAAGGTACAGTTTGTTTCTTCTGTGGAGAAATGCAGAAATGCAGAAATTTTTGTAGACGGAAGAACAATTGAGGTATATTTAAATGATGGAGAAGATGTTGGAACCAGGCTGTTCTACAATAGTAGCAGACAGGGGATCTTCTGCCTGAACAGTGAAAAAGATGCGCAGGTGAAAATTTGTGAAATGAAATCCATCTGGAAATAAATCAGAGATTTCAGAAATCGGAATCTCAGATTTTTTCGAATATCCGTTTAACTTATGGAAACGTTATAGAAATATAGAGAATGGGAGTAAATAGAAATGACCACATCTATGATAAAGGGTAATCCACTGAAACTGATGTTACAGTTTGCGTTTCCTTTATTATTAGGAAACCTGCTGCAACAGACCTATAATATTATTGACGCTGCGATTGTAGGCCAGATCCTTGGGGCAAAAGCACTGGCAAGTGTAGGAGCCAGCAGCAGTATTCAGTTTCTGGTACTGGGATTCTGCATGGGAAGCTGTACAGGCTTTGGTGTTCCTGTAGCTAAATATTTCGGTGCAGAGAAAATAGAAAAAATGCGGGATTATATCTTTAATGGAGCTGTATTATGTGCAGGAATCGCAGTGATCCTGACAGCATTATGCAGTGTTTTATGTCCTCAGATTCTGCATATTTTATCAGTACCGGAGGACATTTATGACAATGCATATAGTTATCTGCTGATCATTTTCCTGGGGATTCCCTTTACGATTTTATATAACTATCTGTCCAGTATTTTGAGATCAGTGGGAGACAGCAGGACACCGTTTATATTTCTGGTGTTATCTGCTGTTCTGAACATTTTTCTGGATTTATTCTGTATTGTAGTGCTGAAACTTGGATGTGCCGGAGCTGCCATTGCAACAATTTCCGCACAGGCGATCAGTGGAATCTTGTGCCTTATTTTTATCATCCGCAAGATGAAACTCCTGTGGCTTAAGAAAGAAAACAGGGCAATAAAGGGGGATGCAGTAAAGGAACTTTTAGCAATGGGAATGCCTACGGGACTTCAGTTCTCCATCACAGCTATCGGAAGTATGGTTATGCAGTCTGCCAATAACGGGCTTGGAAGTACATATGTATCAGCCTTTACTGCAGCAATGAAGATTAAGCAGTTTACCATGTGTCCATTTGATGCTATCGCAACATCTGCATCTGTATTCTGCAGCCAAAATCTGGGAGCAGGACAGTCTGACAGGATTAAGAAAGGATTGCGCTGTGGTATTACAGTGGGAGTAGGATATGGTATTGCGGCAGGAATTTTACTGATTTTTGCAGGGCGTACACTTTCTATGCTGTTTGTTGGAAAGAGTGCGGTGGCAGTTTTGGATGCCTCTGCTAAATACCTCAGATGTATGGGATTTTTCTACTGGAGTCTTGGTATTCTCAATGTTGCCCGTATGGTAACCCAGGGACTTGGATATTCAGGCAGAGCAGTTTTCTCCGGCGTAACAGAAATGATCGCCAGAACAGTTGTCTGTCTTGGATTTGTAGGAAGTTTTGGCTTTACAGCTATCTGTTTCGCAGACCAGACCGCATGGATAGCAGCAACCTGTTATATTTTCCCGACATGTTTGTGGTGTATCCGAAAGTCTACAAGAATGATTGGCATCAATAAAAAGTCCGTCGACCTTTAAAACCAGTAAATACAAGGACTTATGGGAGTTGAAAGGGAAAGAAAATTACAGATTAGGACAGAAATAGGACGAAATATCATAAAAAATCCTGTCGACTTCGAATGAGAATTTTTTTGATGTAGAAAAAAGTCTGGAAATACTGAATTATATGGAAATAATAAGTGTCAGGCAGGAAAATAGGTCGACGGACTTTTTGAAAGAAAAATGGTTGAATTTCTGAAAAAAATATAATATTATATCAATAATAGTAGGAAAAGACTGCTGTTGTACCGTACCTAAGAGGAATTGACACTTTTGAGGATGGGCTCAGTCCACGAAAACGAAACCGCTTTCGTTAAAAAGTTGTACCGTACCTAAGAGGAATTGACACATCAGAAGGAGCGAAACAGTTACTGCCTTTTTTAGATTTCCGTTGTACCGTACCTAAGAGGAATTGACACCTGCTGTATCATTCACATATTTCAGGATATCTTCAATTGTTGTACCGTACCTAAGAGGAATTGACACACACTGCCACAATATGGATTATGACAAAATGTTATTGTTGTACCGTACCTAAGAGGAATTGACACATTTGTATTCATAAAGAATACCTCCTTTTCTGAATTTTTGTTGTACCGTATCTAAGAGGAATTGACACATCATCATAGTGATGGATAAAATTTTCCGTAATTTTAAAATAGTAGTGTTGTACCGTACCTGAGAGGAATTGACACTTTCTGTGATTTTAATTTCTTGCATTGACTTATCCGTTGTACCGTACCTAAGAGGAATTGACACATCATAATGAAAACCTCCTTAAGTATAAAAGTGTTTACGGTTGTACCGTACCTAAGAGGAATTGACGCATGTCAATACCCAAAGTGAAAAACAAAGGTGATCTACCTAAATACGAGAGCTGTATCGCGTATCTAAAGTAGTAATGAAAGGCTTAAAATATTTATAAAAGCATGTTTAAGAGATTGCATTTTGGGGACTTTTGTTTATGAGTAAGCAGCGAGTTAAATAGAGGGCATTCGTTTAGTTACAGGAGTATAATTGTGGAAGTTAGGATTGAAAATGTTCTGTCTGATGAAAATCTGGCATTGGCAAAGGAATCTTTACAGGGAAAGCGAGATAGCTGTGGACTTGATGGAATCAAAATATCAATGTTTGATGATTATTGGAAAGTAAATGGGGATAAGATAAAGCAGGAAATTTACGTCGGGAAATATGTTCCCGGCGTTGTTAAGTTGCACGAAATTGTTAATGCGAAACAAAAAAGACGTAGTATTTCATTGATGAATACGGTAGATCGTTTTATATATCGGGCTCTTATGCAGGAGATGAGTCGTTTTTTGGAACCGCTGTTTTCTGAGTATGCATATGCATATCGGGATTATAAAGGAACTCAACAAGCAGTAGGGCAGGCGGCAACATATATCGAACAGGGCTATAAGTGGAGCGCAGAGATTGATATTGAAAGTTACTTTGATAATATTGACCAGGGAAAACTTTTATTGAAAGTACAAGAACATATTCAGGATCCACGAGTGTTTGATTTGTTAATAGGATATTGCCGTTGTACGATTATGGATGATCATATCTTTTATCAAAAAGAAAAAGGGATTCTTCAGGGTGGATCTCTTAGTCCACTACTCAGCAATATTTATCTGAATGCTTTAGACCATTACATGGAAAAACAGGAATATAAGTTCTGCAGATTTGGGGATAATATTAATATTTATTGTAAATCTTATGAGGATGCTTTTAAACAGTATCAGGATGTTAAGACATATTTGGAAGAGAAGGAAGGGCTATCGTTAAATATTGGAAAAAGCGGTGTATTTAAAGCTTTGAATCGAAAATGTCTGGGATATCGATTCAGTGAAAAAAACGGTAATGTTTTTGTGAAGAAAGAACAAAAAGCTTATCGAACAGTATATAGAGATTGGTATACTACTGGTATTACACGGATAGACCATAACTATCATTTGATTAATGAAGGAATATTGACTAAACATGATTTTACAATTCTTTTTGAAGGAGATGAAGGAAAAAAATATATTCCAGTAGAAACAGCAGAATCGCTATATGTATATTCTAATGTTATATTTAGTGGGAAATTTTTTGAGTTTGTGAATGAGCATGGATTAAATGTGAATATTATTGATCGTTATGGAGAAAAAGTTGGAGCATTTGTTCCCCAGAATAATCGTCGAAATATTAAGACGGAGATTAAACAGATAAAGTTGTATGAAGATGAAAGAGCCAGGTTTGATCTTGCCAGAAAGTTAGAAATTGCTAGCATATCAAATCTGCGGGCAAATTTAAGATACTATGAACGACGCAAGCCAGATAAAGTGCTTCAGGATACGATTGCCTATATTACTGGACTTATTCAGAAACTTAATGAAGCAAAAGATATAACTGGACTTATGACATTAGAAGCACGTGCAAGGCAAAAATATTATCAATGTTTTAATGTCATTATGGCAGAATCGGGTTTTACTTTTAAAAAGAGAACCAAGAGACCACCAGAGGATCCGTTAAATGCGATGATTAGCTTTGGAAATACACTTTTATATCAACGGTTTGCGAATGAGATTAATCGAACCTCTTTGGATATCCGTATTGGAATAGTACATGCAGCGAATAGCAGACCGGAAAGTTTAAATCTGGATCTTGCGGATTTATTCAAGCCGATAATAGTAGATAGAACTATTTTTACGCTTGTGAATCGCAGAATGCTGAATGCTCATGATTTTGTTGAAGTCGAGAATAATGGTGTGTATTTAAGCAAAAATGGAAAGAAACAGTTTTTGCAGGAGTTTGAAAGAAAGATTTATCAGAAAATTAAATATAACGGTGTGGAACATACTTATGATTTTATAATGAAAAATGAGGTGAAGAAACTGAAAAAATTTATTGAACAGAGAGAGACTTACAAGCCTTATAAATATACATAGGGGAAAATGAAATGTTTACAATTGTTGTATATGACATTAATGTGAAAAGAACTGCCAGAGTTATGAGAATATGCAAAAAATATCTGGAACATGTGCAAAAATCTGTGTTTGAAGGAAGCATTACAGAGGCAAAGCTGAATAAGCTAAAAAAGGAACTGTTTCGAGCGATTGTTAAGGACGAAGACAGTATTATAATCTATAAGTTTGAAACATTGAAATACTCCAGTAAGGAAGTTATAGGGTTATACAAGGAAAAGAATAATTACTTTTAAGAAAATTGGAAGAAATATTTTGAAGTTTTGATAATAGACATAATGTAACTGTTTGAAATACAACAATAAGGCACATTCATATGAATGAAAAAGTCCGTCGACCTTTAAAACCAGTAAATATAAGGACTTGCGGGTGATGAAGAGGAAAAAAATACAGATTAGAACAGAAAAGTGCTGAAATCTTACAAAAAAGACTGTCGACCGAGAATGAGAACTTTTTTAATCTGGTAAAAAGTCTGGAAATACTGGATTATATGGAAATAATAAGTGTCAGGCAGGAAAATAGGTCGACGGACTTTTTGGAAGAAAAATGGTTGAATTTCTGAAAAAAATATAATACTATATTAATAATAGCAGGAAAAGACTGCTGTTGTACCGTACCTAAGAGGAATTGACACTTTCTTTATCCTCCAAAATTTTTAGTAGATATAATGCGTTGTACCGTACCTAAGAGGAATTGACACTCCATTTGTAAACCCTCCTTGGGATTAATGTATGATGTTGTACCGTACCTAAGAGGAATTGATATGGGGTAGGACGATCATAGTCGATCGTATAAGTAAGAAATATTTGAAAAAATGTTAAGAAGTCATTTTCTTACCCATATGTATAAGTGTAGCAATAAAAAAGAATGCGGCATAGGACTTAAACTATGTTTGTAAAGTGAAGTTTAAGACTTTTGCATATTGGAGGTTAGAAGAAATGAAGAAAAAACAGAATGCAGATAAACTGAAAATATATAATGCAAGTCATGGAACGGAACGAAAATGGGTATTGGAAAAAGGGAATGTATGGACCCGACCTACTATGAGTATGGAATTAAAATCCCAATATCATAGAGAACGCAGTAAGAAAGAATTTAGAAAAAGACTGGAAGAATATAAGGACTAAAAAAACTGCTTCAACAACACTTGTTAAGAGTGACATTGAAGCAGTAGCCATAAATCAGTAAGACTGTTTACTTGGGTTTAGTGCATCAACCCATTTCATGTAATACTTTAGTGAGAGAATGATGGCCTCCGGTTGATATTTAAGTTGGTCAGATGCATGATTCATTGTGTTTCTTACATCTTTCAGCGTTTTATGTAAAACGAGTAGTTGAAATAAAAGTTTTTCATCAGTTTTCCTGGAGATAATCACAGCATCAGGTAAATTGATTCGGGTTTTGCCTGAAATCTGTAGCTTTTTTCTGGCAAGATTAATGCAGGCAGGTATTTGTGTGTCAATTGAGTGAAAGTTAATTTGTGAAAGATAATCAGTAAAGCCATCATATTTTTCGTTGGTCATATTGTTGAAATCTTTATATCCCAGGAAAGGTTTGGACTTAAAAGAGTTATTACTATTTTGGATAATTTTACCATTTTTGTTATATTCCTCGGTTTGAAAATTATATACAAAACCATTAAAAAAATCGTTGATATCAGTATTTACAACACCTTTTTTTTCACCGGATTTTTGTGATTTGGTAGTATAATAAACAGTATATTTACCAGGATTTTTGACATCATGTTTTATCGTATATGAGGTGGTTGCTTCATTATATGAAGTCCTGTTTTCGGTCCATGGAGAAGTATTTAATTTCAGAATCTTCCATTCCTCAAATAATAACTTTGATATTCGGGATTCGATTAACGTTAGTGCCTGCTGATAGAATTTTTTCTTAATGCACCAGTTAATTTCGTCAACTACCGAATACTTGGATAATACCAGATTTTGATAATCTCTTTTGATATCATCTATGTAAATACTTAAATAAGGATCAGCATTTTTGTCAGCATGCTGCTGAAAATACTCCTGAAGACTTGTAAGACCTCGTTCAAATTCAGGAACGCAGCACCATTGAATACCGTTAGCTACTGTAGTGATTTTTGAGACAATGTCATTTTGAAAATGGTGTTTGGATTTCTCTTTGTAATATTCTGTTAAAGTGTCTGCCCTTCCGCAAGTAATAAATTCATTGATACCCGAAACAAAATCGAATATTTTCATCTGTTCTGTCTCTGAAATGATTGGTTTAACCGGATTTTTATCTGTAAATGCAACAGAGTAGGCTTCTCTGACAGGAACCCCTTCAATTTTTAAAAGAGTAATAGTAGCTTCCAGAATCCGCTGGATACCTCGGAGTCCGCCATGTGTGTCCAGGTACAGATGTGGATTTTTGATATTTCGAATTGTTTTAACAACTTTTTGAATTCCTTCATATGGAGAGTCTATGGATATATTGATGGGGGTAAATAATTCATTGTTCTTCAAAAAAGGATTCATATAGTTGCGTACCTGATTCTGGAAATATTCTGCTGGAGAAATATCTTTGAGTTCTCCTTCCGGAGTCTGGATGGAGGCAATTTTCTGTGTAGTGTCATCTGTGCAGAGCATAATAATCTTATCAAGATTTTCACCATTTTGAGCCAGAAGTTCGTCCAGCATCTTGGGAATTGGATCCAGTTGATAACGTCCGGTAACTTCACCCTTACATCCATAAAAGTCATATGAAAATGTAGACTTTCTGATTACATTTTGAAAGGTACTTAAAGCAAGCAGGAGAACATTTGTATGGGCAGGCCTGTTGTCGAAACAATGTGTCTGTTTGTGTGTTTCGGCTTCATTCTTGTTGTATATGTCATTGTTTGTTTTTGATTTGCTTGTAGAAAAATCTGTATCTGTATTGAAAGTATTTGATGTAGTTTCTGCAGTAAGCTGAGGTAGTAAGGATGCTGTTTTTTCTGTCTGTTCGGTTATTTTTGCCTGTTTACGTGACTGTACGATTTTTGAATATGGGACAAAGGTAGAATCAATAGCTAAATCTTTTTTATAAGCAGCGGCACCATCTGTTTCCTCCATCTGTAATTCGATTCGTCGGATCAGATCTTCAACAAAAGAACTGTCTTTAAAATCGGCGGTTTTATAGATAGAATCAATATAATAAGCGATTTCATCCCGAAAGTCACTGGTAATGTTATATTTTCTGGAGCTAAGAACATTGAGAAACTGAGTAGTGATTTCTTTGGATCCAAGTTCTCCAAGGAGAATATGGCGTGGTAAAATCCGGTAAAAGAAATGTTCATCCTTTTTGAAGCGGGTCTCGACTATTTCGGAAGATGCGCATACAATTTTGATGATTTCCGGATGCTTTTCAAATTCGGAAATCAGGTGATCCGGATTTCCATGTGAAAGACAGGTTCTGAGAAGAAAAATATCACCAGAACGATTGACACATTGGCCAAGTGATTTTCTGGAAAAATCTTCTTCGTTAATCCATACCAAACGGTATTTTCCGGAAAATTGTGGAGCCATGAGTGCTTTGTCCAGAATTTCCAGAAAAAGTTCCTTTACTTTTTCATTGTCGTATTGTAAAAGAAGACCATAGGGGACAGATGCACGGGAGGTATTCGTCTGATTTTTTAAAAAATGGAAAAAACCAGAGAGAACATTTAAATCATGATCAGAAATACTTAACTGGTTATTGAAGTCAGAAATCAGATTTTGAACAAACATAACATTTTCTACCTTTCATAGGAATTCTGCGGATATCCCGTGAGATAAATTTTTACAGACGAGAATCTCGTGAGCAGGTTAAATAAATTATAACAAAAACTATTTTTTTTACAAGAAGGGCAGAAAATAAGCAGATTTTTTATAAATTGTGTAGTTACAGCCCGGGAAAACAGAAGTATAATTAAACTATAACAGGAAAGGGAATGAAATAATAATGGGAGGATTTGTTAATTGCTCAAATCATCCATCAGGAGGATGGTTAAAGGCACAGAAAGATGCAGCCGAAAAGTATGGAACAATTACAGATATTCCATTTCCGGCAGTTAGGTGTAATCTGACAGATCAGCAGATGGAGAATCTGGCTGATCAGATGACAGCAAAAATAATGGAAATGCAGCCTGAAGCGGTTATGTGTATGGGCGAATTTGTACTTTGCTTCAGAATCGTGCAGAAATTAAAGGCAAAGGGAATTCGGGTACTGGCCAGTTGTTCGGAACGAAAGGCAGTAGAACATCTGGAGGAAGATGGAACGATTCGGAAAGAGTCAATATTTACTTTCAACGGTTTTCGGGAATATTAAAAGAGGAAATTAAATGAGAGAAGAATTGTATGATCAGCAGGTTCTGGCTATGTATGATGTCAGGGGAATACAGAATTATATTTTTAAAAGTAATGCGGCAAAAGAAATCATTGGTGCATCTGTGTTGGTGGAGGCCATTATTACAGATGGATTAAATGCATACATAAAAAATAATGCAAAGAATCAGGAACAATATTTAACAGACTGGAAGAATGATGATCCAAAGGTGTTTCTGGAAAATCCGGAGATAGAAATGCAGGTTATGTTTGTTGGCGGAGGAAATGCATATGTTCTTTTTCGAAGAGGGGAAGAATGCCGAAACGTGAACAGATTTCTGGCGAAATATGTTCTTGAAAGAACGTATTCTCTGAATCTTGCTGTTGCAGTTGTGAAAAAGACTAATGCATATGACTATGATTATGCGGAAATCAATGAGGAAATGCGTCGGATTAAGGCATTCATGCCATCAACCCAGCCGACAGGAGCACTTCCATTTATGGAAGCTGATTCAATTACAGGATATCCGCTGACAAGATTTGAAGAAAAGACAAAAACTTATTACTGTACAGAAGCTTACCTTAAAAGAAAAAGTTTTCCGCGAAATGAGAATGAGAAGATATTTGATAATATGGTGACTGAAAAAGGAGATAACAGTACTCTGGCAGTGTGTCATATTGATGGAAACAGTATGGGCATCCGTATCAGGAATGAGATGCAGAATGTAACCGCTTATGAAGAGGCGATTCCTAAAATGCGTGGTCTTTCTCAGGAGATATCAGCAGTTTTTGGAAATACTTTTATTAATATGACAAAATATATGGATGAATTGACACCAAAGGTAAAGGAAAACATAAAAACCAGATTGTATCGTAAAATTGTGGTAGCAGGAGATGATATTACTTTTGTGTGCAATGCCAAACTGGCTATACCGGCAGTAAGATATTTTCTGGAACATTTAGGCGGTGAAGGAGAAGATGATGTTATCTATAGTGCATGTGGTGGCATTGCATATTTTAACAGTCATTTTCCTTTCTCAGACGCATATCAGGTAGCGGAAGCCTGTTGTGACACTGCAAAGTCACGCGCAAAAAAGGAAGAAAACAGAGGTAAATCCGGATTTGTAGGAAATTTCTTTGACTATCAGATATGTACGAATATCCGTGCGGCAGATTTGGAAGAATATCGGGACAGGCATTATAGTTCGGATCAGGGTACTATTATAGCACGTCCATACTTTGTGTCAGGGGTGGAAGATGAAGAAGAATTTAAAAATAAAAATGGTAAATATAGCGTAGAAAAACTGATTTACTGGAGTAAATATTTTACTATGTATATGCCAAGAAACAAGGCGAAGCATCTTAGAAATGTTATCCCGATGGGAACCAATGAGCTGGAAAAGGAGATATCTTTTCTGGAATCCAGAGGGTATACAGAACTGACAAATCATTCAGGAATGAAAGAAGCAGCTACACTGAACGATGATGAATACCGGATTTGGTATGATGCACTGGAAATTATGGATTTGTATGTGGAGGAGAGTTCACATGAAGATAACAATTAAATTATTAAGTGATTTGTGTACAGCTTCCGGTGAAACACATAATAGTATGGTAGATACAGATATTGTCTACGATGAGTATGGGATACCATATATTCCGGCAAAAAGAATCAAAGGCTGTATTCGGGAGGCTGCCCTTGAAATGATGGAAATGGGGCTGATAGAGCAATTGCAGTACCTGAAAATCTTTGGAAAAGAGGGAAATCAGAGATCAGGCTTTTCATTATCCAATGCATATATCCAGGATTATGATAAGACAGTACAGGTACTTCGGGCTTTACGTTCTTCAAAAGCAAAAGGTCTTTCGTTACAGCAAAATGTATTGAATGAGTATACGGATACCAGGACACAGACTGCAATTGATCTGGAAACAGGTGTTGCAGATAAAAATTCTCTGAGAACCATAAGAGTAGCCAGAAAAGGGCTTATATTAGAGGCCGATTGCAGTATTATAAATCCGGAAAATTTTAAGGTTTTACAGCAGGCTGTTTCACTGGTGAAACACATGGGAGTATCCAGAAGCAGGGGACTTGGATTGGTGGATATGAGGTTAGATAAAATATCTCACAGTGAGAGACCTCATGTGAAAGTCAATAAAGCTCAATTAAAGGAATATAATAAACTTCGATATAAGATTTATCTGAAATCAGCGATGATCTGCAAGTCAGCACAGGGAAATCAGGCTGTGAGTGAGGATTATATTGCAGGCAGTAAAGTATTGGGTGTAATTGCGGAATTACTGGGATCTGAGAAATATCGGAAAGTAATGTCAGAAGGGGAGGAATTGATCGTTTCTAATGCATATATAACATATGGAGGCAAACGATGCATTCCTGGCCGCAGTTCTTTACAGAAGAAAAAGGATCAGTCATGGATGTCGGATGGAATGATGGATGTCTGGGATATGCTTTATGAGGAAAGCAGAAAAGCAACTGCAGGCATTCAGATGACGCCTGCTAATATTGATTATATAAGTACAGATGGCAGAAAGGTGGATGTGGAGACGGAAATCAGCTATCATCATCAGAGACCGGAAAATAAGTCTGTCGGACGCGCAACGGGAAAGAATGATGGTTCCGGTTTTTATCAGCTTTGCAGTATTCGGGCGGGACAAACTTTTTCAGGATATATTTATGCGAATAAGCATCAGGCAGAAGTGATTCTGGATGCGCTGGAACGTGCCGGAGAGATTCGGATGGGATATGGCAGAAGCAGCGAATTTGGTGCAGTAGATCTGGTTGTTGATGAGATTGCCGAAGACAAAGTAAATGATGTTACAAAAGCAGGACAATATGAATCGGATAAATATGTACATGATGCGGTGATTACGCTTGTATCAGATGCTATTCTTTATAATGAGCATGGGATACCGACGACAGAGATCAGTGAATTTGTAAAATATTTGCGTGAGGTGCTTCGGGTTGAAGATATAGAACTGGCAAATGGTGTAAGTCCATATCTGAAATTTGCTACAACAGGTGGTTTTAATGTAACCTGGGGAAAAAGAAAACCAATTCATCAGACCTTAGGAAAGGGAAGCACATTTATGATACATTCAGATATAGGAATGTGTATGGAAGATTTAAAAGATATTTTTGTGGGGGAGCGTGTATCTGAAGGTTTTGGTGAAATATTGGCAGAGAAACAAAGGGATGCAAAAATTTTGGTCAGAAAACCAGAAAGCAGGGACAAATCAGCCAATGTAGCTTTGGATGATTCTGAAGAAATTGTTCAGAAATTGTTACTGGCAGAGTTTGGACGTCGTATGCAGGGGACTGTAAGAACCTGTGTGAAGAAAAAATCCAAGTTTTATGAACAAAACAAAAATGGATTGAATGCTGCAATCGCAAAGCTTCGTGGTATCTATAGGGATGTATCTGATTATCAGGAAATGTTAAGTCAGGTAGAAGGCATTGAAAAAGATGATAAGAATAAATTATGTACAGAAATTGTCAGAAATGTAAATCCGGATCAGATTAAAAAAATGATAGAGCAGGAAATGCTGGAAGAGTATGGGATGAGAGTAGTCCTTCCGTGGTCAGATTTACAGCTTTATAAACAGACATACCGCGCCTATATTACAGAATTAAAATATTTTGTGAAAAAGCTGGAAGATCATAGTAGAAAAGTTCAGGAGGGAGGAGAAGAAAATGGCAGAAAATTGTAAGGTTATCAAGCGTGAAGTTCTGTATGTGCAGGTTCAGGTGACTTCTCCGCTCAGTGTGTCTTCCGGGGATAATGAATGGACTGACAGTGATGTGCTCAGAGATGCGGACGGAAATCCATTTGTTACAGGAAATTCTCTTGCAGGAGCCATGCGTGCGTATCTTGGAAAAAAGAAGGATGACAAAGATTGCTTCATGGGATTTACAGGAAAAGATGCAGATGGAAATGACGATGGAAAAATGAGTTCTCTTTTTGTTTCAGATATGTGTTTTGATGGTAAATATATATCTGGCGTGCGGGATGGAGTAGCATTGAATGGCAGTAAAGTTGCTGTGGATGGAAGTAAGTTTGATATGGAAATCATTGAAGCTATGGCAACTGCACATTTCTATATGGAACTGACAATCAGAGAGCAGGATGATGAACAGCAGATACATCACGAGTTGAAACAAATTTTCCGGGGAATTGATGAAGGAGAAATTTGCCTGGGAGGTAAGAAAACAAGAGGATTTGGAAGATTTCGCCTGTTATCAGTAAAACATCAGACTTATGATAAGACCAATTTTCTGGAATATGCGCAGTCCTATAAAAAGGATATTTGGAAAATGAAACCAGATTGCCGGAATCAGTGGCTGGATGATTCTGAAGTACCATCCAAAATGATTCACATTGATGTTCCTCTCAGAATGAGAGGGGGTATCAGTATTCGTCGTTATGCATCCAAAAAAGGTGAGCCGGATTTTGTACATATTACAGATCATGGTGTGCCGATTATTCCAGGCAGCAGTCTGGCAGGAGCTTTGCGACACAGGATAGTAACGATACTGTTGGACATGAAAATGGCAGGAATAAAACTTCCGGAGAATATCAATGAGCTGGTTGATATTGCATTTGGGTATGTTCACGGAGATAATGCCTGTGCATCCAATATTATTATTGGTGAGACAGAAATCAAAAATGCACGTCCACTGACAATGGTGAGAACAGGAGTCAGTCGATTTGAATCAGCTGTAAAACAAGGGACGCTGTATAAAGAAAAAACATATGTGGATGGAAACCTGAATGTTCATATTATGGTTCGTAAATCTGAGCATCCGGCAGATGAAAAGTGGATCCTGGGATTGTTGCTTCTGGCAATTAAAGATTTACAGAATGGATTACTGGCAGTGGGTGGTCAAACGGCTATTGGTCGAGGAATTTTCGAAAAACAGGGACCAATTGTGATAGACGGAAAAGAAGGCATTGAAGATGCTGTGATTGGAGAATTGTTAAAAAATATGGCAGAGAAGGGAGAAGTGTGCTGATGAATTTATGTAATGCACCAGACAGTGGAATCATGTATGCACTTTATATAGATAGAGTTATATATGAGACATACAGGAAAGAACAACTTCCTTCAGAAGATGAGTTGATGAAAAATCTGTTGGAACTGCATCTTTTTGATACGGAGAAGGAATATCGTTATATCAAAATGCGAGACTGTGAAGTGGAAACATGTGTGACAGATGAATTGATACCACATGATGATTCTTATATTGAATGTATCTACACAACCGGATCAAAAACAACGCCGGTGTATGGCCGGATTGAAGTCATAAATTATATTTGTTATGATGAAAATGATCTGATGAAAATTCCAGACTACAGGCTGAAAGAGGTGAAGGCATAGTGGCAGATATAAATCAGAAAAATTATTCCAATAGATTTGTGAATCCTTATAATTTTATCCATTTACCCGAAAAAAAGGCGATGGCATATGGAGAGAGAGACAGACACACAGGCGTAATCCATTATACAATTACGACAAAAACGCCTCTGTTTGTTCCGAATTCAAGTTCGGAGACTGCTTTTAAGGAGTCAGATGATACCCCAGATCACAAATCTTATGATTTTTTTTCCTATACAGAACTTGACGGAAAAAAACGGTATGAAGGGAAAGAGAATTATCATGTACCGGTTATACCTGGAAGCGAAATGAGAGGTGTAGTTCGTAACGTTTATGAGACATTAACGGATTCTTGCATGGGATTATTAAATGAAGCGACATATCCGGTGAAAAGAAGTCCGGCCAGATTTGAACATGGTCTGATTTATAGAGACGCGGAACGAAACTATCATTTATATAAGGCAAGTTCACAGGCTGAAGGTACATCAGATAATCCCCAATATGAAATGCCACCGGCGGGTTATGAGAAAAAGCATAATGGCGATATGATTAAGGATGCTTATCTTTTAAAATGGGGTATGGGCGGTGCCGGTAAAAAGAAAAAGAAACATTATCATCTTTTATCTCCTCAGAGTGAAATCAAAAGTGTTGTGCTTACTCATGATATGATTAAGAGTAAACTGTCAGCAATAGTCTCTTCCTATCTGGATCAGCCAGAATTAAAAAAGAAAAGTAAAGAGAAAAATAAAATAGCCTATGAAGAATATCTGGAGGATTTGGAAAGATTTCTTGCAAGTGATTCAGAAGGATATTTTCCAGTAACATATTCTATGCTGCATCCGGGTGACCAAAATGTATATCTGGCACCGGCAAATTATTCAAAAGAAATATCACAGTATAATCTTGGAACATTGTCAGGTGAGTTTGCACCGTGTAAGAATGTTTATTGTCCTGCATGTGATTTGTTTGGACATGTAGGTGAAACAGGACAGGGATCAAAAATCAGATTTTCAGATCTGTATGTTGAGGAAAAAAAAGATGCTGTGGATTACTATGCATGTGACAAAATCACACTGGAGGCATTGGGAGAACCAAAACTTGGGAACACAGATTTCTATCTGACAAAGCCTGCAGGGAATGCCACATTCTGGACGTATGATTATTATGTGTGTGGTAATCGACTAAAGGTTGCAATGGGGCAGATTCGAGGCAGGAAATACTACTGGCATCATCAAAAAGTTAATATGTTTAAAGTTAAACCGGATCGACTCAATAAAACTATACGACCGGTAAGAAAAGGTATTACTTTTACCGGAGAATTGTATTTTGAAGGAATATCTGAAAAACAGTTGAAGCGGCTTGTCTGGATTATGAACAGTGGTACAGAAAAATTAGGTTTGAAACTTGGAGGTGCAAAACCGCTGGGATACGGTAGCATTTCCTGTAGAGTAAATTCTGTTGAAGAAAGAACGATATCTATAGAGTCGAACCAATTGGTGTATAAACTGGAAAGTAAAGAATACAATGCCGTAAATTATGAAAATGCAGAATTTAGTACAACTGTTAAGGAGGAATTTTATAAAATAGCAGGTTTGGAAAGTATTTCTGAAGATATAGAAATCACATATCCAAAGGAGATCGTACAAAAAAATCAGGCGATTGAAAAAGGATATCAGTGGTTTGTAGGAAATCATAAAAATCCTAAGATTGGTTTTCCTAAAAAAAGAGAAGATGCTTACATTGTTGCTGCATTGCCTGAGATTTTGGATAAAGATATTACCATGAAATATTCTGAGTCAGCATATAAAGATAGCAAATATAATAACAAAGACGGAAAAGGCATTAATATGCAGAGAGGCAGTAATCAAAAGTGTAGGAATAATGATGGGAATCGAAGACCATCAGGAAAAAAACATTATTAGAAGGTTATTATAATTATGCAGTTAATGATTTATATTAATTTAGAAAGTCCTCTCATATTGCCTGTAAATTATAATCATATATTGCAGGCTGTTATCTATCAGGGGATTGGAAAAGCCTCAGATTTTGGGAATTTTATGCATGAGGAAGGGTATTACCTGGGACAGCGGCAGTATAAGATGTTTCAGTTTAGCCAGCTTTCTGGTAAATATTCTATAAAGAATAATCAAATTGTTTTCAGAAATCAGGTTTCTTTTGAAGTACGAAGTCTGGATTCGGTTTTTCTGCGTTTACTGGGAGAAAGTTTCTGGAGATATGGAATTACATTTGGCAGTCAAAAATATGGAGACATACAGATGGAATTGTATGATTATACGGTGGAGGACAATGAGCTTTTAATACGAATGAAGTCTCCGATAACGGTATATTCTACAGAGGAAGAGACTGGCAGAACATACTATTTTGATCCGGAGGAGTCTTTGTTCTATCAGAGTATAAATGGAAATTTTTTCAGAAAATATCAGGCGTATTATGGGGTTCCACCAATATCAGATATTCAAATGAATCTTTGTGATAATAAAGTTCCGAGGAAGATTGTAACAAAGTATAAAGGGATTTATATTACAGGATGGCTTGGAAATTATAAAATAAGTGGGGAACGAAAGTATCTGGATTTTTTGTATCAGACAGGGCTTGGCGCAAAAAATTCACAGGGCTTTGGAATGTTTTCAATATTATAATGAGAGGTGTATAAAATGAAAAAAACTATTATTTGCAGTATTTCAATGAAAGAAAATATTGATCAGGTTGTTTATTCAAGTAAGGATAAATCACTTCCGGTATCAGAAAGGAAAGTTCGCTATCCAATCTGTGCATTTCTTGAGAAAACAATGGAATCGGACGATGAACTTGAAGTTATTATTCTGGTCAAAAAAGATAAAAAAGATTACTACAAGAGAAATATAGCATTTTTTAAAGAAGAATTAGAAGCAGTAAACAAAGAGATTGGGGCTGCTATTGAGTACAAGATTATAGACTCTGAATTTGAAGAACATCAGACAGTACATGAACAGCTTCTGAAGGATATAGTAGCTCAGATTTCAGACGATTCTCATATTTATGTTGATATCACTTATGGTCCGAAAGATCTACCGATTATATTATTTACAACACTTAGTTTCGCAGAGAAATTTTTAAACTGCACTGTAGAAAATATTGTTTATGGACAGGCTGATTTTGAAAATGGACGGGCGGTCAATACCAGAATTTGCGATATGGTTCCGTTATATTGTCTGAGTTCTATCACAAATACTATTGAATGCACCGATTCAGATAAGGCAAGAAGCATGTTGAACTTACTTTTAACTTTTTGATTTGGAGGTAGGTGAAAATATGTATACAAAAAGTGATAAAATAATAGGATATGAGCGGCTGATCAATGAATCACCGATATTTTCTTTGGATAAAAAAACAGAAAAGATAGCCTTTATAAAAGAACGTACGAGAATGATAGAGCATCTGTATAAATATCTGCTTTCAATTAGCAAAAAATATGAACCGTATGGATATGAGATTACAGAAGTTGCAAGTCATTGTATTGAAAGATTTGACAGTACGAAAGGAGAATTTCTTCATTATTTTAATTTTGTGTGGAAAAGGAAATATTCTTATATACAACTTAAGAAATATCAGGATAATACATATGGGGGATTACATATCTCTGAAAATGATATGCGAAATGTTTACAAGTACACTAAACTTGTAGAAAAATTAGGGAAAGGTTATGAATTAGAGAAATTATATCTCAAATTATCCGAAGCAATGCAGCTCCCAGTTGATAAGATTAGGGAGCTTGCACGATTAGCAAATGTTCGTGTTGTAGGCGATACTGTCAAAAATGATGAAGGGGAAGAAGAAAGTATCTGGGGTTCTATCTCAGACGGTGTTGATATTGAAAAAATGTTTATAGAGGCAGAAGATAAAGAAGAACTTCTGGATAAAATTGAAAAAACATTTAATTCATTGCAAAAGAGACAGAAACCTATTGTTTCTGATATAATGACAACAAAGTTGTGGCTAGATTTGGAGGAAATAGAGAAAAAATATTCTTTTATTAGTAAAGATGCGATAGAAGAATGGAAAAAAAGTGGTGTTTTGCCAACTCAAAGAGAGATAGCAAAAAAGAACAATCGTGAGGAAACAAGCGTTAGTAGGACAGTAAAAGATTTTCAGAAAAAATTAAAAAAAGAACTATAATATTATAACAGAGGATCCGAAGCATATCGGATCCTCAATTTTTTGTTTTTTTAAATTTGCTTTCAAAAAGGTTAAGTAGGAGCGAACATTCCACTATCTATAAGTATAAGAAATAAACACAGGTAAACAGACAGGAGGAGAAACCTATGTGGAATTACGAGTGCAACGAAACTGAGATAATGAATCTGAGAGATTCAATGGAAGGCGTAGTACGAAAACAGAACAGCTCTGGTTTATACATTGATCTGAAAACAAATTCAGATCTGACTGACGGGACAGAGCACACGATTCCAGTATTTGGTTATTGGACTGGAAGAGTGCCTGAAGGGACGAAAGTTTTCTGCTCAATCAAACGTTGGGCAAGAGAAAACAGGAAGATTTTGGTAAATGTAGATTCTATAGCTTATGAAAGTGATATGAAGAGGGCTGCATAAGAAATAAACAGAACCTTAAAATCCGAATGATAAAAAGTGCACTATTAACCGTTTAATGTTTTATGAGAGGAGACATGTTTATGGAGACATTGAAAAGAAACCTGATAAATCTGGGAAAGGGTTTTATTGTTTGGTTTATACTTTTGCTTCTTAATACACGTAGTAATGAAACTGCTGTAAATGGTATCAAAATTTTGTTAGACGTGATACTTGCTTCAATGATCATAAGTGAAAATCGTACAGGAAGACGTATTGCTCTTTTGACGACAGCGTTAACAATATTGATAACAATTTTGCAGATGCCAAGTGGAGTGGAAATAATCTTGCTGATAGGATTATCATTATTTTCTCTTTGGCTTTTAAAGAAGTTTTCAGACGACAGAAGTTTAGATGATAATCTCAACTATGAAGATTCTACTGCCATTATTGTAAATGAAGATGTGGTATGGAAAGCAAAAAACGTATTTAATCCGTTTGAGTATTATACTTACTCCCCAGATAATGGAGTCTGTATCCGTAAAGGGATTTTAAGAAGATCTTATAGTACAATTCCAACGACTACTACGCGAGTTGAGATAACACAATTTATATGGCAAAGAATATTTGGACTGTGTGAAGTTACCTTTGTAAGTGATTTTAGCGGACAAAAATTCGGTGATAAAAGTATGAAAAATGTTCGTTTAAAGGCAGCGGGTGAGTTAATGAGAATGTTGTGATACAGTGCAAAAAAATGTTAAGTACAAATAATAGATTCTCTATATATAACTATGAGACGTCTTGAACTTATATTAAAAGATTATGAATGAAAGGTGGATGTATATGAAAACAAATATGTATTCCATTGAAATTGCAAATATTGTAAAGCAGTTTCTGACAGAGGATAGCTGGAATTTTTCTTTTGATGAGGAACATGGAATTTTTAAGTTTGGATTGAGAATAAAAGGAAAGATTCATAGCCTTAAGTATTTTATTAGTATTAGAACAAATGAAATTATTGTTTATGGCATTTGCCCAATTGGTGTAGATGAAGAAGACAATAAAATGATGATGGAGATGGCAGAATTTCTCCACAGAGTCAATTGGGGATTAAGAAATGGATGTTTTGAATTTGATTTCAGAGATGGTGAGATTAGGTTCAGAAGTTATATTGATTGTGATAAAACACTTCCTCCGATAGAAAGTATAAAGAATAGCATTTTCTGTACCGCTGCCATGTTTGAAAAATATGGTGCTGGTATTACATCAATTATTTTTGCTGAAGGTTATGCACAAGAAGCCATTGCAATGTGTGAGAAGAAATATGAGGAAGAACTTTACAGTATACTTTCTGAAATAGGAGATTCAGATTTAGCTGCAATGATGACGCGTCAGGTAGAAAATCAGGAGATCACAGAAGAGGGGGCTGATGGTGAGAAGTTACCTTCAGAAGAAATCCCGAAAGTACATATGGATCTGTTTGGCGAAAAGAAAACGGAGGTGGAGTAATGAACGTTTTAGTTAAAAGTTCAAGTGGTATTACGCAGGTATCTGCTGATTCGAAATTATTATCACAAAGAAAAGTATTCATAGAAGGGGAAATTTCTTCAGAATCTGCATGTGAATTTATTAAAAAGATATTGATTCTTAATGAAGAAGATACTGATAAGCCTATAGATGTTTTGATTAACAGTCCAGGCGGAGAGATTAATTCCGGGATGGCAATCTATGATGTGATTCAGGCAAGTAAAGCTCCGATCAGGATGTTCTGCATTGGAAGGGCTTACAGTATGGGAGCAGTATTATTTTCCAGTGGAAATCACGGGCGATATATGCTTCCACACTCAGAACTAATGCTTCATGAACCGTTGCTTGGAAATCGGGTGAGTGGGAACAGTTCATCGATTCAATCAATTTCGGAGAGCTTGTTGGAAACAAAACGAAGGATGAATCAGATACTTGCCAGACATACCGGAAAAAGTGAAGAAGAAGTTGAGAAGGCAACCAGTTATGATCATTACTACAGTCCGGAAGAAAGTAGAGAGTTTGGTCTTTGTGATGAGATTGTTGACTTCAATAAAATTATGGAGAATTGAGATATGGAGAAAGAGCGAATGATTTTGGGTGAAGGTTGTTTTTACAGTATGGATTGTAATGAGACCGGATTAAATAACAATATTATTGTCTGCGGAGGCAGTGGAAGTGGTAAGACTATGTCTATTTCAGAACCACGATTGCTGGAAACCAAAACATCAAGTCTGGTAGCTACTGTGACGAAGAGACGTATCGTAAAAAAATATAAACCATTGTTTAAAGAGAGAGGATATGAAATTCTTGATTTAAACTATGTAAATCCTCTTGAAAGTAACTGCGGCTACGATCCTTTGGAGTATGTGGAAAGTTATCATGATATAACGTTTCTTGCAGAATCGATCGTGAAAGCTGACCCACATAAGGAAAAGTCAAATGCTGATCCATATTGGGATAAAGCCGCCATCTCTCTTCTATCGGCTTTAATCGCATATATACTTATGACGAAGGAAAACGCAACATTTGTAGATGTTCTTAAATTACTTGACAGTCTTGAAGTTGACAATCAGGGAGAGACTATCAGAACATCTCTTGATTCGAGATTTGAATACATTGCCTCAAAAAAACCTGGATGTTTTGCCGTATCCTGCTATAAGTCTTTTTCCTGTCTTCCAGCCCGAACGGCGGGATGTGTTTATGGAACATTGAATACAACCATTGATACAATTTTTACCCCTGATCTTAGAAAAATGCTGGTAAAGAAGAAAAAAATAGATTTTAAGAAAATGGCATCGAAAAAAACAATTCTTTTTGTGACTACTAATGCTGTGAATCCAACACTCAATTGTTTCATCAATATGTTTTATGCACAGATATTTAAGCAGCTTTTTGAGTATGCGGAACAATGCCCGAACGGTATGCTTCCGGTTCCGGTACATGTTTTGTGCGATGATTTCGCAACAGGAAGCCGTATTTTAAACTTTACAGAATATATCAGTATTTTTCGTGAAAAAAGAATATCGGTTACTTTGTTGCTGCAATCAGAAAGTCAGCTTGAACAAATGTATGGTTCAGGAAATGCAACGACAATTATAAATAACTGTGATTCGTATATTTATCTTGGCGGTATGGATTTGAAAACTGCTCAGAATATGAGTTTGCGCCTGAATAGGCCGCTTGAGGATATACTTTACATGCCAATCGGTCAGGAAGTGGTTATAAGACGTGGACAACGTCCGATTATTACCAGAAGATACGACATACAGAAGAATGAACTATATCAGGAGATAACAAAAGAATACAACAGACAATTGAAAGCTGCAGAGAGAGAAAGAACAAATAGAAATTTATCAACATTGAAGGAGGATGAAAAATGAGCTTTGAGTATAAGCCAGTATCTTTGGAGGAATATAACCAGACACTTAGAGATTCTGTAAATGCATATTATACACATGCAATGAACGATCCCAATATGAGTAACGAAGATGCCCTTAAATCAACGGGTGAAATGGCCGAACAGTATCTTGATGCAGTTCAGGAGTTTCAAGAAACTCAGGAAATGGGGAATATTGAAACAACTAATGAAGATGTGTCAATCGCTGATAATGGTTTGGATGGCGTTGATGATAGTATGGATATTTAAGAAGGAGATTTGATTTATGCATAAGTCGGAATATAGTTCAATTGATTCTACGAATGGAAATGTGAGCTGGAAGGGTCCACTTTCCGTGGAAAAAAGTGATCATTCGGGAATGCCGAGGCGCACGGATGCATATCTGCCAGGTTATGAAAAAGGTCATGTAAATGCATCTTCGCTCGCGGGTGATAACAGCAAAGCGAATGTTGTTCCTCAACACAAAGATTTAAACCATGGAGGTTACCTTTCTGTTGAGAGGGGTGAGCGTAATGCCTTACAGAATGGTGCTGATATTTATTCAGAAAAAACAGCGATTGTTGACAGCCAGCCTGGAAATATACCGTCAACATTTATAGTTAATGATACGGTTACATATGTAGATGGCCATTCAGAAAATATTTATAATTCGTTTACAAATGAAAGTAATGCCAGTCAGGTCGAATGGAATAATATGTCTTCGTCCTTACCAGATACATTTGATGCACCGAATCCAGAAGATCATCTGAGGGATTTAATGGGAGTTGAAGAATATGCAGACTTAATGGAGGAAACGGATGCAGCACTTTTTAATCTGACAGCAGATTATGCTCCTTCTGATTTCTCGGGTGATCCGTATGCTATCAGTGAAAATGAGACTGATATTGCTGATAGCATCTCAGATAATTCAGTCGATGATGGTGGGATTGATGAAGATTGTGATGGTGTCGATGGCGGCATGGATATTTAGGAGGAAAGTATATGTCATTTGATTTTGGACAGAAACGAATTGGAGCAGGCAGCAACCAGCAAAGAAACAATGGTATGTATACAAAGACTATTTTAGGACAGAGTGTCGGAGAAGCTTCAGTTCCTGCATGGACTGCTGATAAATCACAGAATCCTTTTGTGCTATTTCAGGATCCAAAGACACAGAAACTTTTCGGCGTCAGTAAGGATATGTTGGCGTATGGTCTTCTGGCAATTGGTGCACCGGGTACTGGTAAGACTAATTTCTTTAACATGACATTGGATCGTATGATTTCTACAATGCAGTCTACGGATGTGATTGTTATTTTTGATACAAAGGGAGATTATCTGGAAACTTTTGGTCATAGGATTCCGGATGAGGAGAAAGTCATAATCGGTAATGGTGAGGTATATCGCACAATTACTTCTTATCACAACGTTTTTGCAGAAGTAATGCCACGGGGATTGGACAGAAAACTGGTTTACACGATGGAAAGTGATGAGGATGCTCTGAATCTCTGTGAACAGCTGTTTCAGTCCATGAACAGTACAACGCAGCCGATATTTCCGGCTATGGCAGAGCAGGTGGTTGCGGCAGTCATGATTTATTATATGAGAACATATTGGCGTTCTGACCAGTCAAAATTGAATAACAAGGAACTTATCAACTTTTTTACACACTGTACCAATGAGAACCTGAAGAAGATTCTTAGCCTGAATTATATGTCAGATCAGCGCAATTGCATTGACTATATCTCAGGAAATGGAAATCAGACGCAGGGTGTTAACAGTTACATTGGATCTGTGCTGAAGAAGATGTTTGTGGGACCATTCGCTCAGGCAAATCCTGAAAGAGAGTTTTCCATGAGGGACATCATGTGTAGTGGAAAGAAAAAAGTAGTTTTTATTGAATATGATCTCCGTAAAGGTCAGCTTCTTGCACCTATGTACGCTATTCTTATTGATCGAGCTCTTGCTAATGCATTAGGTGGAAGACAGCAAGTGAAAACCAATAAGTATTTTCTTTTGGATGAGATGCTTCTTCTTCCAAAACTTGATCATTTGTCAGATGGTCTCAATTTTGGACGTTCACTGGGAGTCAAGGTGATGTGTGGCCTCCAGAACACCTGTGGTCTTGAGGCGCAGTATGGAGAAGCTGGAGCTAAAAATATTTTATCTTCGTTCCAGAACATGGTTGCGTTCAGAACTAATGATTATGATACCCGGCAATTTGTGATCAATCGTCTTGGTGAGAATTATCAGAATTTCAGTCTTTCCGCACAACAGGCAAATCTCAATATTCAAAGGGCAGGCCACACAGTAGAAGACTGGAATATTCTTAAGTTGAAGAATGGAGAAGCAGTGGTGTCACTGGCAGGAGAAAATCCATTTCTGTTTACAATGCCACTATACAGATAATTAATTGCATCGGAAGTATCTGGCAGAAAGGAACAGGTAAGGTTATAAGTAATAAAGGAGCTTCTTGATATGGATTACCTACTCTTTTCCGGAGAGTAGAGTTGGCCTTTGTCCAACAGACCAAAGAGCAGACGTATAAATTTACGGGAAGTCAACGCGAATTTATCTTATTCCGATAACAGATTTCCTGCCTGCTGTAACAGGAGTGCCGGCGATTGTTTAATATTGTCTGGTGTGGATGTAGAAAAACTATAGGAGATTAGGAAGATGATAATTATAATATACAAGAATGTTGGGGAGGTAATGTATACATGATACGCACAGGTGACATTTTCGAGCAGGAAAATTACAGAGGAGAAGGCAGCAGAAACATGTTAGGAGTGAGCCTTGCAATGATCATCTGTTCGTTGATTTCGGTTCTGGCGGCAATCTTTATTATTGTCAATTTCAAAGCTGTAACAGTACGAATTGCTATATTCATGGTAAATTTGCTGTCTTCCGGGGCTTTGATTCTGGTAGTTGTAATTGTAGTGATTTATCTCATTATGCGGTTGAAGTGGAAAATGCGCAGACGCTTTTGGAGATGGTAAGGAGAAAAGGGAGGGATTATCAGATGGTAACGGTATGGAGTATAATAAAAAGATTTATTTTCGGATGGTTGTTGACAGGAGTACTTCTCGTAATCGTAAGTTGTGTGAAATATAAGGAGTTTATTATTACAGCTTTTACAAACAATATGTGGGCATGGGTAAATGCTGTAATGCCAATTATAATTATAATTTTGGGTATTGGATATATGATTAAGTCATTGTTTCGTTAAATTTCAAGTGAATTGAGTGTAAGCGGTGAGTACTTTTTCGATATCTTGCTTCCTGCACATTTTTCTTTTATAAAGTCACTCCATGACAACAACTGTTTTATGTCTGTGGGATCATTTTTACGGTCCGGTATATACAGCAGCAGGGTGTAGAGATAATGATAGATGTTCAGGTTGTTGGCATTCATATGAAAAAAGCCATCTGATATGTTTGATCTGGCTGTGCCAGCTCTTTTCTATCAGATGGCTTAAATTATTTTATTTTAGTTCAGCAGTATTCTGGAAATTTTTATAGTTTTATATTAACATTTCTCAATTCTTGTCCTTTCTTAATATGATATCCGGATGTCTGGATTCTTTTGGAGGAAATCTTCATATGCGATGATCCCAATATACTATTTTCAGGATATGAGTATCCCAAAGTGGAGGCGTATAGAATCCAGAGGAGGAACCAGAGAATACTTTGATAAACACCAGTCTGAATACCCAGTTCAAAAAGGATGCTGCCCAATACTGAACTTATAGCACTGCTGATTAAAATAAGCGGAATACTGGCATTATCCATATAAGCAAAAGCAAGTAGCCCGCCGATTGTTAAACCAATAAGACTAAGGAAAAGAACTCTTAAACATCCAAATAACTTATTTAGATGTTTCATATAACGGATTGATAGCAGGTTTCTTTCTGAATATGATGTTGCAGCAGTATTCATTGCATCAGCAAGATCTTCTGCCTGGTTAATACTGATAAATGTGCCGCCTGTTGTTTCAGCCATTTTTCTCATAAGCTGTTTATCAACGGATCCAAGACCAACTGTACTGATACTGATTCCAAGTTTGCTGTACTCTTCCAAAGCTGTGTTGAATTCTGGGACATTGCCTTTAAACCATAGAAAACTGTTATCCAGATCTGTAGCAAAGCCATCTGTTAAAAAAATAATTTTGGGATTCTTACCACCGCTCCATTTTTTGTCTTTATAATCCTGTAAAATACGAAGAGTAGTTTCTCTGATGGATGTTGCCCCGTCACAATTTATTGGTATTTCTTCTTCATTTGATGTAAGGTATCCCATATCACGAAGAATTCTTGATTCGGAAGAAAAGGCATAAACCATGTAGGGAAGTGTATTTTCAGGAGAGTTCATAATTTCTGAAATTGCGTTATATCTGAGCCCATTTGGGTCATTGCTGCTCATAGAAGCAGATTCATCAATCACAAAAATGTAACTGGTCGGTTCAGTTATTTTCTGATTTGGATTTAGTTCATATAAGTATTCCAATAACATGGACAGAAAAAATATTATGACGATACTTAAAGAAAAATATTTCAACATTCCCCATATACTGGTATAGAGATGGTTCTTTTTATCAAAAGATCCAGTCACAACAGAACTGATCCATATAATGAGAAATAAAACTGTAAATAAAAATGTACATAGGGCAGGAATCATTAAAAATCCTGCAATTTTTAGCCTATATGTAGAATACAGATAATTACAGAAGAACCAGAGGATGCCGCCGGCAACAGCACTTATAAGAAATACGGGCTTATTTATCCTGGACTTAATTTCTTTAATCATATATCACTAAATCTCCTTTTTAAGAAAGACATCCGAAGAGATACTTTTTAGTAATAAAGTTAATTACTGCTCATAAGTTGCTGAGCCAGTTCTGTATTGGCATCAATCAAAACGACTTTACGATTGCTACTGGCAGCGGAACCAACTGTTTCATCATAACCTGCGCCGCTGATATGCCAGGGATCACTTGCCCCCATACCAAGGGTATTGATGCGCTTATTGTCAACTCCAAATTCAACTAATGTGTGCTTGACAGTATCTGCTCTATCCTGAGACAGACGAAGCGTAGATTCATCAGTGATATCTCCGGCCGTAGATCCTACCAGAAGGAGATTAACTGAAGTGTGATTCAGCAGATATTCAGCAATTGGGCGGATTGTTTCTGTAGCAGATTCCTCATCCAGATAGGTTGCTTTACCTCCAACAAACTGAATTTGACTTTCTCCGAGGATTACTGGTTCTTCAAAAGCATTTTCTTCTTCCTGTTCTGGCTGTTCAAGTATTTCCGGTTCAAACACAATTGGATCATCTGAAGGAATATTAACAATACTTACAGATGGAAGTTCATCTGTCGTATCATCGTTTTGGGATACTGAAATGTAGTCATTTGGTACAAATTCACCGCCTGCGGCTTCAATGACAGATTTCCAGATGTTTTCAAGGTTCTTGCTCTGTTTGGGATTTAATTTTTCCTGTGGAGCTGTGGTCTGGGCCATCCCAATCCAGTATACTGTTATACCACTAAGATCTGGCAAAGCTTCTTTCTCCTGAAGAAGTTTTACAATTGTCTGAGATTCAGCACTTAGCAGGTTGTTTTGAAAATTGAGATATCCCGTAGTTCCGAGTCCACTTCCACAACAGATAATATTTCGGGAGGTATAGCTATTGTCAAGGCTTCTGAGAGAGGCTGCCGCGAGGCGAATGGCTTCCAGATAATCAGATTCTGGATTTACTGCGTGCACTCCTTCAAGTACCTGAAGTAAATTGGTAGCTTTGTTAGTTGCATCTCGTTTTAATCTTTCTTTTGCTGCGTTTTTATACTGTGGATCAATATCAAGATTTTCGTTTGATACCAGCTCGGGTTCTCCATCTACCCGCACAATAAACGAATAACCATAATTTTCAGCACAGTCAATCATAGTATCCTGAATAATTGGAGCTGATGAATCTACTGGTTTGGAATTTGCAGTGTTGGCTACTATGTAGGCAATGGCTGGTTTATTGCTTGTTGCAGTGTCAGTGTTTTTCTTATCACCACATCCGGTTACCGTAAGAAGTGTAGTCACAATAGTAAATAATACGATTTTTCTGATTCTTTTTGTCATAATGATTCCTCCTGTTTAAACAGCTTCCGAAAAGTTAACAACGCGTTTTCTGGTGTTAGCCTCTTCAATAGTTGAAGATGGTATGGCTTCTCCAATGCAGGCAGTTTCCAGTGATTGTAGCTCACGATTGAGCCGATTAAAGATATCATTGCAATGGGAGTTACTGAGTACATTAGTTGATGTGGGGTTACCGAGGTACTCCATCAGTTGAATTTTCGCATCAGCACTGAGAATCAGAGCGTCATTGATCAACGCTTTTTTGGCATTAACAAGATGTTGACGATCCATTTCTATAATCTGCTCCGGGTTGAAGGAATCGCATTCTTTCTTTATTGCTTCTAAACGTCTGATGTAGTCTCTGATTTCGTCGAGTGCCATCTCTTCACGACACATTTTCTGTCCTAAAGGATCATATGTAAGACAACCTATACTGAAATTTCCAATAGAGGTACATATTGGAATTACTATAGATATGATCGTTAAAGCAATTGTTGCAGAATCTATTGTTCCGTCTGCAGAAGAAAGAGACATTGTGGCAACTCGAAGGATGCCATTTATGATAAGGGCAAAGACAGGAACAGACAACAATAATACCAGGTTCAGCTTATCTTTGCTAAGACCTTGCTTGATACGTTTTGCCAAAATACCTGCAAAAGCTGCAACAATATCGGCTGCAAAGGCCATGCCACTGACTTCGAGAAGTATCATGGCAGGCTCATCATAAGAAATCCGTTGAAAAAGACTACGAAAAAAAGACAGATCTATTGTAGTGCAAACTAACATCAGTAAATACGAAACTGGTCCCCAGAGAAAAGGAGTGTCAGGTTTGTATTTTGCTTTTGTCAGTTTGTGCAAATGTGACTGTGATTGCATGAGTTCACCATTTTGATTCATTTTTAAAGAAAAATTTTTATCAGTCATGTCTTATTACCTTCCTTTCTTTACTACCACAGTATTTGTTCCAGAGTATTTGAGAAGATTCGTATTCTTTAGTTATAGAAGATTCTTTTTCTTTCCAAAACTCGAGAATTTTTTCGATATCGAAACTGTGAACTTCCATATTTGCAGCTTGTCTGTTATAAAAGTCGTTATGTTCCAAAGCCTGGTCATCCAGATATCGGATGCCATCCCGAACTGGACCGAGAATTTTGTCGATGAGACAATCTTCATTTCCTGCATCTACTGCGCTGGCATCAATTAAGGTTTTTAAAGTGTTTTCAATTTCTTTTTTTAACTGTTCCAGATTATAGGATTCAGGTTTTCTGTAATTGACTGATCTGTAGTTTTCAAACAGGAGATTTGTACGACGACGGAAATCATAAACAAGTTGATGTAAACTACTATCTACTTCGCTTATCGGCCTGTGTCCTCTTCTTCTAAATGATAACATTTACATTACCTCCTCACATAATTCAGATGCTAATTCAAGACGAAGATTTTCCGCTTTTTCTACCAGCTTTTCATAATGATCCGCAAATGACTGTTCAGACATATTGCTGAATGCAATATTCGGAAGTGCTGGAAGTTCCGATATATAACGTATTGCCGAGTGCCAATACACATCGATTCTTCTCTGACTATGTTGAAGAATACGATTAGTAATCTTTACAGTAGAATCGAAGCTTTCTTTAATCTGACTGAGACTGGTAAAAATAGATTCTACTGTATTAGAAAGTTCTTTGTCATATTTAGATACTGCATCTTTAAAGGGCCTAAGAGATTCTTCTCTTTCGCGGTTTCGTCGGGCTGTGACCTGAACTTCTGTAAGGTTGTCCTCGCCTTCCTTTCGACTGGTTAGATCAACTTCTTCATCCATAGCATTTCTCAAAAGATTTTTTGATTCCAAAAGCTTTTTTCTCAATGGAATAACCTGATCGAAGAGAATATTCAATTTTTTAAATTCATCCTCCTCTTGTAGTTTCAGTTTTCCCATTTGTTCTGCACAGAATTCTTCATAGGAATCTACCTCTTGTTTCAGTGTACTGGACTGCCAGATGCCATTTTCATTACAACGGAGCAGATTTTTTTTGCCATCAATCCGGCCTGCATAGGTCATTGTGATTTTCTCAACAGGACCAAGAGATTTTGTTTTTCCTTTATTAAGACTCTGTAAACGTTTATTGTGTAAATTGGATTTATTCATTATGGATACCTCCTTTGGGGAAAGTACATCAGTTGTCTGTTTCATAGCATAACCTCCTTCGTTGAACTCTTTTTTACTTGTTATACTTATACATAAGGATAAAAGGACAGGTGCTTAACGTTTTAGCAAGAATAATTTTAAAAAATTTATTTCTATTCATTTCAATAAGAATATATGTGAGGTTCATTATTATAGAAAAAATGATACTGCAACAGGTCTTGTATATGATATATAGAGAAATTTACACAAATACTTAACATTATTATGTAGGGAATGATGATTGAAATGAACTTTGAGAGTTCAAGAGCGGTGTTTTCTAAGAAAGTATGAATCTGCTAAGAAAATTACATGTGAAGAATGAATATGTATATATAAAAGATGGGGTATCTAACAAAGCCCCTGTATCTTGTTTTTCCACAAGATACAGGGGCTTTGTTGTTAAAAGAGCTTCTGCTCAGCAGCTTTTTTATCCGTAAATGGTCCTGCGACAGTTTTGACATCTCTGTGATTTCCAAAGAAATCCTGATTAAAGATAATCGGGCTTCCGTCAGGATTTTCGTATTTCTGCTCCGGTTCGAATGCCATACCAAGTGTTTCAGTTGAGATGATACCGTCGTTTTCTTCTTTGATGATATCATACAGGTTGGTCTTCAGATACCAGCCATCTTCTTTCTCTTCAACAGAGATATTTACAGTGTGTTCTGTATCTGTGACTGCATCTGTTTCTTTTTCCCATGCACGTGCTCCATTGAAATAGAGATTGCCGGATGCCCATACAGGAAGATGATCATAATAGCAGTTGCCTGTTGTTTCAGAACCCATTCCGCAGTAACCTTCGAACTGTCTGTTCCATTCATCAAAGGTTGGATATCCGTTAAATTTGAAAGTTCCTGTGATCACATTGCAGTCATCCCACATATTTCCGTTGTTACCCATAAGATCAGCCAGATCCTGCATACAAGGACGGATCGGTTTCTGAACGAAGATGTTGTTGTAGAATCTGTCATCTCCATGAAGGATGGTCATAAATCCTGCAACCTGAGTTCCGTGTTTTGTGTGATATGGAGTATATCTCGGAGATGGAATATCAGGTGCACCGTTGTCTGTACCGATACCAACAGAAACGAAGCCGCCGCAGATCAGGTTATGTACAAGGGCAACACCCTGAGTTGCAATTTTCAGTGCACGATCAGACAGCAGGATATTGTGGTCGATCAATGTCGGACCATGGGAAACCTCAACGAAGATATCTTCTCCTACGCTTGTGACAGCGTCATCCCCTGCTTCGAAATCATTTGGAAGAGCATTGTCATGGAAGAGATTTCCTGTAACGCGGGTTCACTGTGCCTGCCAGTCAAGCCACAGACCACGGGTGCAGTTGTGGATATGGTTGCGGCGGAAAATAACATCGATAGCAGCATGCATTTTGATACCGCCGATCTCTGCTCCTGCCAGATTCTGCTTGTTGTTAATGTGATGAATATGGTTGTCTTCAATAACAGAGAATACGCCTCCAAGATGTCCTACAATACCTGTCTGACCGCAGTCATGGATCTCACATCTGCGTACAATATGGGAACCGATGTGTTCTTTATCCCATCCTTCATAGGAAGCCTGGCAGATGCAGTCGCGTTCTGTCTGAGTTCCGTCTTTGTATTTCCACTTTAACCATTTGTTATCATTTTCAGGCTGCAGATATTTACCAAGAGAAATACCGCTGCATTTGGATTCATAGATTTCACAGTCTTCGATGATCCATCCTTTGGACCAGTGAGGACCGACCATTCCCTCCTGATAAGCTGTAGGGGGAGCCCACTGAGTAGCAGCCTGACTGATGCGGAAACCGGAGAGAGTGATATATCCGATTCCTTCACTTTCCGGATAGAAGCAGTTTCTTCTTACACTGATCTCAACATTTTCTTTATTGGGATCTTTTTCATGGAAGTTTGCATAAATAATTGTCTGATTATTGGCTTCATCCTGTTCTGCGTACCATGTATATACAGAGAAATCAGGATCTCATGAGATAGTACTTTTTTGTGGATTTTTAACTTTATCCAGAGTGGTTACTTCATACATGGATTTTTCATTCAGATATACATGGATTACTGGTCTGTACTGGAATATCATATATATACTGCCTGGATTTCAAAAATAAAAATCCAGGCAGTTATTTTAATACCAGCGTGTCATTGGCAGATCATTATTGATTCCTTTAGTCATCAGAATCTGGTGCAGATCAATAATTCCGTTATGGAAGGTTGCAGCACATGCTGACAGGTAAAGTTCCCACATACGCAGGAAGGATTCATCAAACATGGTCTTTTCCTTTTCTATATTATCACGGAAATTCTTTTCCCAGTGAAGCAGAGTTTTATTGTAATGCAGACGCAGATTTTCAATGTCCAGAGTGTGGAAATTGTCCTCTGCCATATGATTCAGGATTTCTCTCAGACTGGGAACGGTTCCGCCTGGAAAGATATATTTCTTGATCCATGGATCACCCGGATGTTCTTTCAGTGCACTGATAAAATGAAGCAGGAATAATCCGCCCGGTTTCAGAACTTTCTCTACACAGTCAAGGAAGAGCTGATAATTGTCACGGCCAACATGTTCCAGCATTCCCACACTGACTACCCGGTCAAACTGATAGTTATGTTTCGGCAGATCACGGTAATCCATCAGTTCCACTGTAAGATAATCTTCCAGACCCTGATCTTTGATGCGCTTCTGGAATTCTGTATATTGTTCGTGGCTTAAAGTGATTCCTGTACCATGTACTTTGTATTTTTTAGCAGCCTCAATCAGCAGAAAACCCCATCCGCAGCCGATATCAAGAAGACTCATACCTTCTTCCAGGTGTAATTTTTTCAGAATATAATCTACTTTATTAACCTGTGCCTGATATAAAGAGTCATCGTCATGAATGAAGTAGCCACAGGAATAACTCATGGTTTCGTCCAGCCATAATTTATAAAAATCATTTCCGATATCATAGTGGCTGGTGACTTCCTTTTCCTGATTCTTTTTGGATGTAGAACTGAACATGATCTTTTTCAGAGCAGATTCATTGGTAGAAAATTTGCTCATCTGTCCCAGAAAATGATCCAGTGCCTCGTAAAGATTTCCTTCAATATCCAGATCTCCCCGCATATAAGCCTCGCCTAATGCCAGGGAAGTGCTTTTTAGCAGCTCGGCCAGAGGAATTGTTTTCTTAAAATTTACTGTAAATGTGGGTTTTCCCTCTCCGATCGGATATTCGGAATTCTTGAACTTTACAAGAAATGGATAGTCCGTAAAGCGTTCAAGGAACTGCACCATTGCTTTTTCTTCAGCCTTTTCTCCGAATGTCTCAAACATAATAGTTTACCTCCTTTAACACAAAACTATGATACACCTTTGGGGGCGCTTATCGTCAAGGGGAGAATTAAACAAAGATATCTGGAAAATTGGTCAGACTTGTAGCAGAATAATGGAAATAGAAGAAGAAACGAAAAGTTCACAAAAAACATCTTGACCATCAAAGAAACACAAGTTATAATCCCCTATATAAAAATTTTCGTGCAAAGAGCAGACAATGGGGTCTGAGAAAGAATCCCATTGCCTGCTCTTTTTTGCGTACTACGAGAACTTTTTTATATTATAATCCGCACAATTCGAGAGGAGGAATATCATGAGGCTGAATCCCAAAGAACAGGAAAAATTAATGCTTCATATGGCAGGAAATCTTGCAAAAGAGAGAAAGGAAAGAGGTCTGAAACTGAATTACGTGGAGGCACTTGCGTATATCAGTTCTGAACTCCTGGAGCTTGCAAGAGATGGTAAAACAGTGGTAGAGCTGATGCAGCTTGGAACCAAGATCCTTACAAAGGATGACGTAATGGACGGTGTTGCTGATATGATCGGTGAAGTCCAGGTAGAAGCAACATTCCCAGATGGAACCAAGCTTGTGACAGTACATAATCCAATTCAGTAAGGAGGAAAATGAGCATGAAAATCGGTGAAATTATGGCCGCAGATCGTGAGATCACACTTAATGAAGGCAAGAAAACAGTGACAGTAACAGTGGCAAATAAAGGCGACAGACCGGTTCAGGTCGGTTCTCATTTTCACTTCTTTGAAGTAAATAAATGCCTTTCTTTTGACAGGGAAAAAGCCTATGGATATCATCTGGACATTCCTTCGGGAACATCTGTAAGATTTGAGCCAGGTGAAGAAAAAGAGGTTCAGCTTACAGAAATGGGCGGCAGACAGAGAGTATTCGGACTGAATGACCTTACCCGTGCACAGGCAACTGACGATACAAAAGCAGCATCCATGGAAACTGCGAAATTAAAAGGATTTCTGTAAGGAGGGACAACAATGAGTACAAAAATTTCCGGAAGCAAATATGCGGCAATGTATGGCCCTACTACAGGAGATAAGGTACGTCTGGCAGATACAAGCCTTGTGATTGAGGTAGAGAAAGATTATACAACCTATGGAGACGAAGTAAAGTTCGGCGGCGGCAAGACAATCCGTGACGGTATGGGACAGTCTGTAAAAACCTGTAGTAAAGACGGAGATCTGGATCTGGTAATTACAAATGCATTGATCGTAGACTCCACAGGAATCGTAAAAGCAGATATCGGTATCAAAGACGGCAAGATTGCAGGAATCGGTAAAGCCGGAAACCCTGACATTATGGATGGCGTCACACCTGGAATGACAGTCGGCGCATCTACAGAAGCGCTTGCAGGAGAAGGAATGATCGTAACTGCAGGTGGAATTGATACCCATATTCATTTCATCAGCCCACAGCAGATCGATTGTGCATTATACAGTGGTGTAACTACTATGATCGGAGGTGGTACAGGCCCGGCAGACGGTACAAACGCAACTACCTGTACACCAGGACCATGGAATTTGAGAATGATGTTAAAGGCAGCCGAGGAATACCCGATGAACTTAGGCTTCCTTGGAAAAGGTAACTGCTCAGACGAAGCTCCTCTTATTGAGCAGGTTAAGGCCGGAGCTATGGGACTTAAGATCCATGAGGACTGGGGCGCAACACCTGCAGTTATCAATCACTGTCTGAATGTGGCAGATGAATATGATGTACAGGTTGCCATCCATACAGACACATTAAATGAAGGTGGATGTGTGGAAGATACACTTGCAGCCATCGGCGGCAGAACCATCCACACTTATCATACAGAGGGTGCAGGCGGCGGACATGCACCGGATATTATCCGCGCAGCAGCAGCTCCGAATGTACTGCCATCCTCCACAAACCCGACAATGCCATATACAGTAAACACTCTGGATGAGCATCTGGATATGCTGATGGTATGCCATCACCTTGACAAGAGAATTCCGGAAGATGTTGCATTTGCAGATTCCCGAATCCGTCCTGAGACAATCGCAGCAGAGGATGTTCTTCATGATATGGGTATCTTCAGTATGATGAGCTCTGACTCTCAGGCTATGGGACGTGTAGGTGAGGTTATCACACGTACCTGGCAGACAGCAAGCAAGATGAAAGATGAGAGAGGCGCACTTCCGGAAGATGCAGGACATGACAATGACAACTTCCGTGTAAAACGTTATATCTCCAAATATACCATCAACCCGGCGATCACACACGGTATTTCCCAGTATGTGGGCTCTGTGGAAGAAGGTAAATTTGCAGACCTTGTTCTCTGGAATCCGGTATTTTTTGGAACAAAACCGGATATCATCATCAAAGGCGGTATGATCATTGCATCCAAGATGGGTGATGCAAATGCATCCATTCCGACAACACAGCCGGTTCTCTATCAGCCAATGTTTGCAGCTCATGGAAAAGCTAAGAACGAAGCCTGCCTGACCTTTGTATCCCAGGCTGCCATGGATGAGAATGTAAAAGAGAAATACGGTCTTGAGAAAACTGTAGTACCTGTAAAGGGATGCAGAAATATCAGCAAAAAAGATATGGTATTTAACGACAGAACACCGGAACTGACCGTAGATCCGGAGACATATAAGGTTACTGTTGACGGCGAAGAAATCACTTCCAAACCGGCAGAGAAACTTCCGCTGACACAGCTTTACAGTCTGTTTTAAACAATTTTGAACCATTATATTCTGGTTATCTGATCATAAAAATGATATTCGCAGGACTGTTATTTATGAAGTTTTGTGAGAACTTTTATAAGAACTTACCAAACGATATAATGGCAGTCCTGTCAGATTTAACAGAAGACGATACTGAGAAGCAGGAGAGGAGAGAATGTTATGTTAGGAGTTTGTCTTTTATTCGTAGGAATCGTACTGATCAACAACGGTATGTGTTCTTTATACAATGTAGACGGAAAATCAACCGCCATCATGAACATCTTTACAGGTGGTCTTTCTTTATTTATTAATTTTGTCAATCTGGTGCAGGGCAATTATTATGCAGCAGGAACAGGATTACTGTTCTGCTTTACCTATCTTTTCGTAGCCCTGAGTAAATTCCTGAAAGCAAGCCCGATCCCATTTGCATGGTTTTCTACTTTTGTAGCCATCAATGCGGTGATCTTTGGTACAATCGAGGGATTTACAGGAAGCACTGCACTGGGAATCACACCGGATCTGCGTTGGGCAGCAATCTGGTATCTGTGGGCAATTCTCTGGGGAACTGCTTTCGTAGAAGATATCTGCGGAAAGAAACTGGGAAAATTCGTTCCATATCTTCAGGTATTTGAAGGAATCGTAACTGCATGGATCCCTGGAGTTATGATGTTACTTCAGATTTGGTAAGAAATAAACCTGATAAGAAATTTTTATCGGATTCAGGAGGTAGAAAATAATGCTGTGTGAACAGGTTTTGGGAAAGCTTCATGATTTTGATACTACGGGAAAAACAATAGAATATGTAGATATCGAATGGCACGAAGCATTCAAGAAAATACATAAGAAAACAACAGACAAAGGAACAGAAGTGGGAATCCGCATGGACGATTCTATTCTTGCCAGAGGTCTGTATCAGGATGATGTGATCTATGCAGATGATGAGAAACTTGTAGTGGTAAATACACCGCCATGTGAAGTGATCCGCGTTTCTTTGACTCCCGGACATGAGAAAATGTCTGCAAAAGTTTGCTACGAAATTGGCAACAGACATGCACCACTTTTCTGGGGAGAGAACGACACGTTTATTACGATTTATAATGAGCCAATGCTTGTTATGCTTCAGAAAATCCATGGAGTTCAGGCAGAGAAAGAAGTGTTGAAGCTGGACTTTGACAGGAGAATTTCTGCAAGTATTCATAATCATCATCATTAAATATCTAAAAACAATTACTACGGAGGTTCTTCATGTCAGAAAAACAGTTCTATCTTCTACAGGTAAATGATGCGCTGTTCCCCATCGGAGGATATTCCCATTCCCAGGGACTTGAGACTTATATTCAGCGTGGAATCATCCATGATACAGACACAGCCAGAGAGTATATAACTCACAAAATCAAATGGAATCTTGCATATACAGAACTTCTGGCAGCCAGACTTGCATACGAAGCTGCAGAGAAAAAAGACCTGCAGGAACTTCTGTACCTGGAAGAACTTCTGGAAGCATCCAGAATTCCTATGGAACAGAGAGAAGCTGCCAGAAAAATGGGTTCCCGTTTCGCAAAGACCATTGAAAAGCTTGGACTTTCCATCAGTGAGACAGGGATTTTCAGAGAATATCTGGATGCGAGAAAAGGAAAAGCAGTGAACCATTGCTGTATTTACGGAGTTTTTTGTGCGGAAATGCAGATTCCGCTGGAAGAAGCGCTGACACATTATCTATACGCACAGACATCTGCAATCGTTACCAACTGCGTAAAAACAATCCCCCTCAGCCAGACATCTGGGCAGCAGCTTCTGAGCGGATGCTATGGGGAATTTGATGAGATATTGAAGGATGTCATGGACAGAAGTGAAGAAGACTTATGTCTCTCTGCACCTGGGTTTGATATCAGAGGAATCCAGCATGAGAAGCTGTATTCCAGACTATATATGTCATAGTTTGACTCTGGCAGAATATTTTTGAGGTCCAAGCGTGGATAGAAACAGAATCATGTGTATAATATGAAATCTTCAAAAATAATATGTGGAAAGTCAGTAAACAGATTATAAGAAGCTATCAACAAGTAAAGTAGAAAAGAGGAAATCGGTTATGTCATACGTAAAAATCGGAGTTGCCGGACCTGTGGGTTCCGGAAAAACAGCACTTATTGAAGCACTGTCAAGAAAGATGGCAAAGGATTACAGCATTGGTGTCATCACAAATGATATCTACACAAAAGAAGACGCCCAGTTCCTTGCAAAGAACAGCGTTCTTCCTGTAGAGAGGATCATTGGTGTAGAGACAGGTGGATGCCCTCACACAGCCATACGTGAAGACGCTTCCATGAATCTGGAAGCAGTAGATGAGATGATGGAACGCTTCCCTGATATTGAACTTCTTTTCATCGAAAGCGGCGGAGATAATCTGTCTGCAACATTCAGTCCGGAGCTGGTAGATGCAACAATCTTTGTCATTGATGTAGCAGAAGGAGATAAGATTCCGCGTAAAGGCGGTCCTGGAATCACACGTTCTGATCTTCTTGTAATTAATAAGATAGACCTGGCTCCATATGTAGGTGCAAGTCTCGAAGTAATGGAAAGAGACTCCAAAAAAATGCGTGGTGACAGACCATTCCAGTTTACAAATATCCGAGGAGATGAGAATGTAGATAAAGTAGTAGAGTGGATCAAGAAGAACGTACTCTTAGAAGGAATGTAAAGGAAAATGCCTATGGATAACAAATTCGGAAAAATATCCCGCATCAGCGCCTGCGCAGCCTTAAAAGACGGAAGGACTATTCTAGAAGATCTGTCTTTTACAGCACCATACAAGATCATGATGCCTTTCGAAAAAGAAAACGGTGGGATCCAGATCATGCCGCTCTGTGCTTCCGCCGGAATTATGGCAGGTGATTCCCAGGAATTTTCCTATCATGTAAAGGAAGGCGCAGACCTGGAAGTTCTGTCCCAGTCCTTTGAGAAAATCCACAAAATGGACGAAGGCTCAGCCGCCCGAACTATTGAAGTACAGGTAGACAAAAACGCTACATTATACTACTATCCCCAGCCGGTTATTCCTTTTGCACAGTCAGCCTTTGACAGCAAGATGACTATCCATCTGGAAGACGAAACCTCTCGTTTATTCCTGCTGGAGATCATCTCCTGTGGTCGAAACGCTCATGACGAACGTTTTCAGTACCGCAGATTCTCCTCAAAAGTCCTGCTGTACAGAGGGGACAAACTCATCTATCGCGACAACACCCGCTACGAACCGGACAAAATGCCCATGGAAGGAATCGGAATGTACGAGGGTTACACACATATGGCAAACCTGTTTCTTTCTAAGATCTGCAGCAGAGATGGTGAAAGTTGCAGTCAGGAATCCGGAACTGTAAAGTCAGCAGATTCAGCAATCAATCTGGAACTTCAGGAAAAAATCTGGCAGATTCTTGACGAAGATTCGGAAATAGATGGAGGCGTTACCCGTCTCACAACCGGAGATCTGGCGTTGAGAATCTTCGGTCATCGTGCTCAAAAACTGCAACAGGTAGCGGAAAAAATCAAGAAGTTATACGAAACAGAACAAATATAAAAAATGGCGGGAAATCCCGCCATTTTTTGTGCTGATGTATAGAATTATGTCGCTGAGGCGACCCGCCGCAGGCGGAGAATCATTGAGCATCCCTTAATTGCTCTACAACGCTGCATTTCGCTGCGTTGTCATACATCATGCAAGGAATCAGCCACCCCAGCAGAAGAAATACCGGAATTGTCAGCAGGACAGGCAGAATGGTGAATCGATACTCAAAGAACCAGAACATACTGCCCAGCATTTTTCCTGCAAGAGGTCCCACCGCCAGCGACAGAATAAAGGCCACCGCTACGGAGGACATTGCGTAAAACAATCCCTCGTAGATCAGCATGGTTTTGAGCTGCCGGTTCGTCATTCCTACAGCCTGAAGCACAGCAAATTCACGGCGGCGGGAAAGAATACCGGTCATCATGGCGTTGAAGAAATTTAAGAGTCCCACCAGCCCAATGATAGCACAGAGGATACCACCTATCAGAAGGAACATCTGCCGGAACTGAGCAAATTCAGAGCGAGCCGTGGCCTTGCTTTCATACATCAAGGGCGAAAACTCACCGGCAGTGAGCTTCGATAGATATTGCTCTGCTTCGGCCTCGTCAACTTCGTCCGCTGTGTCGAACAGGTAGAGCATCGGAATGGCTGCACCACCGCTGTCCCTCTGTGCGGTGTCCACAGACAAAACTACGTCATATCCAATACCACCATAACGATAACTCATGGAATTCGGAAGTTCTACCAAGGCGCAGACCGTGTACTCTACATCTCTGGCTCCATACAATTTTGCCTGAAAGTACTCCTCCGGTGTATCTTCGGTGAGTTCCCCGGTGCGGCTGTCGATATATTTCACATCGTCCGCATAGGTAACGGTGATCGTGTCTCCCACCTTGGGGTAGTATTCAAGATTGGGCAGATTACCGTAGTCATCTAAGGAAACCGCAATGGCAATGGCGTTATTGTCCGGCTCCAACATGGGAGAAATATCTCCGTCGAATACTTGTAGCTTGTCAAACAGACTGTTATCCAGAGCCTCGATCCTGGTATCTCCCATCACCATATTGCCCCGGTGCTCCAGACGGCTCATATGGCTGTCCAACTGCTCGGCGCTTTCGTACCTTGCATAGTCCTGCCGCAGAGCATCCTCCGTCATCCACAGGTAGGCGGGTTTTCGCACAGCATATCCCGTGCCGGAAAGACTGGCCTTTGTGTTTGCTGCGATCTCCTCGATCTGTTCTGGCGTGATGAATTCATCTGCCGGGTTGTAACGGAAATAGTCGGGCGTGCTGACGATAAAATCGGCGCAGGTCATGGCGGATACATACTTCTCCATGCTGAAGCCGCCCACAAAGGCACACAGCGCATTGAACAGTGTCACCGACAGTGCCAGAGACACCACCACCAGCACCGTCTTTTTCTTGTTTCGTCCCAGATTGGCAAAGGCCATCTGATGGAGCTTTGCTCCCCGGATGCTGCGCCGTTTTTTCTTGGTCTGCATCACATCCGTATATTTGGTAGCCTCCACCGGAGAGACCTTAGCTGCCATTTTTCCGGGCTTGGAACAGGACAAGAGCACCGTCAACAAGGCGAACAGCATAGAACCAAGGAAGATCACAGGCGATGTGCTGATGGTGGTGATGCCTGCATCCAACCGGGTGGAGCGCAAGACAACAGGAACCAAAACAGCGCCAATGCCGTAGCCCAGCAGCAGCCCCGCCGGAATACCGATCAGACAAAGCAGAAGTGCCTGCTGGCGAATGATGCGTTTGAGCTGCCGGGGCGTTGTGCCAATGGTTTTCAGAAGTCCGTAAAACCGGA
>OLOY01000174.1_pt1 | contig 60607 bp, 51 predicted proteins | sample 1672771 | NCBI WGS metagenome assembly OLOY01 (sample SAMEA3136722, study PRJEB25190) | human gut metagenome
TACTCTGTAATGTTCCTATAATATAAATAACACTCCGGGCAGGATCGCACTGCGATGGAGAGTAATGATACTGCTGCAGGTATGCCATATATGGCATATATAAGGCACAAAAAGGAATATGTCAATATCCCCCCACAGGGCTTACTGATGTCAGAATTGTCTGATATCATAAAAGTCAGTTACCAATAAAGAAAAAGCGAGGGAACATGAAATGAAAAAGGGTTTATTGACAATGGCCGGAGTACTTCTGACAGTATCACTGGTAAGCGCAGGGACAACAGTACCTGTACTGGCAGAGGAAGAAACAACACTGGTATATGGAAGCGGAGATTATACCAGGATCAATCCTGCTATGGATGAACATGGAGAGATTAATATCCTGATCTTCAACGGCTTAACTGCACATGACGGAGAGAATCAGGTAGTTCCGGGACTGGCAGAGAGCTGGGATTTTGATGATGAAACCAATACCTATACCTTCCATATGGCAGAAGATGCTAAGTGGCAGGACGGCGAACCTGTGACAGCAGAGGATGTTAAATTTACTATTGAAGCGATCATGGATCCGGAAAACGGTTCTGAGAATGCACCCAACTACGAGGACGTAGAAGAGATCAATGTGATTGATGATCACACAGTTGCGTTCAAGCTTGAGGACAAAAACGTTGCATTCCTTGACTATATGACAATGGCAGTTCTTCCTAAGCACCTGCTTGAGGGCGAAGATATGCAGACCTCTGATTTCTTCCGTAATCCGGTAGGAACAGGTCCATACAAGATTGAATCCTGGGATGAGGGACAGGCGATCACATTGGTTAAGAATGAAGATTATTTTAAGGGTGAGCCTTCCATCGATAAAATTGTATTCAAGATCGTACCGGATGACAATGCGAAAGCACTTCAGTTAAAATCCGGAGAACTTGATCTGGCATTATTAACACCAAAGGATGCAGCTGCTTTTGCAGATGATGATGCATATACATGCTACGATATGAAGACTTCTGACTATCGTGGAATCATGTTTAACTTTGGAAATGAATACTGGCAGAAAAACCGTGATCTGATCCCGGCAGTATGCTATGGACTTGACCGTCAGGCGATTATCGACGCAGTTATCCTGGGACAGGGAATGCCGGCTTATGGTCCTCTTCAGAGAAATATCTACAATTATGAAGATGTAGAGCATTATGATTACAATCCTGAAAAAGCAAAAGAAATTCTGGAAGCTGCAGGATGCGAGATGGGTGATGACGGATTTTATTATCGTGATGGCGAAAAAGTTGGATTTGTAATCAGCGTAAGTGCAGGAGATCAGGTACGTATTGATATGGCTCAGATCGCAGCACAGGAACTGAAAGAGATCGGCATGGATGTATCAGTAGAGATCCCAGCACAGATAGACTGGGCAGGACAGATGGCATTCCTGATCGGATGGGGAAGCCCATTTGACGCTGACGACCATACATACAAAGTATTCGGAACAGATAAGGGAGCAAACTACTCCAGCTACTCTAATGCAGACGTTGACAAGTATCTGAAAGAAGCAAGACAGTCAGCTGATCCAAAAGTACGTGCAGAAGCCTATGCTAATTTCCAGAAAGCTCTGGCAGAGGATCCGGCTTATGCAATGATCTGCTATATCGATGCCAACTATGTTGCTGACAGCAATATTAAAGGAATCGATCCTGATACAATTATGGGACATCATGGAGTTGGAATCTTCTGGAATGTAGCAGACTGGACTATTGAATAATAAAATGATATCAGGGTCAAAAGGTCAAAAAGCCATTCATGCTTGCACCATAAGACCTTTGACTCTAACATCATAAAAAAGATAAAGGTTGTGACGGGGGCACTAAAGGTGCCCCCTTTTTACACGAGCGGAAAAAGGATTAAAAATGGAACATTTATTAGAAGTTAAAAATCTTTCAGTCAGCATAGACGGTCCTGCCGGAGAAGTTCAGGCAGTGAGAAATGTATCTTTTTCATTAAAAAAAGGAGAAGTGCTGGCTATAGTTGGAGAGTCCGGATGCGGAAAGAGTGTGCTTTGCAAAAGTATTATGAAGCTTTTGCCGCCAAGTGCAAAGATTAAAGAGGGCAGCATCCGGGTAAAAGGACAGGATATCACCTGTTACAGGGAAAAGGAGATGCAGAAGCTGCGTGGAAGAGTTTTTTCCATGATCTTTCAGGATCCTATGACATCCCTGAATCCAACGATTAAAATTGGAAAACAAATTGGGGAAGCAGTGGTGATCCACAATAAGAATTACACGAAGGAACAGGTAAATAAGAAAGTTCTGGAACTTATGGAACTGGTAGGTATCTCCCATCCAAAGGAAAGATATCACCAGTATCCCTGGCAGTTCTCAGGCGGAATGCGTCAGAGATGTGTGATGGCCATTGCTCTGGCTGCAGATCCGGATATTTTATTTGCAGATGAGCCTACCACTGCTTTAGATGTGACTATACAGGCGCAGATTCTGGATCTGCTGCGGGAAATACAGGGGAAGCTGGGAACAGCTACCATACTGGTATCCCATGATCTGGGAGTGGTTGCACGTGTGGCAGACAGGGTAGCAGTCATGTATGCAGGAAAGATCGTAGAAATCGGTACAGCAGAGGAAGTGTACTATGATCCCAGACATCCATACACATGGGGACTGATGAGATCACTACCTGCATTTGCAAATGGAAAAGAAAGCCTGTACACCATCCCCGGCATGCCTCCTACTCTGATAGATCCACCGAAAGGTGATGCTTTTGCATGCAGAAATGAATATGCCCTGAATATTGATTATGAAGAAATGCCGCCTATGTTTAAGATAACAGATACTCATTATGCGGCAACCTGGCTGCTGGATCCAAGAGCACCGCAGATCAAATCACCTATGGGAGGAACAGCGCATGAGTAAAGAAGTTTTATTGGATGTCAGGCATTTGACTCAGCAGTTTCATCTGACAAAAAAGATCAAGGTAAAGGCTGTAGATGATGTCTCATTTCAGATCCATAAAGGTGAGATCTTTGGTCTGGTAGGGGAATCCGGTTCAGGAAAGTCCACAGTTGCCAGATGTCTGATGAATATATATCAGCCGGCTCAGGGAGAAATCTGGTATAAAGATGTAAATATCTGCGACAAAAAGGAATTCAAAAAGTATAAAAAAATGCTGCAGACCCGCCGCCAGATGATATTTCAGGATTCCGCATCCAGTTTGAACCAGAAAATGAAGGTGTCAGATATTATTACGGAACCAATGAGAATCCAGCATATCACACCTCCGAGAGGAAGCTTTGTGAAGGAAGCTGCTTTTCAGATGGAATATGTAGGACTTGAGAACAGTTTCCTGGATCGTTATCCATCTGAATTATCAGGGGGACAGAGGCAGCGAGTGGCCATAGCCAGATCTCTGTGTATGGAACCGGAATTTCTGGTGGCTGATGAACCGATAGCTTCCCTGGATGTGTCCATACAGGCCCAGATCGTCAATCTGTTCCGTCATCTGCAGGAGGAGCATGGATTTACATTTCTGTTTATAGCTCATGACCTGGCTATGGTTGAGTATCTCTGTGACCGTGTGGGAGTTATGTATCATGGAAAACTGGTAGAACTGGCGCAATCAGAAGAATTGTATTCCAATCCGGTGCATCCTTATACAAAAACATTGCTGTCTGCAATTCCTGTTCCTGACCCGATCAGGGAGAGAAAAAGAGTTCTGCAGTACTATGATGGCGAAGGAATGGAAAACAGCGTGTGGACAGAAGTGTCACCCGGACATTTTGCAATGCTTCCGGCTGAAGGAAAGGGGTGCAGTATATAATGAGACAAAAAAAGTTAGTCTACTATGGTAAAAAATGCCTGATATTCCTGATCTCAGTATTTATATTGTCTGTAGCTGTATTTTATGTAGCCCGTCTTGCACCGGGAGATCCGCTGATCTCCTATTATGGTGACCGTACAGAGAAGATGAGTCCGGAAGAACGTGAATGGGCTATGGGAAAACTAGGATTGAACGAACCGATTTCTGTGCAGTATGTGAAGTGGGTAAAAAATGCCTTTCATGGAGAATTTGGAATCTCATTTAAATATAAACAGGATGTAGTAGAAGTAATCGGCGGCCGTATTGGCAATACACTTGTGCTTGGAGGAATCGGATTTATCATTATGTTTGCCGGAGCCTTACTCCTGGGAATTCTGTGTGCCTGGTACGAAAACCGGCTGGCAGACCGGATCCTGTGTAAGCTGGGAACCATATCCAGCTGTATTCCTGAGTTCTGGATGGCTTTGGTCCTGATCCTTGTTTTTTCCGTAAATCTTAAGATTCTGCCAAGCAGTGGAGCTTACAGTACAGGAAATGCAGGAGATATGGGTGACAGAGTGCTGCATCTGATCATGCCTCTGACCATCGTGGTCATGGAGCATTTATGGTATTACGCTTACATGATCCGAAATAAGATCCTGGAAGAGGTTCGCGCAGATTATGTACTTCTGGCAAAGGCAAAAGGACTGAATAAGAAAAAGCTTATGTTCAGACATTGTGTCCGAAATGTAATGCCTGCTTATCTGAGTATTATGGCCATTGCAGTCCCCCATGTACTTGGAGGAACCTATGTGGTAGAAAGTGTATTCTCTTATCCCGGAATCGGAGCTCTGTCCTATGAGAGTGCCAGATATCATGATTACAATCTGCTGATGCTGCTTTGTATGATGTCAGGAATCCTGGTTATTTTCTGTAATATCGTCAGTCAGACTATTAATGAACAGATAGATCCCCGTATGAAGGATGAAGTAATAACCGAGAAATCGGAGGTAGTAGAAGGATGACCAATCATTTATTTGAACTGGCAGGAAACAGAAAGACAGAAACCGTAACTCCCAAATCAAAGAAAAAGTGGTATCAGGGAAAACCCGTTGTTTCAGCAGCAATCCTGATTCTTATCGTACTGGGCTGCCTGTGTGCGGAACTGATCATGACAAAGGATCCTGCTTATATGGATCTGTTAAACTATAATAAAGCTCCTGACAGGGAGTTCCTTTTTGGAACAGATACTATGGGAAGGGATATTTTTTCCATGATCTGGTATGGAGGAAGAATCTCGATCCTGATTGGTGGATTAGCCACAGTTATTTCTACTTTTATTGCAGTGGTAGTCGGTGCCTTCAGTGGAGTGGCACCTGCCTGGCTTGATGAACTGATCATGAGATTTACAGAAATATTCTTAAGTATACCAACTCTGCTCCTGATCATTTTGCTGCAGGCTATTATGGGAGATGCAAATATCCTGAGTCTGTCCTTTGTGATCGGTGTGACCAGCTGGACCAGTATTGCGAAAGTGGTACGTACAGAGGTGAGACAGATACGAAACAGTGAGTATATCATTGCAGCAAGATGTATGGGAGCCGGATTCTTCCGTATTTTGTGGAAGCACCTGGTACCGAACTTTTTTTCATCCATTATGTTTATGGTAGTCATGAATGTAAGAACTGCAATGATCTCTGAAGCTACTTTGAGTTTTATGGGTATTGGTCTTCCCTTAGAAGTTATCACATGGGGAAGTATGCTGTCTCTGTCAGATAAGGCATTAATGACAGGTTCCTGGTGGATCATTCTGATCCCGGGACTTTTCCTGATCGCCACAGTGCTTTGCCTGACCAATATAGGAAATGCCTTCAGAGAACAGACAAACAGAAAAGAAAGTAATTTCTGATACCGGGCTGTGCTGTTACCCTATAATTTGTCACGGAAAATGTCAAATTGTCCTTTTTTCCTTGTTGAATGGGTGAAAATTGTGTATGCTGTATTAAAAGGAGGAAGTAGTTATGTATAGGAAAAAAAGCTTTATAAGTCTTAGCTTAAGCCTGATGCTGGCAATGGGAAGTCTGGCAGCACCGGTGGGAGCAGCAGAGTTTTCAGATGGAGAGGTGCAGGCTGTACAGCAGGATGCAGAGGTAGCACAGGCAGAAGAATTTTCAGATGTGGAGCAGGCACCGTCTGTAGAACCGGAAGCAGAAACAGAGGTCTTTGGGGCGGAAACACAGCAGGAATCCGACTTTTCAGACATGGAAACAGAGGAAAGTAATTTTACAGTTACAGACCGCAGTGTGGAGGAGCTTCCTGACGGTACTGTCCATGTAACAGAGAAAATCAGCATAAAGACAGAGGATCAGCCGGATGGGGATAAATTATTCGGAGAATATGCCAGCCGCTTTTTCTATGATCAGGTATCTACCGCACCGGGTACCTCTATCGGTGAAACTGTTCTTTCCGGAGTACAGCAGGCACTTTATGAAGAAATGAAAACAAAGGTTACCTCCGTAGCAGCCAGAGGCGGATCTACCAAATTCGGAATTACTTCAGATCTTGGACTGCGCTGGCAGACTTCTGCCACAGATGCAAAGCTGGAACAGGAAGTATCCAAGAAGTTTGACAGCCTGAATAAAGAAAAGATCACGACCTGTCTGCTGGCAGACTGTCCTTATGAGTTATATTGGTATGAAAAGACTGCAATGACACAGTGGGATTATAGTTATTCCGTATCTGTCAGGGGCGGAAAAAGGATTGCAGAAATTTCGGATATAACAGTTTCCATGCCTGTGATCAGCGAATATGCAGCTAAGGAGTATCGGGTAGATTCCCGTATGGTGAAGACTGCAAAGAAAGCAGCTTCCAATGCAAAAATGATCGTTGATGAATTTAAAGATATGTCTGAGCCGGAGAAGCTGGCTGCATATAAAGAAATGATCTGTTATCTGACAGATTATAATGATGAGGCAATCTCTGATTCCTATGGAGACAAATACGGAGATCCATGGCAGCTGATCTGGGTATTTGACTTGGATGAATCTACAAATGTAGTTTGTGAAGGATATTCCAAAGCTTTCCAGTATCTGTGTGACCTCAGCGATATTACCTGTTATACAGTAACCGGTGATATGGATGGCGGAACCGGTGCAGGTGCCCATATGTGGAATATTGTGGAACAGGATGGCAGATATTACATTGCAGATATTACAAACAGTGACACGGATTCAGCAGGAGAGAATGGTGAGCTTTTCCTGAACACACCTGCCAGAGGAAGTATTTCAAAAGGTTATACTTATGAGACTGAGGGCGGAGATATTTATTTCAAATATGATTCAGATACAAGAAAGGCTTATGGAACAGGAGCTTCCTCCATTCTGCAGATGACAAATGTAGAATATAATGTAGAGAGTACCACAATAAAGCCTTCCAGACCGACGATCAGCAGTATTTCCAACAAAAATGCAAGAAGACTTACACTTACCTGGAAAAAATCCAGGAATGCAAAAGGATACGAAATCTATCGCAGGATCGGGACAACAGGTTCTTACAAGAGATCTGCAGTGATCAAATCCGGTTCTACGGTAAGATACACAGATACACGTCTGAAAAAAGGAACGAAATATTATTACAGAATCCGTGCATATGCCTATAATGCCCAGGGTAAAAAGGTATACAGCAGATGGTCGGATGTGAAATATAAAGTTTCCAGATAATAAAAAATAATTTAAGCCATCTGGCAGGACAAGAACCGGTATACAGCGGGGAAAATTCTGCCAGGTGGCTTTTTAAACGTCAGAATTGCGGAAAATATCTATTTGTAGACATTTAACTAGCTAAAGTGTAAGCAAATTCAAGTAGTATTTGCTTGAAATAGTGGTAGAATGTATGGTATAATTTTCGCTATATCTGCACGACTGGTACATCGCTTCTTAAATAATCATATTGCCCTTGGAAATGATGGGAATTACTATAGTTATTTCAGAAGGGATGTACGAAATATTTACGAGATAATTGCAGAAATATATCCACAAGCGAAAGCAAGAAAAGGAAGAAAGGAAAACAATATGGCAAACGCTAAATACTTCTTAAAGAGATTTGCAATGGCACTGCTGACTATCTTTCTGGTAGCATGTCTTACATTTCTTCTGATGAATGCTGTGCCTGGAAGCCCATGGCTCAGTGAAAAAACGCCATCTGCCGCAACACTGGCAGCGTTGAATGCGAAATATGGTCTGGATAAGCCGCTTCACATTCAGCTTTTTATGTATCTGAAAAATATTCTGCATGGTGACTTTGGTGTATCCTTAAAAATGCAGAAAAACCGCGCAGTTCTGGACATTATCGTTGATATGTTCCCGGTATCTGCCAAAGTAGGTGCGCTTGCACTTTTATGGGCGATCATCGTAGGTGTGCCTCTTGGATGTCTTGCAGCATTTAAGAGAGGTAAATTTACAGACAGCTTACTGAGAGTTATCTGTACTCTGGGTATCTCCATGCCAAGCTTCGTAGTTGCATCTGTTCTTCTTGTAACACTTACAGGAGACCGCGCAGGAAATCTGTTCCCGTCCATCTTTGATGCGTCCCAGGGATTCAGAGCTTACCTGCTCCCTTGTTTTGCACTTGGATTTTATCCAATGTGTTATACTGCACGTCAGACCCGTTCCGCAATGCTGGATTCTCTGGGACAGGAGTATATCAAGACAGCCAGAGCAAAAGGTCTGAAGAACAAAAAGATTATTTTCAAACATGCATTGAGAAATGCCCTGATCCCGGTAATCACTTATCTGGGACCGCAGGTTGCATTTACGTTATGTGGTGGTTTCGTAGTTGAGAGTGTATTCTCCATCCCGGGACTGGGACGTTATTTCGTACAGTCCATTCAGAACCGTGATTATCCGGTTATCATGGGAACTACAATTTTCCTTGCAACATTTATTATTATGATGAACCTGGTCGTTGATATCCTTTACAAGATCGCTGACCCGAGAATCAGCCTGACGAAAGGAGGAGACTGATCATGGCAGAGAATAAGAAAATTAAGAAATGTCCGGTAAGTCTTCAGCCGGATATCGAGAATCTCCTGCAGGAAATGACAGCAGATGATTTTGCACCTGCATCCAGTCAGGAGAAAGAAAATTTTATCCAGGATCGCCAGAGCGTATCTTACTGGAAAGATGCCTGGAGAAGACTGAAAAAGAACGTTGTGGCAATGGTAGCTCTCGGAGTGATCATATTCCTGTTTCTGTTTGCATTCTTAGGCCCGGTTCTTGTTCCGTACGGATACGATGAATTTAACAAAGGTGCTGAAAACCTTTATCCCACTCACTACACACTGGAAGACCAGAAGCGTGTAGATGAGGAGATCGCAGCCAGAACCCAGAGTGAGGTTGTTGACGTAGATGCGATGATCGAAAAGGCTAAGGCAGAGGCAGAAGCCAAGGGTGAAAAATTTGGCAGAAAAGAAGAAGCAATTCTTCGTGCAAAAGCAAAAACAGCCGCAAAAGACACAAGCAATAAGGAAACAGAAGAAGATGTGGACCAGGATGCGATCCGTAAGGAACTGGGAATCAAAAAACATATCTTCGGATATTCAAATGCAGAACTGGAGCGCAAGGCAGCAGGTGAGAAAGTATTCCCGCATGTTTTCGGTACAGATATGTATGGCCGTGATATTCTCGTACGTGTTATGTACGGTGCACGTGTATCCATGTCCGTAGGTGTATTTGCAGCTCTTCTGGTACTGATCATCGGAGCTTTATATGGTTCTATCTCAGGTTACTGCGGCGGCAAGGTCGATGCAGTGATGCAGAGAATCGTAGAGCTTATCTATGCAGTTCCTGAAATGCTTGTAGTACTTCTGATCGCAACAGCGCTGAAACCAATCCTGACAGATTATGTTAACTCTGCGGGCGGCGGTCCCATGAAGAGCTTCGTCAATGTACTTGGACCGAACCTGATCTCCATGTTCATTGCATTCGGTCTTCTGTACTGGGTTACAATGAGCCGTATCATCCGTGGTCAGGTACTTCAGCTGAAACAGCAGGAATATGTAACAGCAGCAAGAGCACTCGGTGCTTCAGGCGGAAGGATCATCCGTCGTCATCTGCTTCCCAACTGTATCGGACAGATCGTTGTAACAACCTGTCTGCAGATTCCGTCTGCGATCTTCCTGGAGTCATTCCTTTCCTATCTTGGTGTTGGTGTATCAGCACCCCTTCCAAGTCTTGGATCTATGGCAACAGATGCCTTAAGTGGTATGTATACTTATACTTACAGACTGATCGTTCCGTCTGTGATCCTCAGTATAATGATTCTTGCATTTAACCTGTTCGGTGATGGACTGCGTGATGCACTTGACCCGAAACTTAAGAAATAAGAGAGGAGGAGAATCATGTCTGAACAGAAGAATAAATTATTAGAAGTAAAGGACTTAAAGGTCTCCTTCTTTACACCTGCTGGTGAGGTTAAGGCAGTAGGAGGAATCTCCTATGACCTGGACTACGGCGAAGTTATGGGAGTAGTAGGTGAGTCCGGTTCTGGTAAGAGTCAGGAGGCTTATTCCATTATGGGACTTCTGCAGTCACCTGGTAAAGTAGTGGGAGGTTCCATTACATTTGAGGGAGAAGACGTTCTGTCCTTCACCAAAGATCAGATGACTCAGTTCCGCGGAAACAAGGTAGCAATGATCTTCCAGAACCCTATGACCTGTTTAAACCCGGTTTATACTATCGGTAATCAGCTGGTAGAGGCACTCCGTGCACATGATAAAAATATCAGCAAAGAAGATGCTGAGAAACGTGCCATGGAAATGATGGAGCTGGTTGGTATCAACAATGTACAGAAACGTATGAAACAGTATCCTCATGAGTTCTCAGGCGGTATGCGTCAGAGAGTTATGATCGCCATGGGTCTGATCTGTCATCCCCAGCTTCTGATCGCCGATGAGCCCACTACAGCTCTTGATGTTACCATCCAGGCTCAGATCCTTGACCTGATGAAAGATCTGCAGAAGAAAACAAAGATGGGAATCATCTTTATCACTCATAACCTGGGTGTTGTTGCAGATATCTGTGACAAGGTTTCTGTTATGTATGCAGGACGTATCGTAGAGCAGGGACCGGTTGATGATATTTTCTATGAACCTGCACATCCGTATACAAAAGGTCTTCTGCGCTCCATGCCTCGTGTAGATGCAGAGAGTTATGAGAGACTGATCCCTATCGAGGGTACCCCGGTAGATATGCTGAATCCGCCGGAAGGATGTCCTTTTGCACCACGATGTGAGCATTGCATGAAGATCTGTCTTAAGAAAATGCCTCCTTATGTGGAAGTAGGCGAGAAACACCGTTCAGCCTGCTGGCTGCGTGTTCAGGAACTGATGGGCAAGGAGGAGAACTGATATGGCAAATGAAGAAAAGAAACTTGTGGAGATACAGAATTTACGTAAATATTTCCCTATCAAAGGAGCGAACGGACCTGGTGTCCAGGCAGTTCAGGATGTCTCTCTTTATATAAAAAAAGGAGAGACCCTGGGTCTGGTAGGAGAGTCCGGCTGCGGTAAGACTACTCTGGGAAGAACTCTTCTCAGACTGTATGAGCCTACCGGTGGTAAGATCATTTATGACGGTGAGACGATCTTTGACAATCCTCTGGATAAGGACGGAAATCCCATCGGAAAAGCGAAAGCTGTAAACATGCTTCCTTACCGTAAGAAAATGCAGATCATTTTCCAGGATCCTTCCGCATCTCTTGACCCGCGTATGACAGTAGGAGAGATCATCGGAGAGGCCATTGATATTCATAAGCTGGCTGCAAACAAGAAGGACCGTGCGGATATGATCAAGGGTCTGCTCTCAAGAGTAGGATTAAATACAGAGCATGCAAACCGTTATCCTCATGAATTTTCAGGCGGACAGCAGCAGCGTGTAGGTATTGCCCGTGCACTTGCCGTAAAACCGGAATTCATTGTATGTGATGAGCCGATTTCCGCTCTGGACGTTTCCATCCAGTCACAGGTAGTAAATATGCTGGAGGACATGCAGGCAGAGATGGGACTGACCTATCTGTTTATTGCACATGACCTGTCAGTTGTACGTCATATCTCCAACAGAATCGGTGTTATGTATCTGGGATCTCTGGTAGAGCTTGGTGAGAGCTATGAGCTGAACCGCCACCCGATTCATCCGTACACACAGACACTTCTCTCAGCAGTTCCTGTACCGGATCCTAAGCTGAGCCGTACAAGACAGAGGATCATCCTTGAGGGAGATGTGCCAAGTCCCATGAACCCGCCAAGCGGATGTCGTTTCCACACCAGATGTCCATATGCGACACAGCAGTGTAAAGAGGAGGCACCGAAGTTCAAGGAGCATGAGCCTGGACACTGGGCAGCATGCCATCTGCTTGATAAATGATCAAGTCTGTAGGATGAAAGCCTGTGAACTGCTTTGAATACGCTATTTCGCAGAAATGTTGCAGTAGAGTGGGAATTGACAGAAAATGTAAAAAAAGACAGAAAAAACATAACATGGGTAATAATTAACAAAATTATGACTTTAATTATGTTTATAAATGCGAAAAAAAAGACTTAACACAGGTATTAGATTCCTGTATAATGGAATTTATAATACAAATCGCTGAACGATGATACAGCGATACAACTGTTCAGCATTTAAGCACTAAATTGCTGAACGGTTACCGAAAACCATAATAAAGGAGGACTAGTAATGAGAAAGGCAAAAACAATTATGTCTCTGGCTCTGACAGCAGCTATGGTAACAAGCATGGCAGCTCCGGCACCTGTAATGGCAGCAGAGGGATTTGATCTGAATCTCTGTATCGCATCTGAACCACAGAGTATCGACCCTGCGCTGAATACAACAATGGATGGTTCCATTATGTGTCAGCATATGTTCGAAGGTCTGGTTAAATGGGCTGATGATGGCGAGGGAAATGCTACTACAGTTCCAGGACAGGCAGAATCCTGGGATAAAGAGACAAACGATGATGGAACAGTAACTTATACTTTCCACCTTCGTGACGATATCAAATGGTCTGATGGCCAGGCAGTTACAGCACAGGATTTTGAATATTCCTGGAAACGTCTGGCAAATCCGGAAACAGCAGCAGATTACACTTACATGATCGATATGGTCAAAGGCTACAGCGAAGTAGCTGACGGAAGTGCTGAGGTTGACACTCTTGGAGTTAAGGCTGTAGATGATACAACACTGCAGATCGATTTAAGCTATGACTGCCCGTATTTCGAGGAAATCATGGCATTCCCGGCAACCTACCCTGTTCGTAAAGATATTGTAGAGGGAAGTGACAACTGGACATTTGATCCTGCAACCTATGTAACCAACGGTGCATATAAGCTGAAAGAATGGTCTCATAACGCTTACATTCTTATGGAAAAGAATGAAAACTACTATGATTATGAAAACCTTGGTCCGAACACAATCAAATTTGCTCTTCTGGACGACAGCAATGCTATCCTTAAAGGATATAACAACGGAGAACTTGATTTCATCAATAACTTCCCTGTAGATGAGGTTGCTGGTTTACTTGCATCCGGAGAGATCGAACTGGGAGATTACATTGGAACATACTATGCATGCTTCAATACAGAGGATGAAACATTCTCTGATCCTAAGGTTCGTAAAGCATTCTCACTTGCTATTGACCGTAACTACATTGTAGAGAGCGTTACACAGACTGGTGAAACTCCTGCAACAGGATATGTTCCCAATGGTGTTTATGACGCAGAAGGACCAAGCGGAGATGACTTCCGTACAGTAGGCGGTGAATATTACAGCGTTTCTGAAGAAGATTATGAGAAGAACTGTGAAGAAGCACGTCAGCTTCTTGCAGATGCAGGATATCCGAACGGTGAAGGATTCCCGACAGTTGAATATCTGTACAACACAGATGACAAACACAAAAAGATCGCGGAAGCACTTCAGAATATGTGGCAGGAACAGCTTGGTGTTACAGTAAATCTGGACAACCAGGACTGGAACGTATTCCTTCAGAACAGAAAAGAAGGTAACTATCAGATTTCCCGTAACGGATGGATCGGAGACTACAATGATCCTTGTACATTCCTTGATATGTGGTACACAGGCGGCGGAAACAACGATGCTCAGTACTCCAACCCGGATTACGATGCACAGATCGATGCAGCAAAATCTACATCTGATCCAGCAGAACGTATGAAAGCATTCCATGCAGCAGAAGATATCCTGATGGGAGACGACAGCGTACTGGCTCCTCTGTACTTCTATGTACAGCCATACATGCTGAAAGATGATATTAAGGGTATGTACTATACACCTCTTGGATTCTTCTTCTTCTCATACACAACAAAGGAGTAAGATACCGTATCTGAGAGCAGAATAAGAAATGATTTTCCTGTTCTGATAGAAAGACAAATGAAACAGCTTCATGTAAATGGATGGTTAGTTCTTTGCATGGAGCTGTTTTTTATGGAAAGATAAGGAAGGCAGAAATGAAAACATTAATTTTTAACGGATCGCCGAGAAAAAAAGGTGAGACAGCGTATATGATCAAGACATTACAGGAGAAACTTGGCGGGGAATTTAAAGTAGTGGATGCATACAGAGCCAGAATAAGTCCGTGTATAGATTGCAGGTGGTGTTTTGAACATGCAGGATGTGCGGTACAGGATGAATGGCAGGAAATTCTTTCTTTTATTGAAGAGTGCGACCATATTGTGATAGCTTCACCTGTATATTTTGAAGAGGTGACGGGAATGCTTCTTGCTGTGCTGAGCAGGCTTCAGACATATTTCAGTGCCAGGTATCTCCGCAAGGAAGAACCTGTTCCTAAAAAGAAAACAGGAGCAGTCCTTCTGGCAGCAGGGAGCATTGGACCGAGAGAAAAAGCGGAAAGCACAGCAAAAATGCTGCTCCGCCAGATGAGCTGTGACAGTCTGGGAACTGTCTATGTGAACCGTACAGATAAAGTACCGGTAAGAGACCGTGAGGATATTATACAGGAAATAGAAGCGCTGGCAGAGAAATTGAGATAAATGTGGACCTGATGATAACAGACGGAGAATGAGATGAATGCAAATTTTGAAATAAAAAATTAATACTTGTAATATGGATTACAATGTGTTATTATTTATGTCAAGCAAAGGTGCTGAAGAGAAATCTTCGGCACCTTTTTTGTTTAAAGTCCATTATCCGGGGCTTTAAATATAAAAAAACACAAATTTTACTTGCGTAAAGTGGTAAAGCGTAATATAATTCAAAAAAATGTTTGAGGTATAAGGACAAATGTTCTCCAAGAAAAAAACATTCAAATCATCTTAAAGGAGGAAACTATTATGAAGAAAAGAGTTTTAGCCGTATTACTCAGCGCAGCAGTAGCAGTATCTATGGTGGCAGCCACAGCAGCAACTGCATTTGCGGCTGACACAGTAAAGATTGGTGTATATGAACCGGCATCCGGTGACAATGGTGCAGGCGGCAAGCAGGAGACGCTGGGCATCCAGTATGCCAACAGTGTACAGCCTACCGTAGAGATTGATGGCAAGGAATATAATGTAGAACTGGATATTGTTGATAATGAATCCTCCAATGATAAGGGCCCATCTGCTGCATCCAAGCTGGTAAGTGATGGAGTTTCTGTTGTACTTGGATCTTATGGTTCCAGTGTTGCCATCGCAGCATCTGATATTTTCAAACAGGGCGGGGTTCCTGCAATCGGTGTTACATGCACCAATCCACAGGTAACCCAGGGAAATACCCATTATTTCCGTATCTGTTTCCTGGATCCTTTCCAGGGTACTGTACTTGCAAACTTTGCAAGTGACAAATTTAAAGCAAAAAAAGCCTATGTGCTGACAAAACAGGGGGATGATTATTCTGCTGGCCTTGGACATTACTTCACAAAGGCATTTGAAGATGCAGGCGGTGAAGTTGTATCTGATACATTCCCGGAAGGAAACAGCGATTTCGCTTCTTATGTAACAACAGCCAAGAATGAAGGGGCAGACGTATTCTTTGCACCGGTTTCTACAGAGGCAGCAGCCCTGATTATTGACCAGGCAGCTTCCCAGGGACTGGAGGCTCCTCTTCTTGCAGGCGATACCTGGGATTCCAATGTTATCCTGAATGCTGTTAAGGGCAAAGATCTTCAGCTTTATGTAACAACCTTCTACCAGGAGGGTGGTAACAAAGAATTTGATGAAGGTATGAAAGAATTTGTAAATTCTGATTCCACAAACAAAGCCAACAATGGTGGAAATGATACCATCGCTGCTGTATCTGCTATGGGCTATGATGCATACTTTACAGCTCTGGAGGCACTGAAGGGAGCTGGCTCCACAGATCCGGCAAAAGTAAATGAAGCACTCTGGGATGTTCAGTATGACGGCGTATGCGGACACATTGAATTTGACAAGGAAAACGGGGACGCAGTAAGAGATACAGCATATGTAAAACAGGCAAATACAGAGACCGGTGCATGGGAATTTGTAGGAGAACAGGGAATTAAATAATCTTTTTACTTATAAAACTACAGCCGTGATATTAAAATGAATATCAGTAAGTAGCAGGGTATTTCCTGAGAAAGATACCTGACTGCTCCGGTGTTAGGGATGATACATCTCTTAGCCGGAGCAGTTTTGGTTGATTATTATAAATCGTAAGCATAAGGAGAAATAATATGGAATGGTTCAGCAGAAATCTGCCCTATTTGCTGGCAGGTATTTCAGTAGGCGGACAGTACGCACTGATCGCCATAGGATATACCATGGTATATGGTATTCTGCGACTGATTAATTTCGCCCATGGTGATATCTTTATGGTCGCAGGTCTGATTATGATATATGCATCCACGGTTATGCCCATGTATATATCTATCCCTTTAGTATTAGTTGCAACCGTTGTGATTGGTTTTCTGGTAGAACGTGTGGCTTACAAGCCTCTGCGGTCTGCACCCAGAATGTCTATTATGATCTCAGCAATCGGTGTTTCCTATCTGCTGCAGAATCTTGCTTTGTACATAACAGGAGGTCTGGCACAGCAGTATCCGGCTATCCCGTGGATCAGTGATACCATCACAGTATTGGGTGCTACCACAAAACGTGTAACTGTGATCACACCCTTTCTGACGATTATTCTTGTGATCGCCCTGGTTGCCCTGATCAAATATACAAAGATCGGTATGGCAATGCGTGCAGCATCCAAGGATTTTGAGACTTCACAGCTTATGGGGATCAAGATCAATTCAGTCATCAGTATGACCTTTATTATCGGTTCTTTCCTGGCTGCAGTGGGAAGTCTTCTGTTTTTTACAAACTATACAGGTGTTACTCCTACTGTAGGTGCCATGCCTGGTCTGAAAGCTTTTGTAGCAGCAGTTTTCGGAGGTATCGGTTCTATCCCCGGTGCGGTGATCGGAGCGTTTATCATTGGTATTTGTGAGAATATTATTAAGGGCATGGGTTGGACGACTTTCTCAGATGCATTTACCTTTGCATTGCTGATCGTTATCCTTATTGCAAAACCAACCGGGCTTTTCGGTGAGAAATCTACAGATAAGGTTTAAGGAGGCAGATATTATGACAAAGAAGAAAGAAACGATCATAAGCGTTGCCTTAATCGCTGCCTTACTGATCGTATTATATGTGCTGGAGCAGATTCTTCCGTCTACCTCCATGCTTTTTACAGTTTTGAAAAAAGGTGCTATTTATGCGCTGGTTGCAGTTTCCATGAATCTGTTAAACGGGTTTACAGGACTGTTCTCTCTGGGACAGGCAGGATTTATGCTTCTGGGTGCCTATACCTATGGAATCCTTACCATTCCGGTGGAACAGAGAGAAAATGTATATATGTATTTTGACGGTGGTATTGTACAGTTTACTGTGCCGGTTTTTGTGGCACTGATCGCAGCCGGTGTGGTTGCAGCAGTTTTTGCATATCTGATCGGTCTGCCTGTGCTTCGCCTGAAAAGCGATTATCTGGCTATTGCCACACTGGGCTTTGCGGAAATCATCCGTGCAGTGTTCCAGTGGGATAAATTAGGACCGCTGACCAATGGTTCCAACCTGTTGAGAGCCTATCCTACCTTTAACAGTGTGCTGTTTCCCTTCATTGTATCCGGAATCTGTATTGCCATTATCGTGATGATGATTAATTCCACTTACGGCCGTGCTTTCAAGGCAATCCGCGATGACGAGGTGGCTGCAGAGGCCATGGGGATCAATCTGGCTCATCACAAGAGAATTGCCTTTGTGGTAAGCTCCTTTTTTGCAGGAGTTTCCGGTGCATTACTTGCCATGTATCAGACCACGATCCAGGCATCTACTTTCAAATCAGCCATGACCTATGAAATCCTTCTGATCGTGGTAATCGGAGGTATCGGCTCTGTTACAGGAAGCTGTATCAGCTCTTTCCTGTTTATCATTTTCTCTGAATGGATTCTTCGATTCCTTGACAATGATACTTATATAGGAAGCTTCCACGTGCCTCTTCTGCGTGCCGGTTTCCGTAAAGTTGTATTCTCAGTGGTTATCATGATCATCGTGCTTTTCTTCCGACAGGGTATTATGGGAACCAGAGAATTTTCCATCAGGGGAATCTATAATTTCCTGACCGGAAAATCAAAAAAGAAAAAAACTGCCAAAGGAGGTAACGCCTGATGAGTGAGAACAACGTACTGAAGGTTGAGAATGTTACCATGCAGTTTGGTGGTGTGATCGCCGTAGACAACATGAATATTGAAGTAAACAAAGGGGAGATCGTTTCGCTGATCGGCCCTAACGGTGCGGGCAAGACTACTGCATTCAATGTAATCACAGGAGTGTATGCACCTACCAACGGAGCCGTTTATTTCCAGGGGGAGAAGATCATTGAAAATCATCCCCAGGGTAAAATGAAAAAGCTTTATCAGGGAGAAAATGATGGAAAATATACGCATTCCATTGTTCCCACACCGGATAAGATCACAAAGCTGGGAATTGCCAGAACCTTCCAGAATATCCGTCTGTTCAAAAGTCAGACTGTATTCGAGAATATTCTCATTGCCAAGCATCTGAGAAGAACCAGTAACCTTTTTACTGCCACCTTCCATCTGAATGGAAAAGAAGAAGCAAAAATGCGTAAAGAGGCAGAAGAACTCCTTCGCATCGTAGGTCTGGAAGATCTGAGAGATGAGATGGCAACTTCTCTTCCTTATGGTAAACAGAGAAGACTGGAGATTGCCAGAGCCCTGGCTACAGAGCCAAAGCTGCTTCTCCTGGATGAGCCTGCTGCAGGTATGAATCCACAGGAGACCGATGATCTGACTGCCTTTATCGCGAAAATCCGTGATGAATTTGGTCTGACTATATTTATGATCGAACATCATATGGATCTGGTTATGGAGATTTCTGACAGAATCTATGTTCTTGATTTTGGGAAACCTATTGCAGAGGGTGTACCTGAAGAAATCCAGAATAATCAGAGAGTTATTGATGCATATCTTGGAGGTGCCGCAGATGAGTAATATTTTGGAAGTAAAGGATTTAAGCGTAAGCTACGGCGGCATTAAGGCTGTAAAAAACATCAGCTTTCAGGTTCCGAAGGGGGAGATCGTAACCCTGATCGGAGCCAACGGTGCCGGCAAAAGTTCCACCCTGCGTTCTATTGTAGGTCTGGTAAAGCCAAAAACCGGCAATATTAAATTAAATGGAAAAGAAATTGCAGGAAAAACTCCGGAACAGATCGTAAGTCAGGGAATTACCCTGGTTCCAGAAGGACGTCGCGTTTTTGCAGATCTTACAGTGCTGGAGAATTTAAAGATCGGTGCATATATGCGCAAGGACAGCCTGGAAGAGGACATCAACTGGTGTTATGATTTGTTCCCCAGATTAAAGGAAAGAAACTGGCAGCTGGCAGGAACTCTATCCGGTGGTGAGCAGCAGATGCTGGCCATTGCCCGGGCCCTTATGTCCAGACCGGATATTATCATGATGGATGAGCCCTCGCTGGGACTGGCACCTATTGTTGTTAAGGGTGTGTTTGATATTATCCGCGAGATCAATAAGCAGGGAAAAACCATCCTGCTGGTAGAACAGAATGCCAATATGGCTCTCCGTGCAGCTCATCATGGCTACGTAATGGAAACTGGAACCATCACTCTGTCCGGAACAGGAGAGGAGCTTGCATCCAATGAATCAGTAAAGGCCGCATATCTGGGTAAAAATAAGAAGAATAATGCAGTAAGATAAAAAAATACCATTCTGTACTGAAAAATAGTACAGGATGGTATTTTTTTTGCTGGAAACAGAAAAAATCAGTGAATCTCAGACTTCCCTGACTCCTGCCAGGGAGGGCTCTGCCATCAGAGAATAATTGGTATAGTAAACCACAAAGCCAGGCTTGGCACCTGCCGGTTTTTTTACCTGCTTTTTCTGGATATAATCAATTTCCACCTTTGGCGCAGTACGTCCTTTGGAATAATATGCCGCAAGCTGTCCTGCAATCTCAAAAATATGATCCGGCAGCTCCCCGTCCCTGGACTTTACCACAACATGGGAACCGGCCATCTTCTTCGCATGAAACCACCAGTCATTTCCTGTGGCAAACTTAAAGGTAAGTTCATCATTCTGGAAATTATTTTTCCCTACATAAATATCATAGCCATCCTCTGTGACATAGTGGAAGGGCTTGGATTTGGCCTGCATTTTCTGGCCTTTCTTCCGGTCATAATGCTTTTTGATATAGCCGCATTCTGCCAGCTCCTCCTTGATCTGGGCCAGATCGCTTTCAGCCAGCGCAATATCCAGGGCATTGGAGATAGACTCCAGATGATCGATCTCACTTCTTGTCTCTTCAAGCTGTTCCTTAAGAGCCTCCTCCGTACGCTTTAATTTGCCATATTTATCAAAATATTTCTTGGAATTTTCAGCAGGAGTCATGGTAGGATCCAGAGGAATGGTAACTTCTTCATTATTATAATAGTTCACAGCCTTAAATGACTTACAGCCATCCTCCAGGCCATAACCATAAGTGTTGATCAGTTCTCCATAGATTTTATACTTGTCCTTTTTGGCAGTATCCTTCATCTGCTTCTCCTGCAGTATCAGCTTCTTGCGGTTACGCTCCAGGGCAGTCTGTACAATCCGGCGCAGATCTGCAGACTTCTGATGAATACGTGAAAGAGTATTCTTTTTCGCATAATAAGTTTCCAGCATGGCAGACACACTGTCAAAGGTCTCAGCATGATACTCAGCCCCATACTGCTGAAAAAGAAACACCCCATACTCCACAGGCTCTTCACCCCGGAACACAATGTTAGGGGTAAAATCACATTCCTTAACCTGCTCCATCAGTCTACTGAAGGTATGGTACAGATGTACCTGGGCTGTTTCATCCAGTGACTGCGCCGCATCACTGCCGTCAATGGAAGCCCTGTAGCAGATTTCCTCTGCAACAACAGGACTAAGTCCGGTGAGAGAAGAGTAGATCGCCCTGGAAATATTACAGGGCTTACTGCAGATAACTCTTATAAAATCCTCCTCACTTACAGACAGCGGATCCAGCTTATCCTGAGTTTTCGGAATAAAATACTCCCTTCCCGGAAGAACCTCCCTGACAGAACTCATATGAGAAGAAACATGCTTAATACTGTCCAGGATCATCCCCTGATCATCACAGAAAATAATATTACTGTGTTTCCCCATCAGCTCCATGATCAGAACCTTCTTACAGGGATCCCCCAGCTCATTCAGATGCTCCAGCTCAAACTCCACCACACGCTCCAGCCCCGGCTGCCTGATCCCGGAAATACGCGCACTGCCAATATGCTTACGCAGCAGCATACAGAAATTGGGCGCAGTCAGAGGGCTCACCTTATTCTTGGACGTAAAATAAATAAGCGGAAGCGAAGCGCTGGCCGACAAAAGCAGCCTGCACTGCCCATTTGCCCCCTTCCCTGTAATCAACAACTCATCCGCCTCCGGCTGAGCAATCTTATTAAACCTGCCTCCATCCAAATTCAAATGCAGCTCCGCCACCATCGCTGCAATGGTAATTCCATCAAACGCCATATATACACACTCCTAATTAATTATATTTAAATTTATACATTTATATAGTCAAGCGGATAAAATCATCCGCCTCGCTACTTGTTTATAACCGAATATTTATAATTATATTTTTGTCCACTATGCCACAGCCAGCAGGAGAAACGTCATGTCCGGGGCGCATTTGCAGGAGTTGTATAGTTCTTAGTGCGTGGAAGACTGCGTTATGAGCCCAAAGCCTCACTGTCTGAGCGTCAGCGAGTTTGAGCTTTGGGCGAATGCACTTAGCAGTCTTTCACACACTTAGAACTACTAAACTCCGAAACCGCGCCCCGGACATGACGTTTCTCCTGCGTCCCTATACCATTTCCTCAGTATACCACACCCCGCCCCTTGCAATCAAGGATTCAAGCATACCCTCAAAACCACAAAAAATATTTGACTAAGATTTCATAATGAACTATAATAAATCTGTATGTAAATTTTACACCCCAATACTTTTAAAACAGACCCACAAAGAGAGAAAAAAACATGATAAAAAGTATGACAGGTTTCGGCCGCTCAGAAGTCGTAACCGATGAACGAAAAATAACCATCGAACTCAAATCCGTCAATCACAGATATCTGGATCTGAGTATCAAAATGCCAAAGAAACTCAGCTTCCTGGAAGGCTCCATCCGAAATTTGATGAAAACCTATATCCAGAGAGGTAAGGTAGACGTCTATATCACATACGAAGATTATACCATAAACAATGGCACCCTGAAATACAACAAAGAACTGGCAGCCGAATATATAGCCTGCCTGAAGCAGATCCAGCAGGATTTTGACCTGGACTATGACATAAAAGTCAGCACACTCTCCCGTTATCCGGATATCCTTACTATGGAAGAACAGTCCGTAGATGAAGAAGAATTGTGGAGCATACTGGAGCCGCCGGTGCGGGAAGCCTGTGAGAAATTCATTCAGACCCGTACCCAGGAGGGACACAACCTGGAGAAAGATCTTCTGGAGAAACTGGACGGTCTGGACAAGAAGGTTACCCGCATAGAAGAACGTTCGCCTGAGGTGGTAAATGCCTACAGGACAAAACTGGAAGCCAAGGTTTCCGAGCTTCTTGAGGACACACAGATCGATGACAACAGGATCGCAGCAGAGGTTATTCTTTTCTCTGATAAAATCTGTAATGATGAGGAAACAGTACGTCTGCACAGTCATGTAAAAAACATGACGAAAATGCTTACCACAGAGACAGAGGGGATTGGACGAAAGCTGGACTTTATGGCACAGGAGATGAACAGAGAGGCAAATACCATCCTGTCCAAATCCAGTGATATGGAGATTTCGGATATAGCCATAGACCTGAAGACAGAAATCGAGAAAATACGGGAACAGATCCAGAATATAGAATAAAAAGGATGGATGATGGTGGCCAGACTGATTAATATAGGATTTGGAAATGTAGTAAATTCACAGAAAATCGTGGCTGTGGTCAGCCCTGATGCTGCACCGGTGAAGCGCATGGTGCAGAGCGTCAGAGGAACCAGGTCATTGATCGATGCAACCCAGGGCAGGAAAACCAAAGCAGTGATCATTACCAGTGATGATTATCTGGTACTTAGTGCACTGCAGCCTGAGACCATCGCCCGCAGGTTTGCAGAAATATATGAATATGAAGATAAGGGAGAAGTTCATGAGTAAAGGAATTTTAGTTGTAGTTTCCGGCTTTTCAGGTGCAGGTAAAGGCACAGTGATGAAGCGTCTTCTTGAAAAATATGATGACTATGCACTGTCTGTTTCCGTGACTACCAGAGCACCCCGCCCAGGTGAGGAAGACGGTATTGCTTACTTTTTCCGCAGCAGGGAAGAGTTTGAGCAGTTGATCAGGGAGGATGCGCTGATCGAATATGCCCAGTATGTGGAGAATTATTACGGTACTCCCCGTTCTTATGTAGAAGAGCAGCTTTCAGCAGGCAGGAATGTGATCCTGGAAATTGAAATCCAGGGGGCAATGAAGGTAAAAGAAAAAATACCGGAGGCTTTACTGGTGTTTGTGACCCCGCCTACAGTGGCCGAGCTGGAAAAGCGTCTCAAAGGCAGAGGAACAGAAACTGATCAGGTAATTGCAGACCGGCTGGCCAGAGCCGGAGAGGAAGCAAAAGGCATGGATCAGTATGATTATATTCTGGTTAACGATGATGTGGAGGAATGTGTGGATCATCTTCATGATATTATTGTAAGTGAGCATTCCAGAGCATCCAGAAATATTGATTTTATTGAGGACATCCAGAGACAGACCAAAGCTTTTCAGAAATAAAAGATAACTATATGGCAAAGCCATTAAAAATGAAAGGAGAATATAAATGATACATCCATCTTATACAGAATTAATTGAGGCAATCAACACAAACAATGAGGACGATGATACAACAATGTCCATCAACAGCCGTTATTCCCTGGTACTTGCTGCCAGCAAACGTGCACGTCAGCTGATCGCAGGAGCAAAACCTATGGTAGCTGGTGCAGCAGGTAAAAAGCCGCTTTCTGTTGCTATTGATGAATTATATCAGGGACAGGTAAAGATCCTGGCACCTGAAGAGGAGACAGAGGAGACAGCAGAAACAACAGAAGCTGTACAGGCTGAGGCAGCTGCTGAAGAGACTGTGGCAGAAACTGAGACAGAGGCAGCAGAGGAGATTGCTGCTGAGACAGAAGAAAACTGATTGGGAGATTATATGAAGCTATTATTTGTATCATTAGGCTGCGATAAGAATCTGGTGGATTCTGAGGAAATGCTTGGACTTCTGACCAGAAAAGGATTTGAGATCGTAGATGATGAAACACTGGCAGAGGTGATCATTATCAATACCTGCTGCTTTATTAATGATGCTAAGGAAGAGAGTGTAAATACAATCCTGGAGATGGCAGAGTATAAAAAGGCAGGAAGCTGTAAGGCTCTGATCGTCACCGGATGTATGGCTCAGCGTTACAAAAATGAAATCATGGAAGAGGTTCCGGAGGTAGATGCAGTACTGGGAACCACCTCCTATGAGGATATTTACAGAGCAATCCAGGAAGCTATGGATGGGAAACAGTTTCAGGAATTCAAGAGTATTGATTATCTGCCGGAAAGCCTGGGCAGGCGTGTCCTGACTACAGGCGGCCATTTTGGATACCTGAAGATAGCAGAAGGCTGTGACAAGCACTGCACTTATTGTATTATTCCAAAGCTTAGAGGTAAATTCCGAAGTGTTCCTATGGAGCGCCTGCTCACCCAGGCCAGAGAAATGGCTGAGGAAGGTGTGAAAGAACTGATCCTGGTAGCACAGGAGACTACGGTATACGGTACGGATATTTACGGAAAAAAATCTCTTCATGTTCTTTTGAAGGAATTGTGTAAGATCAGCGGAATCCGCTGGATCCGGGTGTTATACTGCTATCCGGAAGAGATTTATGATGAACTGATCCAGACCATGAAAGAGGAGAAAAAAATATGTCATTATCTGGATCTTCCGATCCAGCATGCCAGCGACAGGATCCTGAAGCGAATGGGAAGACGTACCACCAGGGCAGAACTGGTGGATATTGTAAATAAACTTCGGGGAGAGATTCCGGACATTGTTCTGAGAACGACTCTGATCACAGGATTTCCCGGTGAAACTGAGGAAGACCATGAGGAACTGATGGAATTTGTGGATGAAATGGAGTTTGACAGATTGGGTGTATTTACTTACTCACCTGAGGAGGATACTCCTGCTGCAGGAATGCCGGACCAGATTCCTGAGGAGATCAAGGAAGAACGAAGGGATGAGATCATGGAGCTCCAGCAGGAGATTTCTTATGATAAGGGGACTGACCGTATTGGCCAGGAGCTGCTTGTCATGATTGAGGGCAAGGTGGCGGATGAAAGTGCCTATATCGGCAGAACTTATGGAGACGCACCGAAGGTGGACGGCTATATCTTTGTACAGACCGGGGAACTTCTGATGACCGGTGATTTTGCAAAGGTACGTGTGACCGGCGCGCTGGAATATGATTTGATAGGAGTGTTGGCAGATGAATACACCGAATAAACTGACAGTGGCCAGAATGATCCTTGTACCATTTCTGGTGTTGTTTATGCTTACAGGATGGGGCGGAGAAGGAAACCGCTATATATCCCTGGCTATTTTTGTGGTAGCCAGTGTTACAGACTGGTTTGACGGTAAGATTGCCAGAAAAAATAATCTGGTAACAAATTTCGGAAAATTTATGGATCCTCTGGCAGACAAGCTTCTGGTCTGTTCTGCTATGATTTGTTTTATTGAGCTGGACAAGCTTCCGGCATGGATTGTGATCATCATTATCGCAAGAGAATTTATTATCAGTGGTTTCCGCCTGATTGCAGCAGAGAATGGAATTGTAATTGCGGCGAATTACTGGGGCAAGTTCAAAACTGTTTCTCAGATGATCATGATCATTCTTCTTCTGGCAGATCTGGGAGGTGTGTTTGATGTGTTGGCACAGATTTTCGTCTGGTTGTCAGTAGCTTTGACTATTATTTCTCTGATCACTTATATCTGGCAGAACAAGAAAGTATTATCCATGCAGGATTGATAAAATGCAGGACTGAAAAAGTAATTCAGCGTATCATTTTCATTAGCTGAATTACCTTGTCAAGTTTTTGAACCTCCTGAGGAGATTTCCCTGCTTTTAACACATCAATGATTGTTGAGATTTCACTGGCGCTGAAGTTCATACCGCTTTTCTTCCCCTGGGAGGCTGCTCCCAACAGGAAAGGCAGGAGTTCACCGGCGCCTTTTGTATTTCCCTGAGAAGCCAGGCTGCGGAGCATTTCCAGCTTGGCTTTGTCTATATCTGCAAGCTTTGGATTGTTGATCCAGTTATCATTCAGATTATTATTTAAGGGATCCTTCATTGGAATCCTCCTTTCTGTATTCCGGCTGGTTTATGATATTTACCATTTGAACCATTGCCATCATATTCACAAGCTGATCCAGCTTCGACCTGGCAGGACCGTAGCAAAAGCTGCGGATATCGTTAAGCATATCCATAGGATCCGTGTCTGTGGTACTTGCAGCAGTCAGATCGGATTCGTAATTTCTTTTTCCAAAAATAGAAACTGTATTTCGAAATTCTATTGCTTTTTCATAAATAGAGAGAATCTGGCGGCTTCTGGCAGGCAGGTAAGGAATAGCAGCCTTTAGCATCTGTCCGTAATCAGTACCTGTGATCTGATCCAGAGGAGTTTGGGAAATAAAATCCTGATTCATGATGATGCTCCTTTTTGTTTATGATTGATGACGGGGCCTGAGATTTTTGCCCCTAACAGTTTATGATCTTTGCTATCAGAATATGAAGGAATTTTGACGGGAAGTGGGTAATCGTTATGGCGAAGCAGACAGCTGTGACATATAATAAATTATAAACAGAAGGAAAGAGGAAGGGAAAATGAAGGATCAGAAGGAAAAACAGATAATGGAGGGGAATTCCTTTTATGAAATAGATCTGGAGTGCGTGCGCAGGAAGGAAGAAGCTGAAAAAGGTACTGGATCTGGCTGTGACAAACCGGATAGCCGTCCCCAAAGGCAGAGGGGTTAACCTCTGCCCGGGAAGGGAAAAACGGCAGCCGGTCAGCAGCAGTTGTTATTGCATCCACTGCCATTGCCACACAGGCAGAGAAGAACGATAATAATCCAGCAGTTGTCATTGCATCCGCAGCTATTACCTCCGCCAAATCCATTGTTACCGCACAGGCAAAGAAGAATGATGATCCAAAGGATATTGCTGCAGGAATTATTTCCGCAGGAGAGTCCACAGCCGTTTCCACATCCGCATCCACAGCCCATATTGCATCCACAGTTAGTGTCACAACCGGAATTGCATCCGCATCCTCCTCTGTCGTCGCAGCAGTTTGTAGCAGCTAAATCACTCATGTTGATTCCTCCAGAATTTCTTTACACTCTATCATATGTACCAGGATCAAATGTGTTACTGTGAACGGAGTGAACAGTAATTCAAATGTGTTGTTTGAGTAAACCGAATAGAAGTTGACATTAATATGAGATTCAGATATAATGTATGTAACAATTTTGTAAAGAATACAAAGATTGTGAAAAACAAATGCAATAAAATGTCGAAAAATAAGTATGAAAAGAATGGAGAGTATTCATGAAGAAACATAGGAACATATGGAAAAGCTGCCTGCTTCTTTCTGTGATCGCCGTTTTTGTACTGGGGTGTTTTTCTGTGTCGGCTGCGGCCAAAACAGGCTTTGTCACTGAGAATGGCAAAACCTATTACATAAACAAGGATGGTTCCAGACAGAAAGGATGGCTGGAGCTAAATGGCAGAAAATATTATTTTAACAGAACTACAGGAGCTCAGCTGAAAGGCTGGGCCAAGGATTCCAGCGGTAAAGTGATCCGGTATTTTACCAAGGGTGCCGGCTATATGGTTACCGGCAATCTGAAGGATTCCAAGGGAAATATCCGTTATTTTGATGAGAAGACAGGCCTGCTTACCAGAGGATGGCGTACAGATGCCAAGGGATATAAATATTATTATTACAGTGGTTCCGGAGTGATGGCTACCGGCTGGGTACAGGATAAAAAATCACAGAGACGTTATTTCAGTAAAGCAAACGGCAGGATGCTTACAGGATGGGTTGAGAATTCTGCAGGTAACTACAGATATTTTCATCCGACGTCGGGAATTCTGTATGTAGGACTTCAGAAGGTGGGAGAAGATTACTACTATTTCTCCAAGACTACAGGTATCCGTTATGAGAAGGGCTTTGGCACGGTCGGAAGTAAGAAATATTATTTTGACAAAAAAACAGGCAAAATGAAGACCGGCTGGCTGGAGGAGGAGGGCAAAAAATATTATTTTGAATCCTCAGGTGCCATGGTTGTAAATGATGTGCGGGCTATTGACGGCGCTACTTACAAGTTTGATGAAAACGGTGTGGCGTCTAAAGTAGATTCCAACTATGTGATAGATGGAAAATATGTCAAGGTATTTGATGCTAAAAATAATAAATGGTATTATATGGAAAAAGAGTTTCTGGAGCATCCGGGAATTGCTGATGGCACAGTTTCTGACCTGGACCTGCTGGCTGCAGTATGTGATGCGGAGGCAGGAGACCAGGGGCTTGTGGGTATGGAAGCAGTGGCTCTCTGTGTGCTGAACTGTACAGTGGACAAGTATAAGGAATTTCCGTCACAGATCCGTTATGTGGTATATCAGGGAAAACCGAACCAGTATGCAGTTGTGATTGACGGTGCTCTGATCAAACGACTGAAGGGACAGTTTGAAGACAGAACCAATGCCTATGCAGCTGCAAAAGCGGCAATGGCAATGTTTAATGATTATGTTAATAAAGGAACTGCCAGAACTCTGCCCGGATTTAAGAAAAAGGATTTTGATTATAAATTCTTTATGACTCCTCAGGCCTTCTGGGCGCAGAACCTGAATTTCAGCAAACTGGATTATGAACAGTACAAGGGTCATATGTTCTTTGTAGACTGGATATCAGGCTGATGCATTAATACTTTAAGTTGGCAGAGAAAAACGAAATTATCTGTAAAATTTCTTGACAAACAAAATCTGTATTTGTATACTTGCAGATAGATAAGGCAGTCAGGAAAAGGGCAATTCGGTATTCTGATCCTGACGGCTATATGAAAGTAAAGGCACAGATGGGAAATAGTAGCACGTGGAAAGCAGACAGAGAGCAGCCGGTTGGTGAGAGGCGCCTGAGGGAACCGTGTGAATACCTCCCGGAGCTCTGCACCCAACTTCCAGATTTGATTTTTCTGAGAACAGTAGGCTGCAGCGGTTTGGCATCCGTTAATTTGCTTAAGTGAAAGGTCTGGCCGGAAGATACTCTGGCAGTGACTTTATAATATTCACTTATGGAGGCAGAAAATGCGAGTTTTCTGTAAATTTAGGTGGTAACGCGAGACCCGGTTCTCGTCCTAAAAGGACAGGAACCGGGTTTATATTTATTTACAGGAGGAAATTGTAATGACAGTTTGGGACGAGCTGAAAGCCCGTGGTCTGATTGCACAGGTAACAGACGAAGAAGAGATTAAAGAAATGGTAAATAATGGGAAGGCTACATTTTACATTGGCTTTGATCCTACCGCAGACAGCCTTCATGTAGGACATTTCATGGCACTCTGCCTGATGAAACGTCTGCAGATGGCAGGAAATAAACCCATTGCATTATTAGGCGGCGGAACCGGTATGATCGGTGACCCGTCCGGAAGATCTGATATGCGTCAGATGATGACAGTGGAGACTATCCAGCACAATATCGACTGCTTCAAGAAACAGATGGAGCGTTTTATCGATTTCTCAGACGGAAAAGCATTAATGGTAAATAATGCAGACTGGCTGATGAACTTAAACTACGTAGAGGTACTTCGTGATGTTGGACCACATTTCTCTGTAAACCGTATGCTTTCTCATGAATGCTACAAACAGCGTATGGAACGTGGACTTACATTCCTTGAATTTAACTATATGATCATGCAGAGCTATGACTTCTACATGTTATATCAGAAATACGGCTGTACTATGCAGTTTGGTGGCGATGACCAGTGGGCAAATATGCTTGGCGGTACAGAGCTGATCCGCCGTAAGCTTGGAAAAGACGCTTATGCTATGACTATTACACTTCTTCTGAACTCCGAAGGCAAGAAGATGGGTAAAACACAGTCCGGTGCTGTATGGCTTGATCCGGAGAAAACTTCTCCTTTCGATTTCTATCAGTACTGGAGAAACGTGGATGATGCAGATGTGATCAAATGTATGCGTCTCCTCACCTTCCTTCCATTAGAAGAAATCGACGAGATGGCAAAATGGGAAGGAAGCCAGTTAAACAAAGCAAAAGAAATCCTTGCATATGAGCTGACAAATCTGGTTCATGGGGAAGAAGAGGCAAAGAAAGCACAGGAAGGCGCAAGAGCACTTTTTGCAGGCGGCGCTGATACAGCACATATGCCGACTACTGAACTTGCAGACGAAGACTTCTCAGAAGAAGGAACAATCGACCTGATCTCCATGCTTGTAAAAGCAGGAATGGTTCCTACACGTTCCGAGGGACGTCGCGCCATTGAACAGGGCGGTGTTTCTATTGACGGTGAGAAGATCACAGATGTGAAATACACAGTTGCCAAAGATGCACTTACAGGCGATGGCGTAGTTCTCAAAAAAGGCAAAAAGAAATTCAACAAAGTTCTGGCAAAATAAAAATTCATTATAGAAATGTCGGCGGATACTGCTGGTACCGCCGATTTCAGGAGGAAAAGATTATGAAGAAATACGGAGTAAACGAACTTCGTCAGATGTTCCTGGACTTCATGGAAAGCAAAGGACATCTGGTAATGAAAAGCTTTTCCCTGGTACCACAGGGAGATAAGAGTCTTCTGCTGATCAACGCAGGTATGGCTCCGCTGAAACCATATTTTACAGGTGCTGAAATCCCGCCGAGAACAAGAGTAAGTACCTGCCAGAAATGTATCCGTACAGGTGATATCGAGAATGTAGGTAAAACAGCACGCCACGGTACATTCTTTGAAATGCTTGGTAACTTCTCCTTTGGCGACTATTTTAAGAAAGAAGCCATTCACTGGTCCTGGGAATTTCTCACAGAGGTAGTAGGACTGGATGCAGACCGTCTTTATCCTTCCGTATATCTGGAAGATGATGAAGCATTTGACATCTGGAATAAAGAAATCGGAATCCCGGCTGAAAGAATTTTCCGTTTTGGAAAAGAAGATAACTTCTGGGAGCATGGCGCAGGTCCATGCGGTCCATGTTCAGAGATTTACTATGACCGTGGAGAGAAATATGGCTGCGGAAAACCCGGATGTACAGTAGGTTGTGACTGCGACCGTTACATGGAAGTATGGAACAACGTATTTACCCAGTTTGAGAACGATGGTAACGGAAATTATACAACACTGAAACAGAAGAACATTGATACAGGTATGGGTCTGGAACGTCTGGCAGTTGTTGTGCAGGACGTAGATTCCATTTTCGATGTAGATACCATCTGTGCACTGCGTAACCTGGTATGTGAAATCTCCGGAAAAGAATACGAGAAGAACTATAACGATGACGTATCTATCCGTCTGATCACAGACCATATCCGTTCTGCAACATTTATGATCTCCGACGGTATCATGCCTACAAACGAGGGCCGCGGTTATGTACTTCGCCGTCTGATCCGTCGTGCAGCACGTCACGGACGTCTTCTTGGAATCGAAGGCCCCTTCCTTGCAAAATTAAGCGAAGAAGTGATCAATGGTTCCAAAGCAGGATATCCGGAATTGGAAGAGAAGAAAGAATTTATCTTTAAAGTTCTCACAAATGAAGAAAACCAGTTCAACAAGACCATTGACCAGGGTCTTCGTATCCTTGGAGAAATGGAAGATGAGATGAAAGCAGCAGGAGAGAAAACACTTTCCGGCGAAAATGCATTCAAATTATATGATACTTACGGATTCCCGATGGATCTTACAAAAGAGATCCTTGAGGAAAAAGGATATGATATCGACGAGGCAGGCTTCCAGAAATGTATGGAAGAGCAGAGAAACAAAGCTCGTTCTGCCCGTGAAGTGACCAACTATATGGGCGCTGACGCAACGGTATATGATGATATCGATGTAAATGTTACAACAGAATTCGTAGGATATGATCATCTTACCTTTGATTCCAAAGTAACAGTCCTTACAACAGAGACAGAGATCGTAAACTCCCTGATGGAAGGCCAGAAAGGAACTGTCTTTACAGAGCAGACTCCATTCTATGCAACTATGGGTGGACAGGTTGGTGACACAGGTGTGATCGAAACTGCAAACGGTAAGTTCGTAGTAGAAGACACCATCAAGCTTCGCGGCGGCAAATTTGGTCATGTTGGTCATATGGAATCCGGCATGATCTCCACAGGCGAAACTGTTTCCCTGAAAGTGGATGAAGCTGCAAGAAGAGATACTGAGAAGAACCACAGTGCAACACATCTTCTTCAGAAAGCATTAAAGACAGTACTTGGAAGCCATGTAGAACAGAAAGGTTCTCTGGTAACACCGGACAGACTTCGTTTCGACTTTGCTCATTTCCAGGCTATGACAGCTGATGAGATCGCACAGGTAGAAGCACTTGTAAATAAAGAGATCCAGGCTGGTCTTGAAGTCCGTACAGATGTTATGGATGTGGAAGAGGCTAAGAAATCCGGAGCAATGGCTCTGTTCGGAGAGAAATATGACCAGAAGGTACGTGTGGTATCCATGGGTGACTTCTCCAAGGAACTCTGCGGTGGTACTCATGTGGCAAACACAAGCTCCATCATGCTCTTTAAGATCGTTTCTGAATCCGGTATCGCAGCAGGTGTTCGCCGTATGGAAGCTCTGACAGGCAACGGAGTTCTGGAATACTATAAGAAACAGGAAGAACTGCTTCATGAAGCTGCAAAAGCTCTCAAAGCAAATCCTGCAGAGATCGTAGAGAAAATCGGACATCTTCAGGGAGAAGTAAAGGCACTCTCCAGTGAGAACGAATCCTTAAAGAGCAAACTGGCTCAGGGCGCTCTGGGAGATGTTATGGATAAAGTAGTAGAAGTCAAAGGTGTGAAACTCCTTGCTGCAAAAGTAGACGGAGTGGACATGAACGGACTTCGTGACCTTGGTGACCAGCTGAAAGGTAAACTTGGAGAAGGTGTTGTCCTTCTGGCAGCAGTAAACGGTGAGAAAGTAAACCTTCTTGCAATGGCAACAGACGCAGCCCAGAAAGCAGGTGCTCATGCAGGTAACCTGATCAAAGCAGTGGCAGCCATCGTAGGCGGTGGCGGCGGCGGACGTCCGAATATGGCTCAGGCCGGCGGAAAGAACCCAGCAAAGGCTCAGGAAGCTGTAGATGCAGCAGCAGGAATCCTGGAAGGTCAGTTAAAATAATTTCAAAATTTAACCAAAAAGATGTTGACGAACCAAGAGCCAATGATATATAATATGAATTGTGCAAGAAAAATACCCAGACAGTTGTATTTTAGCACAATCTACAACTGGAGGGAGGTTAGGTGTGAGTCTATGTCAAACGTTATCGTAAAAGAGAACGAGACTTTAGATAGCGCTCTTCGCAGATTCAAGAGAAGCTGTGCAAAAGCAGGAATCCAGCAGGAAATCCGCAAAAGAGAGCATTACGAGAAACCAAGCGTTCGTCGTAAAAAGAAATCTGAAGCCGCAAGAAAACGTAAATATAATTAATTGTGCGCAAAAATCCCTGGCAGTATGTCAGGGATTTTTAACATTGTAAAGCATTACTATGCTGTAGAATCTGATGCGGGGCATGGATCAGACAAGAGTATTTTTTCAGGGAAGGAAGTAAGTTTGAAGGCAGAGAAGAATAGAAACTTAAAACAAAAGAAAAACTTTATATTGCTGCTGCTCAGAAAATTGCTGAAACTGCTGTTTAACAGGATTTTCTATGTGGCATTCGCTATGCTTATTCAGCTGGGCTGGATTTTTGTCATGGTTTTGAAGATCGCGGCCTTTTCCCGTTATGTGGATATGTTTATGGGGATCGTGGGAGTGCTGATCGTTCTCTGGATCGTTAACAAAGAGATCAATCCTTCTTATAAACTGGCCTGGACCATGTTGATCTTAAGCCTTCCCATTCTGGGAGTAACTCTGTATTTTCTCTTTGGAAAGTCCAGAATTGCATCTATTATGGACCGCCAGTTTCTGAAAAGGATAGAGGAGAGCAGTGAACTGATGCAGGACGATCCGGAGACTGTCAGCGGCCTTTGGGAGAGAGATCCTTCTGCTGCCATGCAGTCCCATTATATTTCCAGTGCTTCTCATTTTCCGGTGCATCAGAACACTTCAGCTGAATATTTTCAGGTGGGGGATGATATGTTCCCTGTATTGGTAAAAGAACTGAAGCAGGCAAAAAAATATATTTTTATCGAGTATTTTATTATTAATGACGGAGTGATGTGGCAGACAATTCTGGATATTCTGGAACAGAAGGCTGCAGAGGGAGTGGATGTAAGACTGATCTATGATGGTTTTGGATGTCTGACCACCTTACCTCACAAATATTATGAAGAGCTTCGGAAAAAGGGAATTACCTGCCAGGTATTTAATCCTTTCCGTCCGATCCTTAATATTATTCAGAATAACCGTGACCACAGAAAACTGTGTATCATTGACGGATGGGTAGGTTTTACCGGTGGCATTAATCTTTCAGATGAGTATATTAACCAGAAAGAACGATTCGGGCACTGGAAAGATACGGCTATTATGCTGAAGGGAGAAGCGGTCTGGAATATGACGGTGATGTTTCTCCATATGTGGGCAGTGATTGGACGTACAGAGGAGAAAATCGACTATGAAGTATATCTGCCCCACAAAAATCACCAGGAACAGTTTATGGGAAATGGATTTGTCCAGCCCTTCTGTGACACTCCGCTGGATGAGGAAATTGTAGGGGAGAATGTATATCTGAATATTATTAATAAGGCCAGACGGTATGTATATATCTGTACACCGTATCTGATCATAGACAATGAGATGATGACAGCATTGTGTCTGGCTGCCAAAAACGGGGTGGATGTAAGGATCATGACACCTGGTACCCCGGATAAGAAGCTGGTATTTTTACTGACCCAGTCTTATTACAGACAGCTGTTGGAAAACGGAGTAAAGATTTATGAGTATCAGCCCGGATTTCTCCATGCAAAAACCTTTGTGTGTGATGACGAGATCGCAGTGGTGGGAACCATCAATCTGGACTACCGCAGTCTGTACCTGCACTTTGAGGATGGTGTGTGGATCTATGGCAATGATGTGATCTGGTCTATGAAGGAGGACTTTGTGCAGACTCTGGAGGATTGTCATACAGTGTCTCTGGAATTCTGCAAAAACCGCAAAATCCCGGTACGTATCATGCAGAATGTACTTCGGGCTTTTGCACCCATGCTGTGATGTGCGGGCAGTAACGCAGTCATATCTGATCAACAGTTTTGGAAATTAGGAGATTTATGAAGAAATTTAGAACTGTATACCATACAATAAATACACACAGGATCATCCCTGGAAAAACTGTCCGATTTGCAGTGCTGGCAGATCTCCATGGACTGGAATTTGGTCCGGGAAATGAACGGCTGATACAAAAAATACATGAATGCTCTCCGGATGTAGTGCTGGTATCCGGAGATGTGATCGTGCGGAATTGTACAGACACCTTCCATACAGCAGCAGAGCTTTTGACCAGACTGGCAGAAAGTTATCCGGTGTTTTATGCACTGGGAAATCATGAATATAAATTATATACTGCAGATCCCGAAGAGAATGAGCTGGCAGAAGAATATCTGAAATATGAAGAAAGGCTGAAAAAGGCCGGAGTAAGAATCCTGCATAACCAGTGTGAGCTTCTGGAAGCAGAGGGCTGTCCTTTTACTGTGTATGGTCTGGAAATTCCCTTGATTTACTATAAAAAGCCAAAATCCCCCATGCTGCAGACAGAAGAAATCGAGCAGTTGATCGGAAAGCCGGATCAGGACAGGGTCAATCTGCTGCTGGCTCATAATCCCAAATATGGAAATGCATATTTTAAATGGGGGGCAGATCTGATTTTCTGCGGCCATTATCATGGAGGGGTTATGCGGTTTGGCAGGAACAGAGGAGTTCTGTCTCCTCAGTTTCAGTTATTTCCCCCTTATTGCTGTGGGGCTTTTCACAGGAAAAATCAGCATATGTATGTAAGTGCCGGTCTTGGAGAACATACAATTCCGGTAAGGATCCACAATCCCAGAGAACTGTTGATCGTGGATTACAGAGGAAGAGAGGAAAAATAATGGGAATCCCCATAAAGCTTGAGGTATTTGAGGGTCCGTTGGATCTGCTGATGCATCTTATTGAGAAAAATAAAATAGATATTTATGACATTCCTATTGTTGAGATCACAGATCAGTATATGGAATATATCCATGCTATGGAGCGTGAGGATCTGGGAATCATGAGTGAGTTTATGGTTATGGCTGCCACGCTTCTGGATATTAAATGCCGGATGCTTCTGCCTAAGGAAGTAAATGAGGACGGAGAGGAAGAAGACCCCAGAGCAGAGCTGGTGGAAAAGCTTCTGGAATATAAGATGTATAAATTTATGTCTTATGAACTGAAGGATAAAATGGATGAAGCAGCTAATTCTTTTTTTAAGGGGCCTACCATACCAAAGGAGGTTGCTGTATACAGGGAACCGGTAGACACTTCCCAGCTTCTGGCAGGACTGACTCTGGAGAAATTAAATGCCATATATAAATCCATTATCCGCCGTCAGGAGAATAAATTGGATCCTATCCGCAGTAAGTTCGGAACCATTGAGAAAGAGGAGGTTAGTCTTTCGGAGAAAATGCTGGAGATGAAAGAATTTGCCAGAACCCATAAGAAGTTCAGTTTCCGGAACCTTCTGGAGAGCCAGTGTTCCAGAGTTCAGGTGATCGTAACCTTTCTCTCTGTGCTGGAGCTGATGAAAATGGGACACATCCAGGTGGAGCAGAAGGAACTTTTTGATGATATTTCCATTGAAGTAAAGACAGACCCGGATACCTGGAAAAATCTGACAGAATTTGCAGAAGAAGCAGAAGAAGGATAAGGAGTATTCAGTGAAAATAAAAGAACTAGAGGGAGCCATCGAGGCAATCCTTTTTGCAATGGGAGAATCGGTGGAGCTGTCCCGTATAGCCAAAGCAATTAATATGGACACCAAAACAACGGAGAAGCTCATTCACAATATGATGGACCGGTATGAGCAGGAGGAAAGAGGAATCCAGATCATAGAACTGGGGGATTCCTATCAGATGTGTACCAGAAAGAAATATTATGAATATCTGATCAATATTGCCCTCCATCCCCAGAAGCCGGTACTTACAGAGGTAATGCTTGAGACCCTTTCTATTATTGCATATAAACAGCCTGTTACAAAGGCAGAACTAGAGAAAATCCGAGGTGTAAAATGTGATCATGCAGTAAATAAGCTGGTAGAATATAATCTGGTAAGGGAACTGGGAAGACTGGATGCACCGGGAAAGCCGATTCTTTTTGGAACCACAGAGGAGTTTCTGCGAAGCTTTGGGGTACAGGATCTGGATGAACTGCCTATGCCGGATCCGGTCAAGGTAGAGGATTTTAAGGCAGAGGCAGAAGAAGAGGTCCAGCTGAAACTGGATCTATGATCAGAGATCAGGAGGGAACAGTTATGCCAACCACATATGCACATGATTTGTTTGGAAGAGAAGTATATAGGAGATTGCCGTCGGATATGAAGGGACTGATCCGCAGACATGGAGATCTGTACAGGATCGGACTTCATGGACCGGATATTCTGTTTTATTATATGGTTTCCAAAAATCCGGTCACTCAGTTTGGAATTGACATGCACAGAGAGAAGGCAAAGGCTTTTTTTGAAGAGGGAATGGGCCAGGTACGCCGAAATAAGGACGAAGCACTTCTGGCATATCTTCTGGGGTTTGGATGCCATTATATGCTTGACTCTGCATGTCATCCTTATGTGAACCGGATGGCAGAAGAGGGAGTGATTCCCCACATTGTTTTAGAAAAAGAATTTGACCGTGTGCTTATGGAGGAAACCGGCAGGGATCCGGATCATTATTATCCGGCCTGTGGTATTGTGCCAAGGATGGAATATGCCAGAGTGATCCACAGGGCGATGCCTTTGGTGAAAACAGTAAATATTTATATTTCTGTCAAAATGATGAAGCTTCTGACCAATTTTATGGTATGCGATGATCATGGCAGAAAGCGCCGGATCATAGGGAAACTTCTGAGCTTTGGCGGAAAATCTGCAGGCTCGGTTATTGAGCATTTTATGACTGCAGAAGCAGTGGAACAGGCAAAGGCTCCTATGCCTGAGCTGGAGAGGCTTTACAGAGAGGCCATTCCTGAGACGGTGGAATATCTGAAGGAGCTTTATACCTTAAGGGAAGGGGCTTATCATCTGAGTGCCAGATGGAACCGGACTTATAATGGATGATTTGACAGTACCCTGAACATATTTTTTTTCTGAACGGATATAGTCATATTCCGGACATGCAGGCATAAATTATCTTATAATAAGATTTCTGAGCATGTGAGGTGGAATATGAGAATGAAGCATATTGCCGCTGTCATTATTGTGACGGCGGTATTGTTGTTTACACAGACTTATGCTTCTGTGTGGGGAGAGGAGAATGAAATACCTCAGCTGGTAGATATGACACCGGTTGCAGAGGAGCCGAAGCAACTGTATGCTTTATCTGCTGTTCTTATGGATGGGGATTCTGGTAGAGTACTGTATGAAAAGAACGGGGAAACACCTTTGGCAAATGCCAGCACCACGAAAGTACTTACCTGTATTGTGGCACTGGAAAGTGCGCCGGGAGATGATTATGTTCAGGTTTCTCAAAATGCAGTCTCCCAGTCAGAGGTGAAGCTTGGACTTCAGAAAGGGGAACAGTATTATCTGGAGGATCTGTTGTATTCCCTGATGCTTAAGAGTCATAATGATACTGCAGTTGCAATTGCAGAGCACTGCGGCGGTACAGTGGAAGGCTTTGCCAGAATGCTGAACCGAAAAGCGAAGCAGATAGGATGTGAGGATACTTATTTTATTACACCCAACGGGCTGGATGCAGAGGATGAAAATGGAAAGCACCATACGACTGCAAAAGATCTGGCTTTGATCATGAGATATGCCGTCAGAAACCGGACATTTCTCCACATTGCACAGACCAGAGACTATACATTTTCGGAAATTACCGGAAAGAGAACTTTTTCTGTACATAATACGAATGCACTTCTGGACAGGATGAAGGGCGTTCTTGCCGGAAAAACAGGTTATACTTCTCAGGCAGGCTATTGCTACGTGTGCGCCTGGGAAAAGGAAGGCAGGACATTTATCGTCAGTCTTCTGGGGTGCGGATGGCCCAACCATAAAAACTATAAATGGAGTGATACAGAAAAACTGCTGAGCTTTGGAGATTATAATTTTGATTATAAAACTTACTGGCAGGAGCCGCAGACCAAAAGAATCCTGGTGACAGATGGGGCTGCAGATAACTGGGATATGGGAGTAGAAGTTTATCTGAGGGGAAAGTGTAGTGTGACGGCAGAGGACAGGAAAAAAGAAATTCTGCTGAGAAAAGGAGAGACCGTAACCTGCAGGACGGAAATTCCCTCCAAAGTTACTGCACCTGTTCTTGCAGGGGCGAAGCTGGGCCGCATTGCCTATTATCTGGATGGGAAATTAATAGATGCTTATCCGGTTTATGCAGAGAAATCCGTGGAAAAGATCAGTTTTAAATGGTATGCGGAAAAGGTATTTCATGACTTTTTCCATTAACGGAAAATAATCAGGGATAATTTAATTGTTTAAAGGGTTGAAATACTGAAGCGATATTGATATAATAAATTCTAACAGCAAAAATTACAGGAAAGACAGAGGAAACAGATATGGACCAGTTAGAAATACTCAGAGAGAGCCTTGGACAGTGTGACGAGATCATCCTGGATGCCCTTATTATGCGAAACAGAATCGTAGAGGACATCATGGCATATAAAGAAGCCAACGGACTTCAGATCCTGCAGCCGGAGCAGGAAGCAAAACAGAAAGAATGGCTTGAGAACAGAATGAAAGGCAGACGCCACAAAGATGAGGTAGCTGATGTATTTGACTGCATCCGTACCAACAGTAAACGTATCCAGGCAAGAAAGCTCTTTAATTATAACATCGTACTGATCGGTTTCATGGGTGCAGGAAAATCCACAATTTCTGATTTCCTTAAGAACGTATTTGCGATGGATGTGGTAGAGATGGATCAGATCATTGCCCAGAGACAGGGAATGAGTATTTCCGATATCTTCGAGACATACGGCGAGCAGTATTTCCGTGACCTTGAGACAAATCTGCTTATTGAAATGCAGTCACGCAGCAATGTGGTGATCTCCTGTGGCGGTGGTACTCCAATGAGAGAGTGCAATGTAGTGGAGATGAAGAAGAATGGACGGGTTGTGCTCCTCACTGCAAAACCGGAGACAGTCCTGGACCGTGTCAAAGACAACCATGACCGTCCGCTGATCGAGAACAATAAGACTGTTCCATTTATCGCAGACCTGATGGAGAAACGCCGCGCCAAATACGAGGCGGCAGCTGATATCATCATCGAAACAGATGGCAAGAACGAACTGGAAATCTGCGAAGAACTGGTACATAGACTCCGCTCTATGGATGAATAAATTACAATAAAAGACATCCGCCGGGAATTTTATAATTCTAAGCGGATGCTTTTTTGTGTCAGCTTGTCTTGTAATCCCATTCTTTCTGTGTCTGCTCGATTACATACTTTTTAAATGACTCCACTACCGGTGGATGATAAACGTTCTTTAACATTGCCATATAGAAGTTTCTCTGCCAGCTAGGGGAGACAAGAGGCAGTATTTTAACATTCAATGACTGCAGGAGCGGAATATTGGGAGCTACACAAATGCCGAAACCATTGGAGACAAAGCCTGCAGCAACCTGGTCTTCGTCAATTTCATAGGCAACATCCGGTGTCTGCCCGATACGTTCAAACAGTCCGTCAATGATATGTCTCAGACCGCTTCTCTTCTTAAATATAATCTGTTTATAAGGAATGGTATCTTCCAGCCGTACTTCATCCTTTGCTGCCAGCGGATGATCCAGAGGTACGATCACAACCAGCTCCTGTCTGGCGATCGGAATAAACTCAATCAGCGGTTCATTATCAAGTTTGGAACAGAACCCCAGATCATATTTCTTCTCTTTTAATCCATTCAGAATATCAGATGTTAAAACTTTATCACAATATAAATTAAAATCTATCTTTTTAGTAGGATTTTCCTCCAGAAATCCCCGCATGATCTTAGGAAGGAAATCAATTCCAAGTGTACGCAAAAAGACCACATCAATACATCCTTCGCCTTTGCCGGCCAGCTGGAGGCTGTTTACCGAAGAATCCAGGCGGTTCAGGATATCCTCTACATCCTTCAGAAAAACCTTTCCGTATTTGGTAAGTGTCACATTTCTTCCGTTTTTCTCAAAGAGCTTTACTCCCAATTCCTCCTCAAGTGTGGAGATGGCATAGCTTAAAGAAGGCTGTGTGATGGCCAGAATATCTGCAGCCTTTGTATAATGTTCAATATGAGCCAAGGTGGAAAAGTACCGTAGATGGTACAGATTCATAAAAACTCCCCTTTCTTTAGTTAATAGTGCACAAATAATCCGCGCTATATTTGTCATATAAGTGTATTATATCATAATATATTGAAAAAATCTATGGATTCTCATGGTAGAACTAATTTGTTTTATATTTAACAAAGATATATAATGCTTATATAAAAAAGATACAAAATAATTCCGGAATAAATAAAAAAATTATGCGATTTTATGAGGAGGACATAAGATGTCAAAAGAATTTCCAATTACAATCAGTTCCTGGACACTGGGAGATCAGTGCAAATTTGAAGACAGAGTGATCGCTGCAAAGAACGCAGGATACGAAGGAATCGGCCTTCGTGCAGAAACTTATGTAGATGCGTTGAATGAGGGACTTTTTGACAAAGACATTCTTGCAATTCTGGACAAACACGGTATGAAAGTAACAGAAGTTGAGTACATCGTACAGTGGGCAGAAGAGCACAGATCTTATGAGCAGAAATATAAAGAGCAGCTCTGCTTCCATATGTGTGAATTATTTGACGTAAAACAGATCAACTGCGGTCTGATGGAAAACTACTCCGTAGAATATACAGCACAGAAATTAAGAGAATTATGCCAGAGAGCAGGAAAATACATCATCGGTGTTGAGCCAATGCCATACAGCGGAATCCCGGATATGAAAAAAGGCTGGGCAGTTGTAAAGGCAGCTGACTGTGAGAATGCAAAACTGATCATGGATACATGGCACTGGGTAAGAGCAAATCAGCCGGTTGACCTTTCTGTGATCGAAGATATTCCTGCAGACAAGATTGTATCCATCCAGATCAACGATGTATGGGAAAGACCATATGCAACAACAATCTTAAGAGACGAATCCATGCATGACCGTCTTGCTCCCGGAACAGGAATCGGATGTACAGCAGCTTTCGTTAAGATGGTAAAAGAAAAAGGAATCAAACCAAACGCAATCGGCGTAGAAGTCATCAGCGATGCAATCCTTGCAAAAGGACTTGAATATGCTGCAAACCATACATATGAGAACACAAAGAAAGTACTTGAAGAGGCATGGCCGGAAGTACTTCAGTAAAAGAAAAAGGAGAAGGTTACATGAAATTTAATGCAATGTTTCAGCCGATCAACATCGGGCCAATGACAGTAAAGAACCGCTTCGTGGTTCCGCCAATGGGAAATAACTTTGCAAACACAGACGGAACCATGAGTGAGCAGTCCGCAGCCTATTATCGTGAAAGAGCAAAAGGCGGCTTCGGTCTGATCACAATTGAAGCAACTGTAGTACATAAAGGCGCAAAAGGCGGCCCACGCAAGCCATGTCTTTATGATGACTCCACAATTGAAAGCTTCCGCAAGGTAGTAGATGCCTGTCATGCAGAGGGAGCAAAGGTTTCCGTACAGCTTCAGAATGCAGGTCCTGAAGGAAATGCAAAGAACGCGGGTGCACCAATCGAGGCAGCTACAAGCATTCCCTCAGACTGCGGAAGAGATACACCAAAGGAAGTTACAACGGAAGAAGTTTATGAACTGGTAAAAGGCTATGGCCTCGCGGCAAAGAGAGCCATGGAAGCAGGCGTAGATGCAGTTGAGATCCATATGGCACATGGCTATCTGGTAAGTACCTTCCTTTCTCCAAGAACAAATAAGAGACTGGACGAATTCGGTGGTTCCTTTGAAAACAGAATGCGTTTCTCCCGTCTGATCATCGAAGAAGTAAAGAAGATGACAGAAGGAAAGATCGCAGTTCTTGCAAGAATCAACAGCTGTGATGAAGTACCGGGCGGTCTTGATGTGCATGACAGTGCTGCAATTGCTGCTTATCTGGAAGGCTGCGGACTGGATGCCATCCATGTATCCAGAGCTGTTCATATCCGCGATGAATTTATGTGGGCACCCACAGTGACACACGGCGGTTTCTCTGCTTCTCAGGTAGAAGAGATCAAACGTGCCGTATCTATCCCGGTGATCACAGTAGGACGTTATACAGAACCGCAGTTTGCGGAATTAATGGTAAAAGAAGGACGCTGCGACCTGGTTGCATTCGGACGTCAGAGCCTTGCAGATCCATATATGCCATTAAAAGCGCAGGAAGAAAGACTGGAGGATATGATCCCATGTATCGCATGTCTTCAGGGCTGCGTGGCAAACATGTATGCAGGAAACCCTGTATGTTGTCTTGTAAACCCATTCCTTGGACATGAAGCTGAGGGCATCGCTCCTGCAGAAAAATCCAAGAAAGTAATGGTAATCGGCGGCGGTGTTGCAGGTCTTTGTGCTGCATTTATCGCACAGGAAAAAGGTCATCAGGTAACACTTTATGAAGCAAGTGATAAACTTGGCGGAAACATGCGTCTTGCTGCTTATCCTCCGGGAAAAGGCGACATTACAAACATGATCCGCAGCTATATCGTACGCTGCCAGAAAGCAGGCGTAACAATCAAAATGAATCAGGAAGTAACTCTGGATCTTATCAGGGAAGAGAAACCAGACAGCGTAATTGTTGCTTCCGGTTCCAGAACCCTGATCCTTCCTATCGAAGGCATCGACAATCCTGCAATTATCCATGGCTCTGATCTCCTTGACGGCAAGAGAGCAGCAGGAAAGAAGGTTCTTGTTGTAGGCGGCGGAATGGTAGGATGCGAGACAGCAGCATTCCTCGGTGAGCAGAATCATGATGTAACAGTTATCGAGTTCAGAGACACTGTAGGTGCAGACGTAATCCACGAGCATAGAGTTTACCTGATGAAAGATTTCGAAGATTACAAGATCAAAGAAATCACAGGTGCAAAGGTATGCAAATTCTATGAGGACGGCGTAGAGTACGAGACAGCAGACGGACAGAGACATGAATCCAGAGGATATGATTCTGTCATCCTCTCCATGGGATTCAGAAACTACAACCCATTCGGCGAAGAAATCAAAGCTATCGTACCGGATACCTATGTGATCGGCGATGCCACCCGCGCAAGAAGAGCACTTGATGCTACAAAAGAAGCGTATGAGGTAGCTTCTGCATTATAATTACAAGAAAAATATTTCAGGAGGCAAACAGGAAATGGAACAGAGAATTAAAGGAACAACAGGATTAATGGCACTTATCGGAAGCCCGGTAGGACACTCAGGATCACCGGCAATGTATAACTTCAGCTTCCGTTATCACAACCTTGACTATGCTTACATGGCATTTGACATCAAGGAAGACCGGGTTCCGGCTGCTCTGGATGCGATCCGTCTTTTCAAAATGAGAGGCGCAAACGTAACAATGCCATGCAAGAACGAAGTTGCAAAACACATGGATGAACTTTCACCTGCAGCAAGAATCATCGGTGCAGTTAACACAATCGTTAATGAAGACGGCAAATTAGTAGGACATATCACAGACGGTATCGGATTTGTCCGCAACTTAAAAGAACACGGCGTTGATGTGAAAGGCAAAAAAATGGTAGTTCTCGGTGCAGGCGGTGCTGCAACAGCAATTCAGGTACAGTGTGCATTAGACGGTGCAGAATCCATTGCCATCTTTAATCCGAAAGATCCATTCTTTGCGCGTGCAGAGTCTACAGCAGAGAAACTGAGCAAAGAAACACCGGATTGTAAAGTTTCTGTATTTGATCTTGCAGATGAGGCAAAACTGAAAGAAGAGGTTGCAAATGCAGATATTCTCGTAAACGCAACACTTGCAGGAATGAAACCTCATGAAGAACTCACTCTGATCAAAGACAAATCCATGTTCCGCCCTGACCTTGTAGTTGCAGACGTTGTTTATAATCCTGCAGAAACAAGAATGGTAAAAGAAGCCAAAGAAGCAGGCTGCAAGCTTGCAATCGGTGGAAAAGGAATGCTGTTATGGCAGGGAGCTGCAGCTTACAAGCTTTACACAGGACTGGAAATGCCAACAGCTGAATACCAGAAATTCCAGGAAGAAAACGAAAACAAGTAATAACAAATTAACCTAGGAGACAAAAATGAAACAGAAAACAAACAAAATGCTCATTTTCACCTCCCTTGCAGCATATTTCACTTATTTCATCCATGGAATCGGTGCTTCTATCCTGGGACAGTACAAACCGGAGTTTGCAGCTGCCTGGGGTGCGAAGCCCCTGGCTGATGGCACCCTGGATGTAAGTATGGTAGTATCTGTAATTGCAGCACTTGGACTGGGACGTCTGATTTCCCTTCCCTTCTCCGGCCCTCTGTCTGACAAATATGGAAGAAAACTGAGCGGAATTATCGGTGTGCTCTGCTATGTGGCATACTTCTTTGGAATGGCCAATTCCACATCCATGGCAATGGGATATGCCTTTGCAGTGATCGGCGGAATCGCAAACTCTTTCCTTGATACCTGCGTAAGCCCTACCTGTATGGAAATCTATGTAAACAACCCGTCAGTAGCCAACCTGTTTACAAAATTTTCCATCTGCCTGAGCCAGTTCCTGCTTCCGTTCCTGATCGGAATCGTAGCATCTGCAAATATGTCATACAAGACAATCTTTATTGTTGCAGGTATTGCAATCTTCATTGACGGAATCCTGATCCTGATTCTTCCTTTCCCTGCGAGAGAGAAGAAAGCACAGGCTAAAGCTGACAAGAAGAAATCCGGACACAGGATTTCCCCTGCAGCGATTGCTGCAATCCTGATTGGATTCACCAGCTCCTCCACCTTTATGTTATGGCTGAACTGTAATCAGGAACTTGCCCGTTCCTACGGTATGGCAGACCCTTCAAAGATCCAGTCCCTGTATGCCCTGGGAACTGCAACTGCCATCCTTGCAACAGCAGCATTTATCAAAAAAGGCCTGAAAGAGATTAACGTCCTGATCCTCTATCCGTTAATCTCCACAATTATGCTGGCTCTCTGCTACTTTATCCAGGCTCCGTTTATCTGTCTGGTAGGTGGCTTTGCGATCGGATATGCAGGTGCAGGCGGTGTTCTCCAGCTGGCAGTTTCCACAACAGCAGAGTTCTTCCCCGAGAACAAAGGAACAGCAACCTCTCTGGTAATGATCGCATCCAGCATTGCGAACTACACGATCTTAAGCCTTGCAGGATACATTACCAAAGTTGGCGGAAGCGGTGCTCCGAGAATGATCCTTCTTCTGAACATGGCAGTGACCATCGTCGGTATTCTGCTCGCCCTTTTTGTAAAGAAGAACAGAAATAAGTAAGCCAGTAAGCTATAGAAATAAATAAGATACAGAAATCCTGTGATATTGAAATCCAATCTAACTGAAGATTCGTTTGGACGTTATAAGTTTCAAATTTTTTCCGGTTGGATTGGATTTTGTTAAACCTTGGATTGTTTAAAAATTAACAAAAAAGATAGAATATATAAGATAAAACATAGAAGTAATCTAATAATTTATTGAAAAGGAGAATTTGTATGGCACATACAAGAACACAAAGAAGAGAAAATGAACTGCCCTACATCCCCTTTGGACCATTTCAGATCAGACTTCCATTCATACACTACAAGATAGAATCTGTTGAGTTCATTCAGGGTCTGGTCCTGGGTGTTACTGCGCTGGCAGCTGTTCCCTATCTGGAGCAGTATCTGGGGCTTCCTTATGAGCTGGCATGGAGCTGTGTAATTATTGAGACATTTCTTTATTTGCTGCACAGTCTGCTGGGTGATCCGGTTGTACCGGGATGGATCACACCCACACTGCCTCTGACCATTGTATTTCTGGAAGGCTTTCCTATGGGAGAAGAGAGAATCCAGGCAATGATCGCGTTGCAGATGCTGGTAGGTCTGGTATTTATTTTTATGGGTGTGACCAGACTGGCAGATAAATTTGTGCATGCAGTCCCCAATTCTGTCAAAGGCGGAATCCTTCTTGCAGCACCTGTTACAGTTATGGCAGGACAGTTGGGAGAGAATGGAAATATGCACAAATATCCTCTGGCTATTGTTGCGGGTGTAGGCCTTCTGATCCTGATCAGCTTCTCTGACAAATATCAGGAGAAGAGAAAAAACAATAAGTTTCTTGATCTGGTTGCAAGATACGGAAATCTCTTCCCATATCTTATTGCAATGGTAGTAGGACTTCTGGTTGGCGAACTGGATGCTCCGGGACTGGAGATTGGTACCTTTATCAAGATTCCTCAGTTTAAAGATATTATCGATCAGGTAAGTATCTTTGGCGTAGGGATTCCTCCTGCATCTATGTTTATCAAAGCACTGCCACTGGCACTGGTGTGCTATGTTATTGCATTTGGTGATTTTGTTACTACAGAGACCCTTGTATCAGAGGCACGTCAGGCAAGAGATGATGAGTATATTGATTTCAATTCCAGCCGTTCCAATCTGGTTAGCGGTCTGAGAAACCTGATTCTGTCCATCATCGCACCATTTCCTCCCCTTTCCGGTCCGTTATGGGTTGGAATGACTGTATCTGTATCCATGCGTTACAAAGAAGGAAAGAAAGCTATGAAGTCTCTTCTTGGCGGAATGGCTTCTTTCAGACTGGCTACATTCTTAAGTGTGCTGATCATTCCTGTAGTAAGCTTCTTCCGCCCCATTTTTGGAGTAGGATCTTCCATTACTCTGATGTTCCAGGCATTTGTATGTGCGAGAATTGGTATGGATTACTGCAAGAGCGACAGAGACAAGATGATCGCAGGCGTAATGGCAGCAGTTCTTGCAACCCAGGGAACCGCATGGGCATCTGCATGGGCTCTGGCAGTAGGCTTCGGACTGAATATTTTCCTGTCCAACTGGAACCCCTTTGAGAAAAAAGAACAAGAGAATAATTTAGAAGAAATGAAATAAAAAAACAAGAAGAACAGCCGTGGGTCAGGGCTGTTCTTCTTGTTTTTTAAGGAGTCAAAACTATTTGAATTCAAATCAATCTTCTGTTGCCGGAGATGAGTGATATCAGACGACTATAGGCAAGAATAACATCTGATATCACATCATTCATCAACAGGTCACAGACTGCTGTGAATAATATCCAGCACCTGCTTTAATTCATTCACACCGATCTGTCCCGGTGCGGAAGCTTTGGAAGCAGCGCCGAAGGTGAGAGCGGAGCCAAATGTCTCACCTGTCAGGCGGCTGACAACGCCTGTTCCTGCCATGGACATGGTAATGATCGGGCGGTCTGCATATTTCTCAGACATTTCCAGAGTAGCAGACAGCAGTGTGATAACATCCTGCTTACAGGTAGGCATTACTGCAATCTTAGGAATATCAGCACCCATCTTCTGCATCATGCAGAGACGTCTGATAATCTCTTTCTTCTCCGGAGTCTTAAAGAAATCATGGTTGGAAGCAATTACCTTCACACCTGCCTTATGAGCAGTGTCAATGATCGTTTTTACAACATCATCGCCTGTAAATGCTTCTACATCAATTAAATCTACATAACCACTCTGTGCAGCTGCAATATTTAAAGCAGCATAATCACTTACAGAGATCTCCTTCTCCCCGCCCTCTTTGGAAGTACGGAATGTAAGGAGAACAGGAATGTCTTTTAAAACTTCCTGAAGCTCTTTGGCGGTTTCTAATACTTTCTCAGTAGCAAAGACATCATCGAACCAGTCAACGCGCCATTCAACCACATCAACCGGAAGAGTGGTGATCTTTTTTGCTTCTTCGAGAATGTCTGTTTTTGTTCTTCCTACGATGGGAACGCAGATCTTAGGTCTGCCTTCACCGATCACAGTGTTTTTTACCTGAACTGTGTTCATCTGTTTATCCTCATATTTTCTGTTATATTGGAAGTTCTGTGAAATACTGAATCTGATCCGGTCAGGTAAATTCTTTGCTTTAACCCAATCAGGTAATCCTCTGGTTTAATTGCAAAAAGCAATAAACAGTAGACAGGGATTTGCTATAATATAAGCCACACTCGCAGTATTTTATAGAACTATTATAAGAATAACCGTAACATAAGCCTGATCAACAGGATTTTGATTCTATAACATATACACGCCTGAAAGCAAACTGCAGGATATGCACATTCTGCGCGGAGTAAATATATCAGTACATCTCCTGCAGTACGCCGAAAAGCGGTATATATCAAATATTATGTGTGGAAAGATCAGTGAAATGATCTGTTCTGCATCACAATATGAGATATCATTACTGAAGATACCGTCAGGTATCAGTCGTCATAGGAGATGTGAAGAATCTCTTTCATATGTTCGATAGGCATTGGTTCGCCTGTCCATAACTCAAATGCAGCGGAACCCTGGAATAACATCATTCCCAGACCGTTCATAGTCTTACATCCAACTTCCTTTGCCATGGAACGCATCTTTGTTTCCAGAGGAGAGTAAGGAACATCTATAACAATCAGCTCAGGACGAAAATAGGATTTGTCCGGAACAACGGACTGGCCTTCAAGAGGTTTCATTCCCACACCTGTAGCATTTACGAAAATGTAGCTGTCATCCATCTCAGCTTTCAGCTTATCAAGGTCTGCCAGATCATAAAGAACTGCATGACAGGAGGTCTTTGTATTGATTTTCTCTACTGTGGATACTGCGCGGTCCCAGAATTCATCTTTACGGTTGAAGATTGTAATCTCAGCAACGCCGTCCAAAGCAGCCTGGATCTCGATGGCAGTGGCAGCACCGCCTGCACCGACAATTGTCATTTTCTTTCCAATCACATCAATGTCATTGTCTTTCAGAGCGGACATAAATCCGATACCGTCAGTGATGTGGCCTGTAAGGTGACCGTTGTCGTTTACGATTGTGTTAACTGCACCGCATAACTGGGCTGCGGGAGAGAGTTCATCCAGATATTGACCGACCAGAGTTTTGTTTGGCATGGAAACATTGGAGCCTCTCATTTTCAGTGTACGGATAGCCGTTACTGCGTCCTCGATCTCATCTGCTCCAACCTCGAATGCGAGATAAGCGTAATCATATCCCAGCTTTGCAAAAGCCTCGTTCTGCATTGCAGGGGAGCTGGAGTGTCGGATCGGATAAGCCATGAGGCCAATCAATTCAGTGTGTCCGGTAATTCTTTCTGCCATTATAATAGCCCCTTTCATAATTTATTGTAAAGCCCTGATTTTTTATTACTGAAGATATCCCATCTGGCTGAGACAGTTAAGGATATTTCTTCCTTCCATAGTTCCATCAATAATTCTTCTTGCACGCTTGCTGTCACCAATGTTCAGGATTTCCACATCATCAGAAGCAAAAGCGTCTGAAAGCTCTGTGAAAAGCTGGCCCTGAGCTCTCATGCCAAGACATACAAATCCATAATCAAATGGAAGCTCTCTTTCTCCCTGTTCATCCTTTACAAGGAAAGAACTGTCTTTTACTTCCTGGAGTGCTGTCTTTGTAAGCTGCGCAACATTGTGCTTCTTCATTTGATCTTTCATGTCATTTTTGGTAACAGGGTCAAGATCACGTCCGATCTGATCCATCATTTCCACAATAGAGATCTCAGCATTTCTGGCTGCAAAGAATTCTACTACATCAAGGCCAACAGCGCCGCCGCCTACAACAACAACCTTCTTGCCTGTCATATCCTCCGGATAATCATTAATATGGCTGATCATTCCAAGGATAGAAGCAACCTTGCTGCCTTCCTTGTCAATACGGTCATGAAGACCCTTGATGGGAGGAAGCAGTGGTGCGGAACCTGTGGAGCTTACGATCAGGTTCGGATGGAACTTGCGGATATTTTCCGGTGTTCCTTCTGTGTTTGTAAAAATATACAGATTTTCAAGCTGTTCTGCTCGGTGAATCAGATAGTTGGGAAAATCAGCCAGACGTTTCTTTGCAGGGATCTTAGAGATCACAGAAGCAAGACCGCCCAGGGTTTCACCTTTTTCCAGAAGGAAGGTGTTGCAGCCTACCTCGGCAGCTGTACAGGCAGCTTCCAGTCCGGCAGTACCGCCACCGATAACCACAACATTACAGTTTTTGTTAACCTTCTGATTTTTATAAACATCACCTTCCAGAACAGATGGGTTTACAGTACAGCGGATGGGACGGTTAAAGCCGATTCTGTTCCCTGCACATCCGATATTACAGGAGATACATTTGCGAAGGTCACATTCTCTTCCTGCAGCCACTTTATTCACCCATGCAGGCTCTGCAATCAGACCACGACCCATACCGATCAGATCTGCATCGCCGTCAGCGAGGATCTGCTCGGCAACCTTCGGGTTACGGATATTTCCCATGGAGATACATGGTTTGCCGAATTTCTCTCTGACAGCTTTGGGCATATAGGAACGCCAGCCGTCTTTCATGTAATTGGCATCGATCTGATACTGGATAGAACCATTTAAACCGCAGGAAACATCGAAGATATCTACCTCATCCTGTACATATTCCAGATATTCGAGTGTATCCTCCAGAGTATTTCCGCCTTCCATCAGCTCATCTGCGCTGAGACGGAGCATGATTGGGAAGAAAGGACCAACCTGTTTTCTTACTTCTTCGATGACCATACGGCAGAAACGTGTTCTGTTCTCAACAGAACCGCCGAACTCATCTGTACGTTTATTAGTGATAGGAGAGAGGAACTGGCTGATTAGATAGGAATGTCCTGCGTGGATCTCTACAGCATCAAAACCAGCAGTCTGCGCTCTTTTGGCAGCTTCCCCGTATTTCTTTACAATGTGATGGATTTCTTCTACTGTCAACGGACGAGGAATCTCGCCGCCTTCCTTGGAGGGAACATCAGATGCAGAAACAGGCTGCATATTTGTACGTGCTGAAACGGCAGAAGCACCTGCATGATTGATCTGGATTGCAAGACAGGTTCCGTATTTGTGAATGTCCTCACAGAACTTGTACAGACGTGGCAGATAATTGTCATGATCAATACGAAGCTGGGTAGTTCCGTTGGAACCCTGAGGGGAATCCACACTTGCGTTCTCCACAATGATCAGACCGGTACCGCCCTTGGCACGTTCTTTATAATAATTAATATGAAGAAAACTCATCTCACCGTTCTGTTCCCCATAATTAGTACCCATTGGCATCATAACGATACGGTTTTTGATAGTCATATTTTTGACGGTAAGAGGTGTAAAAATATGCTGGTAATTGCTTTTCATTATATTCTTCCTCCTGGAATCATTTACTGGATTTCTTTGATGTGTTAATTATATAATGGGACAATTCATAAATCTAATTGATAATTTAGGCTATCTCATAAAAACAGTCTATAATTAAACCGCTTGATTATTTCAGATATTTAATAGGAAGAAACACAATTTCTGCCATTTTTTTAACAAAAATGCTAAAAAAATATTGAAATATTGTGTTAAAAAAGGTAGAATTAAAATTGGCTAAATTTTTGGGTTAACTTTAAAATATTCTCATAAAGATGGAGGGCAAACAAGAATGAGTAATGCAACACAAAGCTTAGCAGGCACAAGAATTACTTCTTTGCTTGACGCAAACAGTTTTGTCGAAATCGGTCAGAGCGTAACAGCCAGATCTACAGATTTCAACATGACTGCAAACAAAGCACCATCTGACGGTGTAATCACCGGATATGGTGTCATTGATGACAAATTGGTTTATGTATACAGCCAGGACGCATCCGTATTAAACGGTACTGTTGGCGAAATGCATGCCAAGAAGATCACAAGACTTTATGATCTTGCCATGAAAACAGGTGCTCCGGTTATCGGTCTGGTTGACTGTGCAGGTATCCGTCTGCAGGAAGCAACAGATGCACTGGAAGCTTTCGGAGAAATCTATCTGAAACAGACAATGGCCTCCGGCGTGATTCCGCAGATCACAGCAATCTTCGGAACATGTGGCGGTGGTATGGCAGTTATCCCGTCTCTGACAGATTTCACATTTATGGAATCCAAAAAAGGAAAAATGTTCGTTAACACACCAAACGCGCTGGAAGGAAATAACACAGACAAATGTGATACAGCAGCAGCTGATTTCCAGAGCAAAGAGACTGGTGTGATCGATGGCATTGGTACAGAAGAAGAGGTTCTTGGCCAGATCCGTTCTTTAGTATCACTTCTCCCATCCAATAATGAAGATACAGATAACTATACAGAGTGTACAGATGATCTGAACCGTGTATGCGCAGACCTTGCAAACTGTGCAGGAGACACAGCAATCGCACTTTCCCAGATCGCTGACAACGGTGAATTCTTCGAGACAAAAGCAGACTATGCAAAAGACATGGTTACAGGCTTCATCCGTTTAAACGGTGCTACAGTAGGTGCTGTTGCAAACAGAAGTGAAGTATATGATGCAGAAGGCAAGAAAGTAGAAACCTTTGATGGAAGCATCTCTGCAAGAGGCGCAAGAAAAGCAGCAGACTTCGTGAAATTCTGTGATGCTTTTGATATCCCGGTACTTACACTTACCAATGCTACAGGTTTCATGGCAACCTTATGCAGCGAGAAAATGATGGCAAAATCCGTAGGTGAACTGGTAGCTGCATTCGTAGATGCAACAGTTCCGAAGGTGAACGTGATCATCGGCAAAGCTTATGGTACCGCTTATGTGGCAATGAACAGCAAATCTATCGGTGCAGACCTTGTATATGCATGGGATAACGCAGAGATCGGTATGATGGATGCTTCCCTGGCAGCCAAGATCATGTATGCAGATGCAGATGCTGCTGAATTAAATGAGAAAGCTGCTCAGTACAGAGAGCTTCAGAATGGCGTTGCTTCTGCAGCAGCAAGAGGCTATGTTGACACTGTGATCAGCCCGGCTGACACAAGAAAATATGTAATCGGTGCATTTGAGATGCTGTTCACAAAAAGGGAAGATCGTCCGTCTAAGAAACACGGAACGATTTAAGCGGGGTGACGCATATGAAAATGATCAAAAAAATAACTTCTGTATTCATGACATTTCTTGTAATGGCTGCACTGGTGATCGGAAGTACTTCCATGGTATTTGCAGCTGATAAGATCGATGAATCTGTAAAAACCTCACTGGTAACAACTGCAGAGGGTCTGACAGATGCCATTGTCGCACTGAAGGATGCAGACATCGAGAATTACATGAACACAGGGGATGACTTTACTACAAGCGCAATGCAGTCCTGGCAGACCTCCAAGGATGAACTTGGTGCGAAGAAGGAAAGCAACGGCGAGACAACTGTAACTTTAAAAGATGATCAGTATATAGTAACTGTCCCTGTAAAATTTGAGAAAGCAAATGCAAACTTTGTATATGTTTTTGAGTCAACAGGAACACCGGTTTCCATGTCTGTAGATGTACAGTATGGTCTGGGCAAAACTCTCCAGAGAGCCGGACTTAACACTCTGATGGGTGTTGGAACTGTATTCGTAATGCTGATCCTGTTAAGCCTTCTGATCTCTCTCTTCCGCTTCATTCCGAACCCGGAAGCTAAGAAAGCAGCAGAAGCAAAAGCAGCGAAAGAAGCACAGGCAGCAGTAATTGCAGCAGCTCCTGTACAGGCAGAAGAGAATCTTGCAGATGACGGAGAGTTGGTAGCTGTAATTGCAGCAGCTATCGCAGCAGCAGAAGGAACTACAACAGACGGCTTCGTAGTTCGTTCCATCCGTAAAGTAAAAAGAAATAGAAGATAATTGTCATTTATTTAGGAGGATTTTAAAATGAAAAGCTATACAATTACAGTAAATGGTACAGCATATGAAGTAACTGTTGAAGAAACAGGAAGTGTATCTGCTCCTGCAGCAGCTCCAAAAGCAGCACCTAAGGCTGCACCTGCAGCAGCTCCGAAAGCAGCAGCACCTGCAGCAGGCGCCGGCGCAGTAAAAGTAACTGCTTCCGTACCTGGTAAGGTTGTCAAAGTAGCAGCAAGTGTTGGACAGGCAGTAAAAGCCGGAGACAGCGTAGTTATTCTTGAATCCATGAAAATGGAAATCCCTGTAGTAGCTCCTCAGGACGGTACCATTGCAAGCATTGATGTTGCAGAAGGTGCCTCTGTAGAAAACGGAGATACTTTAGCAACAATGAACTAAGACGGGAGGTAGTCAAATGTCTTATGTAACAGAAACATTGTCCAACCTGATTCACCAGACAGCATTCTTCAGTTTAACATGGGGCAATTACCTGATGATCGCAGTAGCCTGCGTATTCCTTTATCTTGCTATCAAGAAAGGATTTGAGCCACTTCTGCTGGTTCCTATCGCATTCGGTATGTTGCTTGTAAATATCTATCCGGACATTATGGCAAACCCGGAAGACATGTCTAATGGTGTAGGTGGACTTCTTCATTATTTCTACATCCTTGATGAGTGGAGTATTTTACCATCCCTGATCTTCATGGGTGTAGGTGCCATGACAGACTTCGGTCCGCTGATCGCAAACCCGATCAGCTTCCTGATGGGTGCTGCAGCGCAGCTTGGTATCTATGCAGCTTACTTCCTGGCAATCTTCCTTGGATTCAACGGAAAAGCAGCAGCTGCAATCTCCATCATCGGTGGTGCTGACGGCCCGACCTCCATTTTCCTTGCAGGTAAACTTGGACAGTCTGCACTGATGGGACCGATCGCAGTGGCAGCATATTCCTATATGTCACTGGTTCCGATCATCCAGCCGCCTATTATGAAGCTCTGCACAACAGAGAAAGAACGTAAGATCAAAATGGATCAGCTTCGCCCGGTTTCCAAACTGGAGAAGATCCTGTTCCCGATCATTATCACAATCGTTGTTTGTCTGATCCTGCCTACAACAGCTCCTCTGGTTGGTATGCTTATGCTTGGTAACCTGTTCAGAGAGTGCGGTGTTGTAAAACAGCTGACAGAAACAGCATCCAATGCCCTGATGTATATCGTAGTTATCCTTCTGGGTACATCCGTAGGTGCTTCCACAAGTGCAGAAGCATTCTTAAACGTAGATACTCTGAAGATCGTAGTTTTAGGTCTTGTTGCATTTGCCATCGGTACATTCGGCGGATGTATGCTTGGTAAACTGCTTTGCAAGGTGACTCATGGAAAGATCAACCCGCTGATCGGTTCTGCAGGTGTATCCGCAGTACCTATGGCAGCCCGTGTATCCCAGAAAGTGGGTGCAGAGGCAGATCCTACAAACTTCCTTCTGATGCACGCAATGGGTCCGAACGTTGCCGGTGTTATCGGTACAGCCGTAGCAGCCGGAACATTCATGGCTATTTTCGGAGTATAATTAAATAGCGAAGCGGATTGCGAATATCCGATTAAACAAACTATATAAGGAGATATAATAATGGCAGAATTAGAGAAAAAACCTGTTAAAATTGTGGAAACCATTCTCCGTGATGCTCATCAGTCTCAGATCGCAACACGTATGACCACAGAACAGATGCTTCCGATCGTAGATAAACTTGACAAAGTCGGCTATCACGCAGTAGAGTGCTGGGGCGGTGCAACATTCGATGCATCTCTTCGTTTCCTTCATGAAGATCCATGGGAAAGACTTCGTAAATTACGTGACGGCTTCAAAAACACAAAACTTCAGATGCTTTTCCGTGGACAGAACATCCTTGGATACCGTCCATATGCAGATGACGTTGTAGAATACTTCGTACAGAAATCTGCTGCAAACGGAATCGACATCATCCGTATTTTTGACTGCCTTAATGACCTTCGTAACCTGCAGACAGCAGTAAGCGCTGCAAACAAAGAGAAGGCTCATGCACAGGTAGCTCTTTCCTACACATTAGGAGATGCTTATACACTGGAATACTGGACAGACATTGCAAAGCGTATCGAAGATATGGGTGCTGATTCCATCTGTATCAAAGATATGGCAGGTCTTCTCCTTCCAAACAAAGCTACAGAGCTTGTTACAGCATTAAAAGAAACAGTTAAGATCCCGATCGATCTTCATACACATTACACCTCAGGTGTAGCTTCCATGACTTACTTAAAAGCAGTAGAAGCTGGTGTGGATATCATTGATACAGCAATGTCTCCATTTGCACTGGGAACATCCCAGCCTGCAACAGAGGTTATGGTTGAGACATTCAAGGATACACCATACGACACAGGATTTGACCAGAAGCTTCTTTCTGAAATCGCTGACTACTTCCGTCCGATTCGTGACGAGGCTCTTGACAGCGGACTGCTCAATCCGAAGAACCTTGGTGTTAACATTAAGACTTTACTGTACCAGGTACCGGGCGGTATGCTCTCCAACCTGACTTCCCAGTTAAAAGAACAGCACGCAGAAGACAAATTCTACGATGTTCTCGAGGAAGTTCCACGTGTACGTAAAGACCTTGGTGAGCCGCCACTTGTTACTCCGTCTTCACAGATCGTTGGTACACAGGCTGTATTCAACGTACTGATGGGCGAGAGATACAAAATGGTTACAAAAGAAACAAAAGATATCCTGTTAGGAAAATACGGCGCAACTGTAAAACCGTTTAATCCGGAAGTACAGAAGAAGTGCATCGGCGATGAGAAACCGATCACCTGCCGTCCTGCAGACCTTCTTGACAACGAGCTTGAGAAACTTGAGAGCGAAATGGCTCAGTACAAGGAACAGGATGAGGACGTATTAACATACGCACTGTTCCCACAGGTAGCTATGGACTTCTTCAAATATCGTCAGGCACAGAAAACAAAAGTTGACGAGAAAGCAGCTGACAAAAAGAACGGAGCATATCCTGTATAATTATCGGTAAGTAATTAAATATTGTCCAAACGAAAAAAAGGAGCTTGCGTAAGCAGGCTCCTTTGCGTTATTATACTGATATCCACGAATTGCTCCGCTGCAAAGCAGCTCCCGCAATTTTCATATGATAAAGATCCAGGAGGAAAGTTAAGAAACTAAAACAGTCGACAAATGTGATTAAACGTATTTAAATATACTCAAAGGAGAGTGCTATAATGAATACATCAAATATCACAAATTATAAACCAAAAGATTTTGCTGAACTTTTGGGCGTATCTGTTAAGACATTACAACGTTGGGACAGAGAAGGAACTCTAAAAGCAAACCGAACTCCAACTAATAGGCGCTATTACACTTATGACCAGTATCTACAATTTAAAGGTATAAATACTGAAAATGATAAACGTCAGGTAGTTATTTATGCCAGGGTGTCTACAAGAAATCAAAAAGATGATTTACTAAATCAAGTTGCATTTTTAAGACAATTTTGTAACGCAAAAGGAATTATTGTAGACCAGTGTATTGAAGATTATGGAAGTGGTCTTAATTACAACCGTAAAAAGTGGAATGAATTATTAGATGAAGTAATGGAACAAAAAATCAAAACCATAATAGTGACCCATAAAGATAGATTTATCAGATTTGGTTATGATTGGTTTGAAAAAATTCTGTATGAAGTTTAATACAACCATAGTGATAGTAAACAATGAAGAACTATCGCCACAAGAAGAACTCGTGCAGGATATTGTTTCAATACTCCATGTGTTCTCTTGCAGGCTGTATGGGCTTCGTAAGTATAAAAAATAAATAGAAAAGGATGAGGAAATTGCTAAAGAGCTTCAAAACGGAAATCAATCCGACAGAAGAACAGAAAGTAAAAATTCGGAAAACAACAGGTACTTGTAGATTCATCTATAACTTCTATCTCGCTCATAACAAAGAACTTTACGATAAAGGCGAAAAGTTTATGAGTGGTAAAAGTTTTAGTGTTTGGCTGAACAATGAGTATCTTCCACAAAATCCAGACAAGTTATGGATTAAGGAAGTCAGTTCAAAATCTGTAAAGCACTCAATCGAAAATGGTTGTATCGCATTTACCAGATTTTTCAAACATCAAAGTGCTTTTCCAAATTTTAAAAAGAAAGGCAGATCTGATGTAAAAATGTATTTTGTAAAGAATAATCCAAAGGATTGTCGTTGCGAAAGACATAGAATCAATATTCCGTCACTTGGCTGGGTTCGCATAAAAGAAAAGGGATATATTCCTACAACAAAAGATGGATACGCAATTAAAAGCGGTCATGTCTCAATAAAAGCTGACAGATACTATGTTTCAGTTCTTATAGAAATCCCAAATAACAAGGTAGCCAATAATTCCAATGAAGGAATTGGCATCGACCTTGGATTAAAGGATTTTGCCATTGTTTCTAATGGTAAAACTTATAAGAACATTAACAAATCAGCAAAATTAAAGAAACTTGAAAAACAGCTTATTAGAAAACAGAGAAGTATTTCTCGAAAATATGAAAATTTAAAGAAAGGAGAGTCCACTCAAAAAGCAAATATACAAAAACAAAGGCTTAAGGTACAGAAACTTCATCACAGAATTGATAACATTCGTACTGATTACATCAATAAAACAATCGCAGAGATAGTGAAAACCAAACCGTCTTATATAACGATTGAAGATTTAAACATATCAGGAATGATGAAGAACAAACATCTTTCAAAGGAAGTTGCTTCGCAGAAGTTTTATGAATTTAGAATAAAGCTTCAGGCGAAATGCAATGAAAATAGAATTGAACTTCGAGTTGTAGATAGATGGTTTCCATCATCTAAAACATGTCACTGTTGTGGAGCTATCAAGAAAGATTTAAAACTTTCAGATAGAATTTTCAAATGTGATTGTGGTTATACCGAAGACAGAGATTTCAATGCTGCACTTAATTTGAGAGATACTGCGAC